>Ga0172380_10009757_pt1 | contig 10179 bp, 7 predicted proteins | sample Leawe162metaG_FD_119747 | JGI IMG/M metagenome (GOLD analysis project Ga0172380, IMG submission 119747) | Leachate microbial communities from a municipal landfill in Southern Ontario, Canada - Leachate well 162 metaG | ecosystem: Engineered > Solid waste > Landfill > Unclassified | place...
AAAGTTCCGACACTCGATACAATCGTAAACGAAGAAGCAGAGAAACTTCGAACAGAAGCAGGATCAATCATGGAACTCGTTGGATAAACAAAAACCCCCTCAATACGAGGGGGTTTGTTTTTTTTTGAAACATGCACTTACTTTTGTTTGGGTAATTTGAATTGATCAGCACCCTGCGGAGAGCTTGGAACTAAAGCATCAGGTTTTTTTTGTGACGGTGTGAAAGGAATATTTTTCCATGGAACGAAGCGAATCTTGTGGATATCGCCCCAGTTAAAAACCAAATCAAACGTTTTCGTATCCTTTTCATCACGTGACTCAACCCAGCCTTCTTTGGTTAACACCATTGGAGCATAATCAACAAAGAAAGCAAATGTCGGACTTAAAATCTTCTCATTTGTTTTGTTCCTATTGATGTACACAACACTTTTTGTAAACGTTGTCTTTCCTCCATCAGCAACAACTTTTGTAACGAGAAGCTGAAACATATCCTCTGATACTGTTTTTTTAACAAACGTACCTGTTTTGTAACGAGGAGAAACTTCAATCCGTACAATGTGATCCAATTGAATGTGCCCAAACTGCTGCAAATCAAGAATTGAAGGGGTATGAAAAGGAGACCATTCTCTGATTTGTCCCCAGGCATACACAAGGGGATACCCTTCATCTGCTTCAGCCAAAACCCAATCACCATTTTTAGCAATACGCCTTTGCGTATCAATCCAAAAAGGCTTCTTTTGGTTGAGAATCTCACGATTCACAGGTGTAGCCGGTATGTATGCAACCTGATGTTTTTTACTAACAGTATCAGCTCCACCTGAAGCATCAACTTCGGTAACCAACAACATCAGCATATCTATCGGACCGTTAGGGCCAGGGATTGTTTTGGGATATTCAGCAATATTGCCAAGTACCCTCATAAAACCAAATTCGCCACGATCTTGTGCATGTAAAAGAACGGGTCGTACCATATTCCCTATAAGGAATAAGGCACACAATAACATTTTTATTTTCATTTCTGTATAAATTAATTTGTCTGTATTATATACCTTTTTTGTGATTTTGTCAAGTCAAACGAGCCTTATAAAACCATGCTATGATAGGACAATATGCACTATTTGGAATCACTTAATGACAAACAAAAAGAGGCTGTACTCTACACAGAAGGACCCCTTTTGATCGTAGCAGGGGCAGGGGCAGGGAAAACAAAAACAGTTACACACAGGATTATCCACCTTATCCACCAAGGTGTTTCCCCAGAATCTATTCTCGCTGTTACCTTTACAAATAAAGCCGCGAAAGAGATGAGGGAACGAGTTATGTCACTGCTTGAATCATCATTTCATGGTGTTCCATCACATGAACAAGGACGTCAGGTGCCACTTGTTTCAACATTTCACTCACTTGGTGTTCGTATCATCAAAGAACATGCTACAAAACTTGGACTCACGAAACACTTCACAATTGCAGATGACCACGACACGATGGTGATCATCAAAGACGCAATGAAGAAACACGACATCGACCCCAAACAGCATGAGCCTCGGAAAATTCGAAGTATTATTTCAAAAGCAAAAGGAGATTTTATCACTGTTGATGCATACAGAGCAGGTGTGACAAGTGGCCTACAGTCAATCGTCGCCGTTATTTGGGGTGAATACGAACGTGCACTCAAAAAAGAAAAAGCGCTTGATTTCGATGATCTTCTTCTTGAAACAGTACTCTTGCTCAAAAAATATCCTGAAATAAAAAACGCGTACCGCACGACATGGAACTATATTCACATTGATGAATACCAAGACACCAACGAAGTCCAATATGAACTTGTAAAATTACTTGTAGGACCAAAAGAAAATATTTGTGTTGTTGGTGATACCGACCAAAATATTTATTCATGGAGAGGGGCAAATATCAAAAATATGCTTCACTTTGAAAAAGACTATCCAGACGCAAAAATAATTCTTCTTGAACAAAATTATCGTTCTACAAAAAATATTATCGAAGCAGCAAATGCTGTCATAGAAAAAAACCAATATCGTGTTCCTAAAAATCTTTTTACAGAAAACACAACAGGAGAGCATATTAGTATCTACGAAGCGTACGATGAAGTACATGAAGCAGAATTTATCGCGACAACAATTCATGAACTTCTCAAACATACCCCTGCTGAAGAAATAGCAATACTCTATCGAGCAAACTTTCAATCACGAGTACTCGAAGAATCTCTTCTTGGACAAAATATTCCATACCAAGTGCTCGGTGTAAAATTCTTTGAACGCAAAGAAATCAAAGATGTACTTTCCTATATCCGAGCAGCATACAACAGAGAGAGTCTTTCTGATATTAAACGAATCATCAACACACCCACTCGTGGTATTGGAAAGGTAACACTTCTCAAACTTTTTTCAGACCAGACGGGTGAACTTCCTCTTGCTATGCAACAGAAAATAAACATGTTTTACAATACACTCGAAGAGATTCGTGTATTTGGAGAAACACACACACCTTCAGAACTTATCAAGTTTGTTCTTGAAAAAAGCGGACTTGAAAAAGAGCTCGCGCACGGAACAACAGACGAACAAGAACGTCTTGAAAATATGCGCGAGCTTGTAACACTTGCCACAAAATACGACGCACTCGCACCCGGAGAAGGACTTGAGAAACTTCTTGAAGATGCATCACTTGCAAGTGATCAAGACACACTTCTCCATACAAAAGGAACTGGTGTGCGACTAATGACGGTACACGCATCAAAAGGACTTGAGTTTTCTCATGTCTTTATTGCGGGGCTTGAACAGGATTTATTTCCACACGCAAACGGAAAAGCAACAAAAGAAGGACGTGAAGAAGAGCGACGACTTTTCTATGTAGCACTCACTCGAGCACGCCACAAACTATATCTCTCATACGCACAACTTCGTACTATTTATGGAATGAAACAAGTTACCACACCAAGTGAATTTATTTACGATATTCCCATGCATATCACCTACACAGAAGAAACACTTCCCCGTAACGGAGAGCGAATTATTTATATATAAAAAATATCGATAACCTAGGTTATCGATATTTTAGTTTTTTATTAACACTCAGCGGAAACAGGAATAATACTATCATTAAATGAATTATTACTAGCAGAACTTAAGCAAACTCCACTACCAGGAGTAAACTTCTCTGAATATATAATTTCTTTAACATCTATTACAAGAGAATATACAGCCCGACTTATGTGAAGGCAATATGTCACCTTAAAACCATCACTTAACTCAAACTTACTTGGATCTTTGAAGTAAATTATAATTCCAGTACCATAAATATCTACTTCTCCAGCCAAAATGCTATTTTCAGCAACTATTTTTGCTTCAAGCCAATTAAACATTTTTTTGGAACCATTCTTTCTGGCTTCTTTAAATATCTTTTCATGAGTAAAAGTTTCTGTAAATCTGCTAATTGTAAAAGTACCTCCCATACTACCAGAAATCGCTTCTCCTTCTAATCGTTTCCAAACCTCTTTATCTATGTTAATAGAAGGATCGGGGTTTCCTTTTTCTCTCTCACGGGCAATAATTTTTTCCCATGATTTATTCACACTTTCTTGTGAAATTGTAAATGGCCCTTCGAATTGTATAGCCAATGTTGTTCCTCTTATCAACAGGTTTGAGGTAGGTGTTCCGATGTTTTTGATACGATCAATAGTATCAATTAAAATCATTCTTGATTCAAAAGAAAGATTGGTTAAAAGATGTGACTCAAGTGTGGTCACCAATGCATTATTCTCCATTGTTTGAGTATATTTTAAAGTTTTTTACTTTTTATCATACAAAAGAATTTATGTCAAAGTATGCTAGAATAAAATATTCATGATGCATCGTGCAAAAAAATCTTTTGGGCAAAATTTTCTTAAATCAAAAGAAGCTCTTTTGATGATGTGCACAGCAGGGGAGGTTGGGGCACACGATACGATTCTTGAAATTGGACCTGGTAAGGGTGTGCTTACAGAAAAACTACTCGAACGTGGAGGAAAAGTAATTGCAATAGAAAAAGATACTGATCTTATTCCGTTTCTTTCTGAAAAATTTAGCGCTGAAATAAAAACAGGGAAACTCATCCTGATACACGACGATGTCCTATCGTTTCAACCAGAGAAATATGCACTCACAGAAAATTCCTATAAAATCATCGCCAATATTCCGTACAATATTACAGGTGCCATTATTAAACGATTTCTTTCTGAGACAGAGAGACCAGAGAGAATGGTACTCCTTGTGCAAAAAGAAGTAGCCGAGCGTATTGTCGCCCGTGACGAAAAAGAAAGCATCCTTTCACTTTCAGTTAAAGCATACGGTACACCGACATACAAAATGAAAGTTGGAAAGCGTTTTTTCTCACCAGCCCCAAAAGTTGATTCTGCTATTATTGCAATTACTGGCATAGGAATGCATCATTTCAAGACAAAAAAAGAAGAGAGTCACTTTTTTGACGTTATCAAGGCTGGTTTTTCACATAAACGCAAAGTTCTCAGAAAAAACCTTGAAGAAATAGCCCCTCTTACTCGCATTGATAGTGTATTCAAGGAACTCTCCCTTGATGAAAAGATACGAGCAGAAGATGTTCCGTTCGCTACATGGATACTCCTTGCGCGTGCAATCTAGGCTATTGGGCACAAAAATTGTATACTTTATACATGAAACATATATCTACTTTTCTGTTTTTAGGTATGAGTGTTTTTCTTTTTACATTTTCACCGGTCAATGTTTTTGCCGCCTCATACGGACTTACAAAATCATTTGGTGGACGAGTATATCTCGCACCAATCCCTGGCATTACATGCAATGGTGTTGGTACGCTTATGCTTTTAAATAGCAATGCGAACAGTGTCCTTCGAACACTTGGAAGTAGTGGGCAATTAAACCAAAATAGTGCACAAAAACTTGCCCAAAACGTCTACGGTGCAATCCCTACATACACTACAGATGCACAAAAAAGCCCTCAGCCAATGAAACAGATTCTCGGCAGACAAAACCTAACGCCAGATATGAATACGTGCTATATCCCAACACCAGCAGGCCCTGTCTATATACCTGTATTACGAACAACACCTAATTACAACGTCTCACGATAGTTATGCATATCCCTCGAAAATATCTTCCTAGTGATCATTTTATTGCCCGAAGTATTATTATCGTGGTTATTATTGTTGGTCTTTTTGGCGTATATCACCTTGGAAGATTTATTATTCGTTCGATTTGGGGGTCAGGTGATTCAAAAATACTGATAAAAGAACTTGTTGAGCAAGATTCAAATAAAAATGGTATTGCAGATTGGGAGGAACGACTCTGGGGTCTTGATCCGACAAAACACGGAGATGCTAATAAAAAAGTTATTCTTGCAAAAAAAGAAGCCTTGGGTTCTCTAAACACTGAAAACCAAGAACCTCTCACCGAAAATGAAAAAATGGCTCGTGAATTTTTTGTACTAGTAACATCACTTACACAAACAGGGAACCTTACCGACGAAGCCATTGCTGAAATAGCAGACTCAATCGGCAAACAGGCCGTCGCAGAACCAATTCCTGATATTTACACAAAAGACTCTATAAAAACAAATACAACAACCCCTGCATCAATCCGTGCATACCATACTGCATTTACAAAACTTGCTGTAGCCTATAGTACAAAAGATATCGGCAATGAGTTAGGTTTTATTTCTCAAGCAATTGATCACAATGACTCCAAGGCCCTCTATGCTGCAATCACTGTAGGCCGAGAATACAAGGCATTTGCAGAAGAACTCATAAAAATCCCAACTCCAACATCACTAGCGGTGACAACAGTCGCACTCGCAAATAATTATTACAAAACAGGCTTATCTATTGATGAAATAGGAAAACTTATGGATGACCAACTCGCAGGCATGCGTGGTATTGTAAATTACAAAAAATATACTGATGGAATCATTGCAAATCTTGAAACAATGAAAACTTTTTTTGAAAGAAATGGTATACTAAAATAACCATTCACTATGAATTCGTTATCACCCACAAAAAAAATACTCCGAGCAACTCTAGTTTCATTTTCATTGTTTTCGTTCGTATATAATGCCTCTGCTGCAACAGAGGCTATAAACCCTCGTACAAACAACTGGACAACAAATACATCCTACAAACCAACGCTCGATACGATTACAAACTCGAGTATGTTTACCTCAGTCCCTGGTTGTACCAATATTACAAATAAAATCCAAAAATCAATTGGAAGTATTCTTACAACAAGTCCCGATAAACTCATTGATATATCAGAATCATTCAGAGATTCAATTGGTGACAATGTCACAACAACAGACAGAGACGTAGGGGACTCTCTCAAGACAATACTTCGTGCGACAGAAGATGAGAAATTTCGAGCTGAATGTATCGATGGTATTGGGTATCAACTCGCAAAAAAACAACTTTCAGATATTACACAAAAAACACTCAATTGGACAGCAAAAGGATACGATGGTGACCCTCTCTTTGTTCGAAATCCAAGTGCATTTTATCAAGACATTTCAAATAAAGAAGTCCTCCAGTCAGCAAAGCTCTATGGTGGACAAGGAAATAGTGCTGATTACCCATTTGGAAAAACATTTGCTCGCTCAGCAGTTTCTGCGACAAAAGCAGAAAACAATGTAGAAGAATCACTTAAATCAGATCTCCGCCAGTCACTCTCTGGTGGATCATCTCTTGATGAATACTCAAGAGACTTTTCTGTGGGTGGTTGGAATGGGTGGCTTGCACTCACTCAAAAGCCACAAAATAATCCTCTTGGTTTTACAATGCTTGCAAGTCAATACACAGCAGAACAATCAGCTGAAAAAATCCAAAACCAAAAAGACGAACTCAATCAAAACAATGGTTTTCTCTCACAAAAACGGTGTGTTGAATTATACCCAACCCCATCAAATCCAACAGGAGCTATCAATCCTGTACAAGGAGTCTACACAACAGGAGGGGCTACATGTAAAACATACGAAACAATCACTCCAGGAAGTGTGATTGCAGAGCAAGTTGTAACTGCCCTCACATCTCCAATTCGACAACTCGAACTTGCTGATGGAGTAAATGAATCTCTTGGTGGTGTCTTTAGTCGTCTTTTAAACCAACTTGGACTTCAAGGGCTCGTAGGACTTTCATCATTTGGATCTGGTGGTTCAGGGTGGACAGAAGTAGGTGGTTCTGGTTTTGGATCAAATAGCACACGATCAACAACAGGTGGATCGTTTGGTTCACTCTTTAGTGGTGCAGGTGATGAAGATACAATACTTTCTGTACAAAAAGGCGAAGGATGGTGGGACAACGATGATACATTTGATCTTACAAAAAATCTTGGCAATAGTTACATCCGAACAGAAGCAGAAAATCTTGGACCATGGGATGCAAAAAACAACAAACCAGAACTTGTTGCTGGTGTAGGAACTAAAAATACATACTATATTGTTTCAACAGCAGGGAATACAGAACTTAGTGAACCTGCTGAGTGTTTCCCTGTGCAGTATGCAGGTGGTGGTACTTCAAACTGTTGGGGTCGTGGTGATGCTGTATTTTTTGATGGTGAATCATGGATATCTGCAAAATATATCAATGGGGTAAATGCAAAATCAGGATTCAAAAATGCAAAAACAGGCAAGAAAATACAAGTGATAGACAAAAAAGGTGTTATTCAGATTCAGCATGATTACATCAAAGCGGTAAAAGCATCACAAAAAGAACTTCCTAAAATCATGCCCGCTATTGGTGCCCTTGATTATTGTATTCCTGGTCCAAACCCAAGCTGGTATGAAAGTGCAGAACTCGCAGGAGAGGCACTCGCTGGGTACATTGGTGGTATCTCACTTGACCCAAATACACTTCAAATTGTTGCCCCTGCACCAGGTCAATACAAAACACAATACTTCGGCACAAAACCATGGAAACAATTAAGCCCAACAAAGTTTGAAAACCTATTTGAAACCTATTTTAGTATTGATCCAAACCAATTTGCCTCAACATTCATGACTTCATTTAAAAGCAATGCATTTAGTGGTGGCAGTAGTGGGTTTACAGGTGATATTGTTGGTGATATTGTTGGAAGTATTTTTGGTGGAAATAGTGGACCAAGTGCGTCAGATATTGCATTTCAACAAGCATTTGCTGAAGCACAAGGAATCCTTGAAGAACAAAAAGCAATTACCATTGATGGTATGATTAGTATTCTTGGTCAATATAAAGAAGCAATTGATGCTGTCTATGGACAGGGAAGTCCAATGACCACAGAACTTCTTATTGACCCCACAACAGAAAATGCGACAAAAAACCCAGCATACCTCCCCATGTCACTCTCTGGAATAGCAATTACAAAAAATATTAGAATATACGACCTCAACATAGAACAAGCAGACAAAGATTACCGAGACCTTATCGATGAAGGCGTTTCAAACATTTACAAACTCAATATCATCAAAGAGCGCGTCGACAAAATCATCAAAGCTGCTCAAGCGCGCAGAGCACGACAAGTTGGAGCACCGATTCCAATCGAATGTCTCGCAAATGAAACGATAACGTATCTCTCAGACGGAACAAAAAGAACAACACTCGATGGATTCAATACAAATGACGACACATGGAATGGAATATTTGACGGAGTAACGGGTGTAACAGGAACACCAAACACGGGAGTTATTAATGGCGTAGCACAATAACACACAATGGATTCAATCAATCACAACCCAAAACGAAGTAAGGCACTCATCATCACCGTGATTGCTGTTTGTGTATTGCTTGTTGGTGCGTATTTTCTTTATACAAAAAGAGCTCAAATCTTTGGAACAAAGGGCGATTCTGTTGAAGACAAATCTTTCTTTCCACTCCTTGGATCTTCTCGTAAAAAACCTGTTGATGTAATAAATCAACAAGAAACACCAACACAAGAAGAAGAAATACAAACAGAAGAAGGTGGTATTCCTCTTTTTAAGCCAATTCCGAACCCTGTCGGCAAACAGCCAATCGTATCACTCAGTGCAAATCCACAAACACTCACTGATGGTGGTGGTAAATTTAAATTAACTTGGAAAGGGGACAATGTCACTTCTTGTATTCCAAGCTGGACAAACAAGAAGACAACAGAAACGAGTGGTACTTCAAATGAACTCTCTCTTTCAAAATCAAAAGTATTTAGTATTGCATGTACTAACGGAGTAACAACAGTAAGTGCCCAAACGGGAGTAACCGTTATCGGAGGAACACTTGATGTATCAATCCGCGCACGACCAAGTGTTCTTGATGAGAGTGGTCCTGTGGTACTCTCGTGGGTTAGTAATTCAAGTGCACAATCCTGTACACTCGGATGGAATAATAAAAAAGTAGCAACAACAGGAGAAGTCACTGTTTCTGTGTCCTCACCAAAATCTTTTTCGGTAAACTGTACGAATGGCACACTTTCAGAAACAGCAGAGGTTGATGTCATTATTACTGGGTTCCGCTCAACACTCCCACAGTGTAGAGATGGTATTGATAACGATGGAGATACGACTATTGATATGCTTGATGCAAGTTGTCACACAGATTTTGACAGTACCGACGAGAGCACCTATAACCCAAATGAAAACAACGAAGCCCGAGTTAAAACTGTTACAACTGAAGATAATAAATGTAAGGTCGTCGATGACAACCCTCTTGTTTTTACTGCAACAGAACAAAAAGAACTCGATACACTTCTCCGTCAGTTTTATCGAGTTGCGCCACTTCTTAAAACAGAAGACGATGTTCTCGCTGAAACTCGTGCACGAATTGGATATATTGAACTCGTAAGAGAAGTAGAAAGTCTCACTAATAGATGTGTTGCTGAACAATACCCTAACACCGACGGTGGTAAGGCTCGTCTTTCAGTAGATGCGACAAAAGAATACACAGGCCCACTTCAAGTACGAACAAATCCATACTACCCACCAATTGGTACAACAGCATATGACGCAGGAACATATGTCAATGAGTCTGATTACGTCACCAAAAGCCAACAAAAAACAATACAAAAACAACAACAAGTTGTCGCATATTGGAATGCAAAAATAGCGACAGCAAAGAAACAGAGCCAGATACGACTCTATACACACGCACGAGACCAGCAAGTAAAAATGCTCGAGGCAGTCAAAGATTCAAAATCAATG
>Ga0172380_10009758_pt1 | contig 10178 bp, 14 predicted proteins | sample Leawe162metaG_FD_119747 | JGI IMG/M metagenome (GOLD analysis project Ga0172380, IMG submission 119747) | Leachate microbial communities from a municipal landfill in Southern Ontario, Canada - Leachate well 162 metaG | ecosystem: Engineered > Solid waste > Landfill > Unclassified | place...
AAGTTTCAAAGCAAGCTGTCCTTTCAGACACCTTCAGAAATTCTTCAATAATAAAAACGCGATCGCGCCGATCAAAGCCGCGCCGGGAATGGTAAACAGCCATGCCCAGACAATGTTAAACGCCACATTCCAGCGCACCGCGGTGATACGGTGGGCGGCGCCCACGCCCGAAATCGCTCCGGTGATCACATGAGTGGTGCTCACCGGCACGCCCAGATGCGTAGCCCAAAAAATACTGATGGCGCTGGCGCCTTCGGCGCACACGCCATCGATAGGCTTTAACTTGGTAATCTTGGTTCCCATGGTCCGCACAATACGCCAGCCGCCGCTCAATGTTCCCAAGGCGATTGCCGCGTGCGCGCTCAAAACCACCCAAAGAGGAATATCTAAGCTTTGGACAAATCCGCCCACAAAAAGAAGCCCGGTAATGATCCCCATGGTTTTTTGGGCGTCGTTGCCGCCGTGGCCCAAACTGTAAAGCGCAGCGGAAAAAAGTTGCAGGATTCTGGACCATTTGCTCACGCTGACCGGAGAATGCTTGTACGCGATCCACGATGAAACCACTTTGAAAAAATAACCCAGCGCCAAACCAATGGCCGGCGCCATAATTATGAACAACAAAGTCTTTGTCCAACCGCCCGGAATGATCACTCCAATCCCCGCATTAGCCACCGCCGCGCCCGCATAGGCGCCGATCAAAGCATGCGACGAACTGGTGGGGAGGCCTTTCAGCCATGTGAAAATATTCCACCCGATTGCGCCGACCAAGCCGCAAAAAATCACCTGCGGGGTTACGCTTCCGATGTCGATCATCCCCGAACCGATCGTCTTTGCCACGGCCGTGCCAAAGACCATGAACGCGACGAAATTAAAAAACGCCGCCCAGATAACCGCCATTTTGGGCGACAGCACCCGCGTTGACACAATCGTCGAGATCGAATTGGCGGCATCGTGCATGCCGTTGGTAAAGTCGAAAGCCAGCGCCGTGGAAATTATGAGAATAATGAATACCAGATCGGGAGTCATAAATCATTTAATCGCGTAACCGCATAACCGCAAAGATCGCTTGGCCACGCACAACAATCGCCGTTTGGATCACGGAATTATTAATATTGACTATTGATTTTTGATCAAAATCGATTCAAACATATTGCCCACATTCTCGCAGCAATCGATGGCGTTTTCCAGCGTTTCATATATTTCCTTGAGTTTTATCACTTCCATCAGCTTGTCGCAGGAAATATTCTGCATGCCCATCAACCCCCCCAAAGCTTTGCGGTTAATTTCGTCGCCCACATTTTCCAATTCATTGAGGCGCTCGCACCGTTTTTGCAATGCCGCACTAAATTTCTTGATGTTTTTGATCTCTTTCATCCCTTCGCTGATCTCGGCCACCGCTCCGCTGATGACGGCGGCATATTCGCCGATCTCTTTCGGCAACGGCGGCTGAATGCGATAAAGACCGATGCGGTTGACCGATCTTTCGATGAAATCCATAATATCGTCAAGATTTTGCCGCAAAAGATCAATGTCTTCGCCCTCCATCGGGGTGATGAAATTTTTTCTTAAGTGGTCCATCACTTCGTGGCCAACATTATCCGCCTCAATCTCCAATTCCTTCAGCCGCGAAGAAATTTCTTTTATTTTTTCCGGCTCTTCCAAAAGTTTCCGCAAAAGTTCCGCCGCCTCATTCAATTTTTCGGTTTGTTTTTCAAAAAGCTGGTAAAAAATGCCGTCCTTGGGAAATAGATTGAACATAAATATATTTCAAAGTTCAAACCCCGTATGCCAAATCTGTATAAGGATTTGTTTTTGATAATTAGATTTAAAACAATTTACAGCCATAAAAAAATTGGCCCTAACGGGGCCAATTTTGGTAATTAAATCACGAAACGCCAAAAATACTAATTTTGCTGGTTTTAGCCGTCGGAACTTGCAACGCCAATTTAGCCGCAACTTCTCCCATATATTTAAAATTTCTTTAACAATATCACCGCTTTGTCCTTGCCCACTTCCAGAATACCGCCCTCGATCTCCTTTTCGATGCGCGCTTTGGCAGTGATTATAGTCATTTTACCCGCTTTTAAAACCGAAATCAACGGCACATGATGCGGCAACACCGCGATCTGCCCGGCGCGCGACGGCAAAATCATTTCCGACGCCTGGTCGGAAAATTCCATTCCCTTTGGAGTTAATATTTCAACCAACATCATAGTTAAATCAAAATGTTAAAATGTCGGATTACAGACATTCTGTAATTTTGCATTGTCATTTTGCATTTTGATTTTTTAACTTTTAATTGTTTATTACTTCATCGATCCCCCCTTTCATATAAAAATCGGATTCGTTGCGATTGTCGAATTCGCCGGAGATCAGCCTTTCAAAGCCTTCGATGGTTTCGGCCAACTTGACATATTTGCCCGGTTTGCCGCTAAACGCCTCGGCGACAAAGAAAGGCTGGGACAAAAACTTCTGGATTTTGCGCGCGCGGCTTACCACCAGCTTGTCTTCATCGGCCAATTCTTCCACGCCCAAAATCGCAATGATATCCTGCAATTCCTTGTAGCGCTGGAGTATCCGGGCCACGCTGGAAGCCACGCGGTAATGCCGCTCGCCCACAATATGGGGATTTAATATCGACGAAGTGGTTACCAGAGGATCAACGGCCGGAAAAAGACCCAGCGAGGCTATCTGGCGGCTCAAAACCAGCGATGAATCCAAATGCGAGAAAATCGCCACCACGGCCGGATCGGTATAATCATCAGCCGGAACATAAACCGCCTGCATTGAAGTAATCGAACCGTCTTTATTGGAAGTAATGCGTTCCTCAAGCGCGCCCATTTCCGTAAACAATGTCGGCTGGTAACCCGTCTGGGAAGGGATGCGCCCCATCAAGGCCGACACTTCACAGCCCGCCAAAACGAAACGAAACACATTGTCAACGAAAAGCAAAACATCCTTCTTTTCCTCGTCGCGAAAATATTCCGAGGTCGCCACGGCCGAGAACGGCACGCGGAAACGCACGCCCGGCTGGTCTGACATCTGGCCGAAATACAGCACGGTGTTATCCAGGGTTTTCGAATCTTTCATTTCAATATAAATATCGTTACCTTCGCGCGTCCGCTCGCCCACGCCCGCGAACACCGAAACGCCCTTGTGCACCTTGGCGATATTGCGGATCAGCTCCTGGATCAACACGGTCTTGCCCACGCCCGCGCCGCCGAAAAGGCCGATCTTGCCGCCTTTCGGGATTGGGCACAAAAGATCAATCGCTTTCACGCCGGTTTCCAAAATTTCCACCTCGCCCTTCTGCTGGGCGTAATTCGGAGCTTCTTTAAACACGGAATAGCGTTTTTCGCTAACCACGGGGCCCATCTCATCGATCGGCTCGCCCAGCACATTGAAAAGCCGGCCCAACGCCGATTTTCCGGTTGGAACCGTGATCGGGCTCCCCGTATCCGTTACTTCCTCGCCGCGCCTCAATCCTTCGGTCGGACCCATTGCAAGGCACCGCACGCCGCCGCCGCCCACATATTGCTGTACCTCCAGAACAAGGTTCTTGCCGGGCACTTTCAACGCGTTACCCAGCGACGGAAGCTTGTTCTCCTCGAATTCAACATCCACCACCGGACCGATAATTTGTATAATCTTTGCCATAAAATCTATTGAATGTTCGAAATCCGAATTTCGAAATCCGAAACAATTATAAAATTTTCAAAATCCAAATGTCCGAAACGGAACATATTTTGTTTTGAACATTTGGTCATTTGAAAATTCGGATTTGTTTCAAATATTCGTGCTTCGTATTTCGGATTTATTTTATCCCAACACTTCTTTTGCCGAAGATATTTCACACACTTCCCTGGTGATCTGCTCCTGGCGCGCCTTGTTATAATCCAAGGTCAATTCGCTGACCCGTTCATGGGCATTATCCGAAGCATTGCGCATCGCCGTCATCCGGGCCGAATGTTCCGAAGCGTTGCTTTCCAGCACGCATTGGTAAATCAAATACTCCACCAACTGGGGAATGATTTCTTTCACCACCATTTCCGGGGACGGCTCAATCAAAATTTCGGCATCCGCTACTTCCTTGTCGTTCTCCTGCGCAAATTCCTTAAGCTCGTTCCATTCCAGCGGCAAAAGCTGCATCGACCGCGGTTTCTGGTTGAAAGTGGAAATAAAATCCGTCCACACAAGATAAACCCGCTGATACTTGTTTTCGATGTAAGCTTTGATTATAAAATCGGAAACCGGTTTTATTTCCTCCAGCGATCCGTAATCCCCGATGCCGGTCATGCTTTGCTCAAAATTCCGATTGCGCTTCTTGAAAAAAGCCACCGCTTTTTTCCCAATCGGGAAAACCGCAACATCGGATTTTTTTTCAAGTTTTTCAATCTCGATTTGGGCAGTCTTCAAAATATTCTGGTTAAACGATCCGCAAAACCCCCGGTCGCTGGCGATCACCACCGCCAGCGCCGTCCGCACTTTTCTTTTGCGCAGCGAAACATTATCCCTCAATGTCGGTTCCAGCCGGCGGATCAGCCGCCCCACCTTTCGGGCAAACGGCCGCGACAGCAAGGCAAGCTTCTGGGATTTTTTCATTTTCAGCGCCGACAAGGTCTCCAGAGCGCTGGTCAGTTTCCAGATATTGGAAACTGATTGGATTTTTAAGCGGATCTCTTTAAGTTCCATGCGAATAAGTTCAAATGTCAAAATCCAAATATCAAACAAATATCAAAGTTCAAATGCCAAATTGGATACGCATTATTTTGAACTTTGGATTTAGGGCTTTGTTTGAAATTTGTCATTTGAACTTTGGATTTAAATTTTTGTTTTCTTAACATGCTTGATCGCTTCTTCGAGTTTGGCTTCAATGCCGGGCTCAAGTTTTTCGGTCTTGCATATCTGCTCCAAAATCTCCGGAGAATTATCTTCAATGTGCGCAACCAGATCAATTTTAAACTGCGCCAGCGACTCAAGCGGCATATCATCCAGGAAGCCCTTCACTCCCGCAAAAATAATCGCCACTTCCTTTTCAAACGGCAGCGGCTGCAAATCGGATTGTTTCAAAAGTTCGCGCATGCGCTTGCCGCGTTCCAGCATCTGGCGGGTTTGCGGATCGAGCTCTTCGGTAAATTCGGAAAACCTTTCCAATTCCTGAAATTGCGCCAAATCAAGCTTCAGAGTCCCGGCCACTTTCTTGGTTGCCGGCAGCTGGGCGCTGGATCCCACGCGGGAAACAGATGTCCCCACATCAATCGCCGGCCGCTGGCCTTTATAAAACAGCGCCGGGCTCAAAAAGATCTGGCCGTCGGTGATGGAGATAACATTGGTGGGAATATAGCCGGAAATATCGCCGGCCTGGGTCTCCACGATTGGCAGCGCGGTCAAAGAACCGCCGCCTTTCGCCGCGGAAAGCCGCGCCGCGCGCTCGAGCAAGCGCGAATGGAGGTAGAAAATATCCCCCGGATACGCTTCGCGGCCCGGCGGTCGCCGCAATACCAATGAAATCTCGCGCCACGCCCAGGCCTGTTTGGTCAGATCATCGTAAACCGCAACTGCGTCACGGCCATTGTCGCGGAACCACTCTCCCATCGCGCATCCGGCATAAGGCGCCAGATACAACAATGCCGCCGGATCGTCGGCAAACGCCGCGACCACGATCGTGTACTCCATCGCTCCCGCATCTTCCAGAATCTTCACCATGCGCTTGACCTTGGATTTCTTCTGGCCGCAGGCAACATAGATGCAAACCGGCCGGTTCTTGTCATTCTTCTGGTTCAAAATCATATCAACCGCAATGGCGGTCTTGCCCCAGCCGCGATCGCCCAAAATCAGTTCTCGCTGGCCGCGGCCGATCGGAACCAAGCTGTCAATGGCCAAAATTCCCGTGTGCAACGGCGTTTTCACCGGCTGGCGGTCAATGACGCCCGGCGCCGGTCTTTCGATCGAATATTCTTCTTTGGCATTGATCGGCCCCTTGCCATCGATTGGGCGGCCGAGAGGATCGACTACGCGGCCAATCAATTCTTTGCCCACCGGCACGGAAATCGTCTTCTTCGTGCGCTTTACGATATCGCCTTCCTTGATCCCCGAATCATCGCCCAAAACAATAATGCCGGTTTCGTATTCCTCAAGGTTCATCGCCATGCCAAAAACCTTCGCGCGCTCGAATTCCACAAGTTCAAAGTTTTCCACATTGCGCAACCCCGAAGCTTTCACGACCCCGTCGCCCACTTCGGCCACATTGCCGATCTCGTCAAGTTTGGGCGACAATTCGGCCTCCTCCAACTGCCGTTTAAATTGTTCGATTTTATCCATAGTATTAATTCAAAATGTAAATATCAAAAATCAAAATAAATCGGGTTCTTGCGTCGGGGTATTAACCCCGCCGCAACCAGAGGATGTTTCCTCTGGACTCCTCATTCTTTTTGTTCCCCGCAGCAAGCTGACGGGGTATAAAAAGAATGACAATGTAAGATGATAAAGTTTCGCAATATCGACATTTTTTAATTTTAAACTGTCATTTTCCATTTTGATTTTTCAATTTTAATTTTGGAATATTTTCTTCAGCTGCTGCAAGCGGTTCTTGACCGATGCGTCCAGCAGATACTGGCTACTTTTGGCCGTAAATCCGGCAATAAGCTTGGAATCAACGATTACTTTGGCGTCAGTCCCGGTTCCGAAGCGTTTGGCGATCTTTTTCTTCAGCTTTTCAACCAATTCCGGCGGCTGCGGATGGGCCATCACGATATCAAGCTTTGACTTGTTCTCGATCTCCCCGAACGCGTTGGCCGCGATCACGGGCAGCAGATAGCCTTTTTTCTTGGCCTTCAGAATTTCCTCCAGCCGCTTGACCGCTTTTTTCTGCTCGGCGGCAGTCTTGCCCTCGCAAACCTCCATTAGGACGCGGCTCCATATTTTAATCGATTGCTTGCTGTTCATAAAGGTTAATTAGACTCGGCCACCAATTTTTCGATCATTTTCTTATCCTGTTCCTTGGTAATCTTTTCGGACAAAAACTTTTCCGAAACGGAAAATGCCAGATCCACCGCCTCCTTCTGCCGCTGTGCGCGCGCCTGCGCCTGCTCTTTTTCCATTGCCGCGCGGGCAGCTTCAATCACCCGGTTTTTTTCAACCTCGGCCGCGGCTATAATTGTCTTGGTCTTTTCCCTGGCTTTCTTTTCGGCAACCGCCATCACTTCCTTGAATTTGCGCTCTCCCGCCTCCTCAACCTCTTCGGACAAAATTCTGATTTTTTGCAGGGAAACTTCCGCTTCTTCTGATTTTTTCACGCCTTCTTCAATCTTCTTCGCCCGTTGTTCTAAAACCGCTAGAAACGGCTTATAGGCAAATTTTTTCAGAATCACCACCAAAACGATAAAAGTAACGATATCTCCTATTAAAATTTTCGGATCGATGCCTAAACCCTCCATAATCTTACAAATTCCAATTTCCAATGGCCAATTTCCAATAAATTTTCGATGCATCAACAAACCAAACAAATACATCCGCATTCGTTTGAAAATCGATTAATTGAAAATTCAATGAAAATTGAAAATTGAAAATTGAAAATTATTGCTTACTCTTCATGGTTTACCTTACCTTGCGGCAGGCAAACCGCGGAGAGCAAAACGCCCCCGCAAAAAACTAAACAAACCTGATGATCAAAGCGACCACCAGAGCAAAGATCGCAATCGCGTCCGTAAACGCAATGGCCAAGATCATATTCGTGCTGATCTTGCCCGCCGCTTCCGGATTCCTGCCAATCGCCTCCATTGCGCCCTTGCCGATAAAACCAATGCCCAAGCCGGGCCCGATCGCTCCCAAGCCGATGGCAAGCGCCGCGGCTAACTGCCTCATTACTTCTAATTCCATGGTTTTGTATTATTTTATTTTTCCCGCCGTGAAATTATTCGCCGGTGGATGTTTTTACCGCGATTTTTTCGCGCGACGGCGCGAAAATTTAAGCGATTTTTTACAGCAGTAAAAAACGCGGTCGCGGTAAAAATATTCACCAAGAACTAATTTCGCGGCCCTTCCTTTTTCTGCGACCTTTTTTCAAGAAACGGCAAAATTAACTGCTTCACCTCAATAACCACCGTCGCCAGTCCCGCCAGCAGGAATACTATCATAAACAAGGGCGCTGTGCCAACCCTCCGATCCAACCACAATCCCAAAAGCAAGAATCCCACCAAAGGAATCGCGATCGCGAATCCCAGCTCCAATCCAACCGCCATCGCCCGCGCCACATTGTTAACAGGTGAATCACCCATAATTTTCAATATTCAATTTCCAATTTTCAAAAAATATTCAATAAATCGGGTTCTTGCGTCGGGGTATTAACCCCCGCCGCAACCAGAGGATGTTTCCTCTGGACTCCTCATTCTTTTTGTTCCCCGCAGCAAGCTGGCGGGGTATAAAAAGAATAAAAACAATATTCAAATAAAATGCGTTTTCCGTTTGGATATTGGTTATTTTTTGAAAATTGAAAATTGTTTATCGAATATTACGCATGAGCCTCTGTTGCCGTGGAATAGAAAACCACGATCAGCGAGGAAAAAATGAACGCCTGCAAAAACCCGACCAGCGTTTCAAGCGCCAAGAACGGCAGCGGCACAAAATACGCCAGCGCCCAATGGATCCCCGAAGACACCACCATCAAAAGAACCTCCCCGGCGAATAAATTGCCAAACAACCGCATCGAAAGCGAAATTATGCGGGTAAATTCGCCCATCAGCTCCAACAACCCCACAAACAGCAAAACCGGGCTCTTGAAATTAAAAAACTTGCCCAGATACGGAACCAAGCCAAGATTTCTCAATGCCAGATAATTGATGTAAAACATCGACAAGCCGGCCAATCCGAAAGTAAAATTAAGGTCAGAGCTCGGCGAACGCAGAATCGGGAACACTCCCAGTCCGGGCACCAATTCCAGCAAATTCGACGCCCAAATGATCAAGAAAAGACTCATCGCGAACGGAAATATCTCCAATGTCTTTTTGCGGGAATTCGTGATCGAATCGCAGAAATTCAAGAAAGCTTCCATGATAAACTCCAGCACATTCTGCGTTTTGCCCGGCACGATTTTGGCCTTGGAAAATACCGCGACAAAAAGCGCCGCCAAACTAATGACGATCAAAACGATCCAAAAGGTCGTATTCGTAAAAATATATCCGCCAATTTCGTATAATTCGTGGGCGGCCACGGTAATTTCTTCCATAGTGAGTATTTCCAGCGTTAAACCCCAAAAAAACACACCCTCGCCCCGGGGTTCATATAAAATTTACCGCTTTTCCCCTTTAAAGTCAAATTAACATAGCGTCAACCTTGCGCAAAAAAGAGGATCCCGGCGCGGAACCCTCTTTGGTTATAAAAAAATATCAACGCCGAGTCTATTCTTTGTTTTTATCTTTTTTCCTCTTATCGACTTCATCGCTTATTTGATCCGCTTCAATCAACCCATTGTCAATAAGAAAACCATCAATAGAATCGATTGAATCATTTAAATGATGCGCTTCTATCTTTACCTCTAAATCTAACAAAAAATTCTTCAATTTCTCTTTTGAAATTTCAAGTTTGTTTTCATTCTCCTGTTGTTCCCCAAAATCGCTTTCCATAAATTTTTACAAATTTATAATCTTTTTATTAATTCCTAACCTTTCACCCATAATACCCCCCCCGCAAACCTCCTGTCAAATTCAAAAAAACAGGAGGTCATGCCCCTGTAAAATTATTCCTTGCAAAAACAACGAATTTAATCGGTTTTTAACTTCAAATTTGCTTTCCTTGCCAATTCGCGCTGATCTTTGTTGGCGCGAACCGCCGCATCTTTAAAAACCCGCTCTTTTTCTTCCGCGGAAGCGTTTATCAAAAAATCGGAAAAACCAGTTTTCTTTTCAGCTTTATTTTTTCCAAAAATAATTTTATTGAATAATTTAAAAATTTTCATTTTAGTTCCGTTCTACTTTGAATATAACCATTTGACAGATATTCGTCAATTTTTGTCCCGGTTTGTGTTATTTTAACAACATACTCCACGGTATTTTTTTCAAAATCCTTTTTTACCAAATAAATCGGGTTCTTGCGTCGGGGTATTAACCCCGCCGCAACCAGAGGATGTTTCCTCTGGACTCCTCATTCTTTTTGTTCCCCGCAGCAAGCTGGCGGGGTATAAA
>Ga0172380_10009759_pt1 | contig 10172 bp, 5 predicted proteins | sample Leawe162metaG_FD_119747 | JGI IMG/M metagenome (GOLD analysis project Ga0172380, IMG submission 119747) | Leachate microbial communities from a municipal landfill in Southern Ontario, Canada - Leachate well 162 metaG | ecosystem: Engineered > Solid waste > Landfill > Unclassified | place...
CCGTTCATCAGATGGGACGTACCATTATGTGCAGCTTTCCCCAGGCCACACATTCCACGCCGGTGCATCACACCGCGTGTCCTATCTATCAGTCTTCCTACTCCACAAACCCCACCCACTTTGGGCAGCGCTGTGAAATATCGACTGCACTCCCCTCAACTTCCGTTAAGAAGAGGCGCACTCGATACTTCAGCCGGCCGAATACGTCAGCCGAGAATCCTGCGCGCCGCGACCGGTGGGCCGTGCGATCAGTAAACATGTTGGTTGGTTAGACCGTAACAAGCGCATACAAATCTCTCTCTTCTGTACATGCGTTTATCACTATCTGTTTCGCGAACCAAGCTCGAAAGCTCGGCTTCCAGCAAAACGAGCGGGCTACTATATATGTATGATTTTGTAGTTGCCCATTCACTTCGCTTGAATTCAAAAACTCTCCAGTTTCCCAGAGAGTGTGATCACGGGCGCTAATATCTGCAGCTCAAGCCATTAGGCGAGCACACATTCTATTAGCGCCGATAACCTCTCTCTTTGTTATCGACCTCTTCACTTTTCAAGGTCCGTGTCGGCCGTCAGAAGCTCACTGCTCTCTCACGTTGACTAACCACTATAACAGCTTTTGCCGATTTTGTCAACGCTCGTCAGTCACTATTTTGAGTATTTGGCCTATTTTAAAGTAAAAGTGCTATGCTATTTTGTCAAAGTGTTATTGACAGTTTGCGTAAAATCTGTTATACTGTGTTAGTACAGCCTAAAAAGTGTCAATGCTGTAACAAATTCGTTCAATAATAGCTAATCTAAGCAAAAAAATATGCCTAGCTCTACAATAGATGCCTTAATAAGCATTGGTCTCGGTGAAAACGAAGCGCGATTATATGAGCTATTACTCAAAAAAACGTCCGCAACAATTGTGGAATTACAGCGCGCTAGCCCTTTTTCCCGAACAATGCTCTACTATATACTCGGCAATCTAACTGCTGCAGGCCTTGCGACAGCAGCAAAAAATGGCTCAAAAACTGCATATTCAGCTGAGCCACCTGAAAAAATTTTTGATGTTATTAAAGAAAAGGAGCAGGATTTAGCCCGCCAAAAGGCCGGAGCCGCCCAATTAGTCACCGATTTAGGTGCAATGTATCGTTTAGCCCAGAATAAGCCAGGCATTCGCTTTTTCGAGGGCATGAAGGGAGTACAAAAAGCGCTCGACGACTCCTTGACCGCAACTGAGCCTGTTTACACATTCCTCGATTACGACGCTGTTCGCACATATGCTGCCAATCTCGATGAATCGCAGCACACCGCCCGCCGCGCCAAAAATATCAAAAAGCGCATTTTAGTTGTTGATACTCCGCTCGCGCGCCAAGTATTCCCAGGTCAAGACACGGATACAGAGGTCAAATTTTTATCGCGCGCCATCAAACTCTCGCAAACCACGGTCCAAATTTATAACAACAAGGTTGTATACTTCACGCTCCGTGCGGAAAACATGATCGCGGTCATGCTCGTTGACCCGGATCTCTATGCAATGCAACGCAGCATGTTTGACTATATTTGGAATGCCGCGAGTGCACCAATCAAAACTGGAGCGGTTGCATTTCGAGGGGAGTAAAAAATATTACATCTTTTCAAAAACTGCGTATCGCTTTGTCGTATCATGTGGATCCACGATAAATCTTGTTAACACTTCGCCCGCTGCAAGCCGCGCCGCAACCAAATCACGCGCTGCAAAAAAATCTGGCTTGTTTGGTGTAACATTAAATTTCACAACATCAAACAATGTGTGGCCCGCAATAATTTCTTCAGCGGTCACGTCCGCCGCGCGTGAGGCAAATCGTCCTTCCAGCGTATGATCAAAACGCATCACAAATCCATCTAATTTTTCTGTTGTGTCCACATTTGGTCGCACAACGACAAAACCAAACCGCTCAATGTAGCGCGGTGCAAAATCATAATCCAAATCAATAATCGAAGTAATATTTGCGCTGCTCGCCTCAGTACGCATACTTGTGTCGAGCAAAGCCGAACCAAGCGCCGATGATTTATACGCCGGATCAACATTAAACGAGCCACCATATTTTTCATGCGCCGAAAATTTACCTTGTTCATCATGCATCTCATCATAACGAACAAACGCAACAACTGCACCACCACGTTTCAATACATAGAGCGTACTTGGTGTATCGCTTGCCAGATATTCTTTAAACCCATTCATAACTCTCAATCCATCGTGCCGACCCTCCCAATTTTTAAGCATAATCGACTGCATCTGTTCTTTATCTTCCGTTGTAAGCGCATGCTGATTACACACCACAACATCAACACCGGCAACATCCTGTAATTGTAAATCTTGCTGTTCTTGAGCAGCTGCCTTAAAAATCGAACTAAACATCAAAATATCTTTTGTCGCACTCGCAAAAAATTCATCCGCTCGTTCCGGTTTTTTTGCCGCCTTAAGCAAAATATCAGCAGCACGTTTTGAAAACTCTTGAACTGCGCGACGTGCATCAACCTCACTTTTTGTCTTGTCTGCAAAAAAATTACCGATCATTATTTCTATCTGATAAATCTCATGAATGAGTGCGTTATATTTTGAACAAACCAAATCAGTAATTTCAGGTTCGTAATTGTGAGCACATTCAAGTAGCGCTTCCCCAGTTTTTTTATTTGCATTTACCGCAAATAACGCCTCATAAAAACTATCAGGTATTTTTCCGTTTCTTCTTAGCTCAATTAACTCGTCATATTGTTGAACCGACTGTTCAGAAATATAATCAATTAATTGAATCTGACTTCGGAGTGACATTTTTGACAAATCAATACCAAATAAACGCTCAATCGTTGTTGCTTGAAGCGGTGTCTGAATTTGCTCAAATAAATATCGCACATTTTTTAATTTCTCCTCAGATCCAAATGGAATATTTGTAGGCAAATTAAATATTTTTTGTGTATCAACAAATGAAGCTCCTTTTTTTCTCAAAGCTAATTCTATTGGTCGCCTATTATCTCCATAAAGCCCAACATAGTCAGAAGAAATCACTCGAACCTCTTCATTGTGTCCGCACAAATTTTTCGGAAACTTATACCTAAGTGCATCATTATAGCGTTTTTTTAATCCACTTTTTACATTATCTATTAGATACCTAAACTCAATATCAGAAACCTCCCCATATTGATCAAAATCATACAACGCTCTTAGTTGCTGTTCTGACGCGGACGCAACAATTCCAACCAGCGGAATTTTTGTTTCATCACTAATTTTTTCCAAAAAATTAATAATAAACGGAGTGAGTTGACTACCGCTTTCATACATTGCATTTACTGCTTTCTCTCCAAATTCTGCGATTTTTTTTATAATAGCTACCTGTCCTGAAACATTACTGCTATTTAGATCGTTATATATATCCTTAAATAACTTATCAAGATAATCGTGAGAAGCACCTGAGACGTTATAAACCATTTCATGGAAAAGACCGTTACAAAAATCTGAATCTAAATTTGGAATCTGATCATAGCTCACAATAACTTTAAACATCTCCCGATCTGAAAGCGTACTCAGCACACACGGAGATCCTGAAGCAAATACTTTTTGAAAAACAACACTGTAATGATCCATTCGTTCATAGATATCCCTAATTCTAGATAATCGACTTTTTCCTGCGGCATTATCCTGTCGTGCAAAATCGGCAATTTCTTCAGCAAGAATTGCAACTGTTCTTCGAATATTTTTTGTATAAACCCTTTTTTCATACCAATCTAAATAATCTCCAGCCTCACGCACAACAATATCCATCACTTTCTGATATGAAAATTGTTCCGTCGCACCCGCACCAAGCAAATCTATTCTTTCAAGTAAATTTTTCATTGCGGCACGAACCCGATTTTCGTCGAATTTCTTTTGCTCAGCTTTTAATATTTCAAGATTAATATTTTTCATATCACCCTCCAACCCCAACAAGCACCGCCCCTCCCGCAATAACCATCACCGCTAAAATTTTTTGCATTATAACTTTCTGATTCACAACTTCATCCGAAAGCTCCGGAAACTGAGCTGCAAAAACTGATGCGATCGCGAGAACAAAAATCGGCTGAATTTCAATCAAAGCCGATGCAAGCGATGCGGGTCCACGCAAAATTGAAAACAAATAAAAGACCATTGCGAATCCACCAACTACTCCGCTCCCAACCAAAACATGCACGCCCATATATTCACGCCGAAGAATTCTTTTGTGATTATGCAAAACCTCGGTAATCACAACTGCAATCAAACCTCCGATTCCAGTCCACAAAATAATTGTCCAATCACTTGCCGCGCCTTCGACAAATTTCGTGATAATCGTTCTTGAAGCCGCAAGAACAGCACTAAACAATGTCAAAACCAAAACGCTACTAAACTTGAATCCGCGCGCGTTCGATTTCATCGAAATCAAAATCGAACCACACACAACGAGCGCAATTCCAATATATGTTTGTATTCCAAATCGCTCACCCAAAACAAAATACGCAAAAATCGTTGTTATAACTGGCATGATTGCGTAAATCGGCATGACGCGCGACACCTCTTCTTTTCGCAGCGCCAAAAAATAAAACCAATTAACCGCGTGTGCGATTACACCCGACGCAATACAAACAGCGATTACATTCGTTGGTGCGCCGCGCCCCCCACCAAGCAAACCAACAACGATGAGCGAAACAAAAACAGCTCCTCCACCGATAATCGTCGCCTCCGCTGGTTTTTTTATTTGCCGCGAAACCGCAACTTTATCAAGCACGCTTTCAATCGCATAAAAAAACGCCGCCAAAATTGCAAAGGCAATCCACATCATGCCTACATTTTACCACAAAAAAACAAAGTCTTCTCATGGATCCATAACTTAAATTCCTCTACGAAAAATCTATCAATAGCTCACCTATTTTATCATTAGGCATTGAATCGGTTTGAGCAGATAACTTTGCAAGTAGTAGCTCATAAAATCGACGATGCTCTTCAGGGCTCAATACAACCTCAAGATCTCTTGCTATATCGACTGCTCGCGTCGCTGTTTCAGCAAATCGATCAAAAAAATCTTCACCTTTTTTTGTAAAACCTGCAATATCACCAACAAGATTTCCAAGCCTTCGTTCAAACTCATTTAATCGACTTGTCACACTAGTACTCACATCAGTTTTGCCGATTTCTTTAAGTAAGCCATCAAAATCTACATTAAAAGATTTTATCTTCTTCACAAGAGCTCCTACATTTTTTATGCCTGCTGACTCCAGCTGAAATATAACAATCTGGATACCTTGTCTTTTTATATCAAATCTATGCGTTTTTTCCCTCGCTTCCTGCAACTCTTGATTCTCCAATAACTTAACTTCCTTTGTTAAAACTTTTTCTGGCACCTTTTTTATCACAACTTCGTTACCCTCAGCAATTCGTCTCTCTAGCTCTAAAACCGAAGCTTCTAAAAGTTCTCTTAGGTCCGACGCGCGGGTAGTATACAGAAGAATATCAGAGCTCTTTGTTTGCCCCAACCCTTCAATTTTATTAAAAATTTCAGCTTTCTGACTAGTGTATCCATAGCGAGCATTCAACTCTTCGAGTAAAACAGCTTTAGCAAAATCTGTTCCAACCAATCTTTCAATATCCTCCACAAACTGAAGAACCTTTTCACGTTTATAATCAACATTTTCAGCAACCTCTTCTCGTGGTAGCTCAGTGGAACGATCTTTTTTTTGTACAACACTTACAGCAGAAGATGCTTTTTTATTTTCAATTTCTTGTGTCAAAAATTGACACACCTCCTCATATCTTTTCAATAGTTCGTTGTCATATAAAATTGCATTCAAAAATTCTTCAGGATAAGGATTAACAACGCCCAATCTCTGTGCAGTATAGCTCAAATCTTTATATTTTAACCAAGCATCCTCCACTCTCTTCTTCAAGGCTTGTCTATTTTCATATTCAACAACCTTATCTTCGTGTTCAGCTATCGTTTGCCGCATTTTTTCACTCGACTGCCTATTATTTTCTTCAATTTCATCACGTTTTTTCGCGGCAAAAATTTTAATCTTCTCATCCATCTTTTTTTTCCAAGCGATAACAGCTGCTTCATTATAAATTATTTGATCAAAATCAGGTAAGGTTTGCAATATTTGCGCAGCAATATATTCCACAGAAATTACCTCGTGATATTTTTCCATATTCCGCCTTTTCATTTCAACGAAAATTTCATCAAGCGAAAGTTTTGGCACCCCATCTTCTTGCAATAAATCTTTTGGAATTGCAATCTTTGCTGCATAAGATTCTATAATGGACGTATCGTGAATCGAGCTCCTTAATTCTCGATATTTCCCAATGCCTAAACCGGTATCATCACCAATTTTAGTTGAACTACTGGAATAATCTGAATTACCTCCAGCACGGTGTCCACTTCCAGCCCATCGAGACCAGTCATCATCACCGTGTCCCGTCTCAACAGACCTCATGATTGGAATTTTAACTAATTCAAAATCACCATAATGATCAAAAATTTGCTTTTCTTTACAAACAGTTTCTGCAGATACCCTCTCCTCAAAAGAGCGGTTATTAAAAACTCTAGCTAAATCAGGATCAAAATCATCTATATTCCATCGATTCTGGATAAAATCCAAAATCATTTTTTTTGCATCCTCAGGTAGCGTTTCAAAATTCTGCTTTGAACAAATTTCAGGCAAACCTTCCTTAAAACTTATATTACCTATTTTTGAAAAAACAAATGTAATTCCTGGAAATTTATCAGACTGAAATTCTAATCCTATATACACCCCATTTATTACACCTACAGGCTTTAGATTCCATGATGCTGGAATAGATTCAACAGATGAAAATTCAAGTTTTTTAACAACACGCGATCCACTATCAAAAAAAATCTCAAAACCTCCTTCTGACTTCTCTATTTTATATATTTCGCCAAATTTCAACATTGCTTCATTTAGATAAACAATGTTATTCCAGTAATATTCGTGATTTTCTACTACACGAGGAGATTTATTTACACCAAGCTGTGAAGTAGCGAGATTAATATCACCCGGCTTCGGCGGCAAAAATTTATTTTCCATATTTAAATAACTTTCACTAAAAATACCATAATTTCAACCCAACAGCAATTTCATATATCCTCTTATCAAAACAAAACTCCCCGACTTTCGCCGAGGAGTTTAATTTATTTTTTAGAATCGTCGTCCACCTCTGTCTCCGCCGCGGCCGCCTCCACCATTGAAGCCGCCACGTCCTTGTGGTCGACCTCCGCGATCGCCGCCGCCCGCGCGGTCATCGCGTTCGCGTGGTGCACGCTCCTGAAAATCTGCAGGAGGTGGTGTTAAGCGCTTCATCGAAAGCGAGATGCGACCCTGGTCGTCAATCTCCTTAACAACAACCTTCACATGATCGCCAATCTTGAATAAATCATGTGGCGACTCAACGCGCTGCCATGACATTTCAGAAACATGAACCATACCGTCCTGCTTTGGCAAAACTTCAACGAAAATTCCGTAGTCCTCAACACGAGTAACTGGAACGCCCTCGAAAATTTCACCAGAGGCAACAACGCGCACGATGTTCTTGATCCAATCAACAGCCTTTTCGAGTTCCGCGCCAGCCGGAGCTGTCACTGAAACCTGACCAGTCTGTTCAATATCAATCTTAACGCCGCACTTGTCGATAATTTCATTAATCACCTTGCCGCCTGGACCAATCACCTCACGAATCTTATCAACCGGAATCATGAAGGTCACAATCTTTGGTGCCCATGGTGAAATGTCAGCGCGTGGTGCTGGTAAACATTTCTCCATCACATCAAGAATCTGCATACGTGCAGCACGTGCCTGCGCAAACGTCTCGCGAACAATATCCGCAGTCAATCCATCAGTCTTTGTATCCATCTGAATTGCTGTGATACCCGCGCGTGTTCCTGCAATCTTGAAATCCATTCCGCCTGGACCATCTTCAAGGTCCTGCAAGTCAGTCAAAATCACGTACTTACCTTCTTTGTTCGACGCGAGTCCCATTGCCATACCCGCAACCGGCGCCGTCAAAGGCACACCCGCATCCATCAAAGCCAATGTCGAACCACAGGTTGACGCCATGGATGACGAACCGTTCGATGACATAACTTCTGACACAACGCGAATCGTGTAAGGAAATGTTTCCTTTGGAGGAAGTACTGGAACGAGTGCCTTTTCTGCAAGCGCACCATGTCCAATTTCGCGGCGGCCAGGTCCTCGATTAGGCCCTGTCTCACCAACTGAATATGCAGGGAAATTGTAGTGATGCATGTATCGCTTTTTGCTTTCGCCCTCAAGGCCCTGCAAAATCTGTTCGTCACCCGGAGATCCCAAAGTTACAATCGACAACACATGTGTTTCACCGCGCTGGAAAAATCCAGTTCCATGAGTTCGAGGAAGCGCTGCAACTTCTGCAACAAGAGAACGAATTTCGGTAAGCGCGCGACCATCAACGCGACGTCCACGCTCAATAACTTCTTCCGTAATAAATTCTTCAACGATATATTTCAACTTGTTGAACGCAATCTTGCGACGATCTTTCGAAATATTCTCACGCGTAAAATACGCATCGAGCAATTCCTTCATCTTCGCAAACGCTGCCATGCGCTCAGCTTTCGAACGCTTTGGCGCATCGTAAAATACTTCCGCCGCATTTTTTGCAACGAACGCAGCAGTAAGCTCGAGAATCGCAGCATCAGTCATCTCGCCTTCTGGAACTTCAGCTGTGCTTGCAACGCCAACACGCTTTTCTTTTCCAACTGCAGCCTGAACTTCTGCAATCAATTTCATTGGCTCCTTCATGTGCTTGCGTGCAAAATCCATCGCAGCAATAAATGTTTCCTCAGGAACCTGATTTGCAGCAGCTTCGATCTGTGTAATTTTTTCTGTTGTACCTGTTACAAGCAAATCAAGCGCAGATTTTTCGAGCGCTTCTGCTGTTGGGTTAATCACCCACTCACCTTCGATCTGTCCGATACGAATTGCCGCTACCGGTCCATTCCATGGAACGTCCGAAATCGTGAGCGCACAACTTGCAGCAATCACACAAAGCGCTTCATGATCATTTTCATTGTCATACGAAAGCACCGATGTTACCACCTGAACTTCGTTACGCATTGCATCGTTAAAAAGTGGACGGATACCACGATCAACCATGCGGCCTGTCAAAATCGCTTCGTCAGACGGGCGACCTTCGCGCTTGATAAAGCGCGAGCCTTTAATAATTCCGGCTGCGTATAATTTTTCATCAAAATCAACCGAGAGTGGGAAGTAATCAATTCCATCGCGTGTTCGATCACTCATCGTTGCGGTACCCAAAACAACAGTATCGCCATAGCGCACTGTACATGAACCACCTGCCTGCGGAGCAAACTTTCCTACTTCGATTGTGAGAGTACGACCGCCCCACTCGGTGCTAAATTGTTGTGACATACATTTTTATTATGCGTTACACAGCTTATGCTGCGTTCGCTCAGATTTACATGATTGTTCGTTTGTTGCGTCGCTGATTTTTCTTGTCTTCTTCGCTTTGTGCTACAGGTTGCGCGTCAAGTACTGCAACTTCCTCAACTTCTTCTTCAACAGGCTCTACATGTTCGGAATGTTCATACTGTCGAGGTCCTTGCTGGCTGCGCTGTTGTCCCCCCGTATTGATCATATACTGACCATCTTCTGCCAAATCAATAAATTGATCCGCAGCTTCAACAAGGCGACTCGACGACGTATTGCGGAACGCCATCACCTCAACTTTACATCCTTTGTGTTGGAGGTATTCAACGAGTGGAATATAGTCGCCATCGCCGGACACAAGCACGATTACATCGCACTTATCGCTCATGCGAATTGCGTCAACCGTAATCCCCACATCCCAATCAGCTTTTTTAACACCGCTTGAGAATACCTGAAGATCGCGCTCTTTCAGTTCAATTCCCTGAAGTCGAAGCGCGTCTAAAAATCGCACTTCATGCTGCTGCGGCGTTTCAACCACATACGCAATCGCGCGAATCAAGTTTCGATCACGAATCGCACCCTTCACCACATTGATGAAATTAACTTTCGCACCGAACAAATTTTTTGCACTATAGTACATGTTCTGCACATCGATGAGCACACCGACACGCTGTGCAGTATAGTGAATCTGCACAGGAACATCC
>Ga0172380_10009760_pt1 | contig 10171 bp, 7 predicted proteins | sample Leawe162metaG_FD_119747 | JGI IMG/M metagenome (GOLD analysis project Ga0172380, IMG submission 119747) | Leachate microbial communities from a municipal landfill in Southern Ontario, Canada - Leachate well 162 metaG | ecosystem: Engineered > Solid waste > Landfill > Unclassified | place...
AGGTGCAGTTGATCTGCCCGGCGAGGTAAAGGTTCCGGATCTTTTTTGTCTCTAAAGAATGCTTCAGCTGGGTGGGGGGGGCGGCGTCGTATTCGATCGCGTATCCAAACCTCAGGATCTCGGCGTTCTCGAGCCCCGGGATCTCGCGCATCGCCGCCTCCTGGACATCCTTGGGAAGCGATGTCGGAAAACCGTTCATATAGATCTCCGGCGTGTCGCGTCCTTCCGGCTCCAGATAGATCTGATGACTTTTCTTGTCCGGGAATTTTACAACCTTGTCTTCCACGGAGGGGCAATATCTCGGACCGATGCCGGTGATCCTTCCCGCGTAAAGCGGGGAGCGGTCCAAATTTCTGCGAATGATCTCGTGCACGCGTTCGTTCGTATGCGCCAAATAGCAGGGAAGCTGGTCGACCTGAAGATTTTTCGTCCGGTAAGAAAAAGGGTGCGGCGGCTCATCGCCCCTTTGTTCTTCCAGGACCTCCCAGCGAATACTTTTTTGATGAAGGCGCGGAGGCGTTCCTGTTTTGAAACGAACAAGTTCGAGGCCGTGCTCCCGCAGGGAGTCCGAAAGTCCGATCGCGGGAGGTTCGTCGCGCCGGCCGCCGGGAAAATGTTCTTCGCCTATGTGGATCAATCCCTGAAGAAAAGTTCCCGTCGTCAAGATCACGTGTTCGCCCAAAAAGGTTTCGCCCTCTTTTGTGCGGACGCCGTAACACGTTCCGTCTTTTACGAGAAGCGCGACCACCTGTCCCTGGCGGAGGGTAAGATTTTTTTCAGCCGCAAGCGTTCTCTTCATATAAAGCTCGTACTCTTTTTTGTCCGCCTGCGCGCGCGGAGCCCACACGGCCGGCCCTTTGGATTTGTTCAGCATGCGGAATTGGATCCCTGTGGCGTCTGTCGCGAGACCCATCTCGCCGCCAAGGGCATCGATCTCCCGAACCATGTGCCCTTTGGCGAGACCGCCGATCGCGGGATTGCAGGACATGCGCGCGATGGCGTTCGTGTCCATCGTCAACACGAGAACGGGAAATCCGGAGCGCGCGATCGCAAGAGAGGCTTCCACGCCGGCGTGACCGGCGCCTACTACGATGGCGGCGTATTTTGGGATAGAAGTCATTTTTTGTACGGCGTACGGCGTAAGGAGTACGGCGAATTATTTTTTCTCCGTACGCGAAACTCCGTACGCCGTACGGCTTTTATTGATCTTCGTGGTGCAGAACGATCACGATCCTGTTGATGAAAGTCTGCTGGATGATCGAAAAAACGTTTTGAAGCGTCCAGTAAAGCGTAAGCCCTGACGGCATGGTGTAGCAAATAAACCCGAAAAAGACCGGCATGATGTTCATGATGGTTTGTTGTTCCGGGCTCGAGCCGGGCTGCGCCGGCATCAGCTTCTGATACCAGACCTGCGAGATCGCCATCGTCAGCGGTAAAATATTCAGCGCGTTCCATCCCAAAAAGGGGACCGTGAAGGGGAGCGTCATGAAATGATCGGGAGAAGAAAGATCTTTGATCCATCCGATGAAGGGCGCTCCGTGAAGCTCGATCGCTTCAGGAAGCAGCTTGAACATCGCGATAAAGACCGGGATCTGGATCAGCATCGGAAGACAGCCCATCATGGGATTCACTTTATTCCTGCGGTAAAGCTCCATGAGCGCTTTCTGGGATTTTGCGGGGTCTTTTTTGTTGTGTTCCTGGATCGCCTTCATCTTCGGGGCCAGAAGCTGCATTTTTTTCATGCTCGCGTAGCTCAGGTGCGTGAGCGGAGCGAAAAGCAGCTTGATAAGAAAGGTGAGGATCACAAGCGCCCAGCCAAAATTATGCGTGTACTGATTGAGGAATTTCAGCACCATAAGGATCCACGTCTTGAAAAGCCCGAAAAATCCGCGGGAAAAAACTTCCTGGAACCCCGCGCCAAAGCTTTTGAGTTCCTCATAGCGCTGCGGCCCCGCATAAATTAAAAAGGTCCGCTTGCCTTCGGCCCCCACCGGCACGGTCAAAGGCTCCAGCGTCATCTCGCCCCAAAGATTTTTGGCGTCGGCCCGAGCGCTTCCCTCGATGATCTTTCCGCCCGGTTTGACGAGCAAAGCGAAATATTTTTTGATGAAGCCCGCCCAGGCCGTCTGCTCGGGAAGAAAAAAACCTTTCTTTTTTATGTGCCCAAGATCTTTGCTTTGGACCTTATCGGTGTAAGCCACCGCGTCATAATAACCATAATTTTTCTGGTATCCTTCTTCGTAGCTCATCCCATAATTCAGCGTCACGGGAAAATGCTTTTCTCTCGAGGAAAGATTCTTGATCCGAACGACAAGGTCAATGACAGGCTTGTCCGAACGAAGCGTGTAGCTCTTGATCAACTGATATTCTCCGGGCAGCTCGTAAGAAAATTCTATGCTTTCGCCCCGGGCACCTTTCCGGGTCAGTCTAAAAATCGTTTCTGAGAGGTCCGCCTTTTCGTGAAGCACGCTCACCCCGAAAATCCCGGACTCCCGCGGGTCCCCGGAATAAAAATCTGTTTTAGTAAAAGCTTGCCGGTCTTTTTCCCCTAGAAAAGAAAGCGCAGCGATCGTACCTCCCAGAGTGGAGAATTCCGCTTTATAAAAAGAGTTTTCGAGAAGCGCCACGGCCGGAGCGGCCGCCTTTTCAAGAAAGTTCCCTTCGGGGGGTTGGATCGCCGCCGGTTTTTCGGGAACGACCGGCGCGTTTTGCGTCACCGCCGTCTGCGCAGGCTGTTGCTGAGAGGCCGCCGGATAAAACTTTTTGAGCAGCATGGGGTAGAGCAACATGACGAGCATGGCGAGAACGATCGCTTTGACAGTATTTTTATCCATAAATTTTCCTTATTGAACGGGATCAAATCCGCCGGGGTGAAAGGGGTGGCACTTACAAATTCTCAGTAAGGATATCTTGGCGCCTGAAAATGCGCCTTTTTTTTGGAGCGCTTCTTCCGCGTAAACAGAACAGCTGGGAATGAAACGACAGCAGGGACCAAAAAGGGGGGAGATCGTTGCGCGATAAAAACGAACCATGAGGATCAGAAATTGCTTCACGCCCAGGCTCCTGCTTTTTTGAAAAGCTTGATAAGATCTTCTTCCATGGCCGCAAAAGAAACTTTCTTCTGCGTCGACCGGACCTTCACCAGACAAACAGATTGTCGATGAAGATTGGCTTGCTGCGCCCTGAAGATCTCCCGGACCCGTCTCTTCCAAGTGTTCCGGCCGACCGAACGCGGCTCCGTTTTCCGGCTCACCGCGACTCCGAGCATGGGCTTGTCTTTCGCCGTTGCCGGCTCGCTTTCCCCGCGCCGTTCAGCCCACAAGTAAAAAAACTCCCCTCGAGCGAATTTTCCTTTCTCGACGAGGTGTTTAAAGGTTGTTTGCCGGCGGATACGCTGTTCCGGGCCGAGCCGCTTCTTAGGCTCCAACGCTCAGCCCCGTGTCGGTTTAATTATTACGGGTTCACGGGAAAGCGCTGTGAACCGTAAAATCAACTGCGACACAGCGCTAGACTTGGGTCAGCTTTTTCCGGCCCTTTTTACGCCGCCGCGCAAGGACTTTTCGTCCTCCGGCAGTGTTGGTGCGGGCAAGAAAGCCGTGCTTGTTACGACGTTTTCTCTTGGAAGGTTGGTATGTTCTTTTCATGAGGCGGGGATTATAGTGAAGTTTCTTTGGAATATCCAGCGTTTTTTTAGACGAAATTTTCTTTTTACGAGAGTCTCTCGCTCTCTTTTGTTTTTTTAGTGTTTTTTCTTTTAAAGACGGTGGACAAAAAAATTTTTTGTTGTAGACTAATGCTCCTTGAACTCACGTTCGCTTCTTTGCCCGGGGCGAGCTTTTATTTTGCCCTCTTTTTTGTTGTTGAAAACCTGTTTACAAGCTATTTATTATTTTTTATCAAAAAATTGCATTCCGAATACATTATTTAGTTTTATCATTTTTATCTTATTAATAACCTGTTGAAAACTTTGAAAGAACCGCTTTCCTATGGCTTCTCCTCTTGCGCCATCCTCCGGCGTCTCTTTGCCGGATATTTGGAAACAGATCTGTTTGGTCCTTTCCCGCGAATTAAGCGAGCGTTCTTTCAAGACGTGGTTTGAACCGGTCGCCGTCTTAGAGATCTCTCCGGAAGCGCTTACCTTGAGCGTCCCTGACCAGTATTATGGGAAATGGCTTGAAGATCACTACCAGAACTTGATCCTTTCCTCTGTTGAGGAGGTTCTCGGGCATCCTTTAAAGATCGTTTACCGGGTGGTGGAGCCTCCCAAAACAGCGCCCTCGCTTCCCGTGGCTTCGCCCTCGAGAGGGAAAGATGACCCTCTCTCGAGCTTAAATCAAAGATACACCTTTGACGATTTTGTAATTGGCCCCGGCAATCGCTTTGCCCATGCGGCTTCGGTTGCCGTCAGCGAATCCCCGGCAAAACAATATAATCCTCTCTTCATTTACGGTCCCACGGGCCTTGGAAAGACCCACCTCCTGCAGTCCATTGCCCATGAGATGAAAAGGCGGCACCCGGAGTTTAAGATCCTGTATATATCCAGTGAAAAATTCACCAATCAGCTGATCACCGCCATTCAAACAAAATCCACCCCCCAATTTCGAGCAAAATACCGCACGCTCGATCTTTTGCTTATAGATGATGTCCATTTTATCGCCGGCCGGGACGCAACACAGGAAGAGTTTTTTAACACCTTCAACGCTCTCTACGATGCTCACAAACAGATCGTTGTCACAAGCGATCGCCCTCCGCGCGAGATCCCGGACCTGGAGGAAAGACTCGTCTCCCGCTTCGGTTGGGGGCTTGTGACCGATATCCAGCCTCCGGATTTTGAAACCCGCGTGGCTATCCTGAAAAAGAAAATGGAGCTGGAAACCGTTGTGGTGCCTGATGATGTGGCTTATTTTATTGCGGGCAAGATCAAGTCGAACATCCGCGAACTCGAGGGCGCTTTAATCCGGGTTGTGGCGTATTGCACGCTTACCAATTCCAAAGTGGATGTTCGTCTCGCTCAAGAGATATTGAAGGACTCTTTTAAAGAAGAGGCCCAAAAATTTACTATAGAGGGCATCCAAAAGGTGGTTGCGGACTACTTTAATGTAAAGGTGTCGGACCTTCGCGCCAAGAAGAGGACGGTTTCTATTGTTCGTCCAAGGCAGATCGCCATGTATCTCGTCCGGGAACTTACGACCCATTCTTTTCCGGAGATAGGGGAATTTTTTGGGGGAAAAGACCACACCACCGTTCTTCATTCCTGTAATAAGATCGCCGCGGAAAGAGACCGGGAGGTGGAGATGCGTGTTTTGTTGGACAAACTTACAGGGTTGTTGAAAAAGTAGTCCTCTTTTCCACAAAAAGTTATTTTTATATCTCGTTCTTTTTTATATAGTTGTGTAGGATATCCACAAAATCACAGGGACTATTACTGCGATTGCTGTTTTTTTAATATAGAATAAAAGCATAAGGAGTGTTTATGGAGATCAAAGTTCAGAAAAGCGAATTATTAAAGAAAATCACTTTAGGGGTGAATATTGCCGCCTCAAAACCAAGCACTCTCCCTATTCTTAATAATTTACTCCTGGAGACACAAAAAGACGGTAAGTTAAAGATCGTCGCGACAGACATGGAAGTTGGGATATCAACACTTTTGCCCGTGGAAGTCATCCAAGGGGGGAGTATTACGGTCCCCGCAAGAAAATTTTTTGATATTACTAAGGAGCTCCCGGAGGGAATGGTAGAAATTTCCGTAACCAAAAACAACACCGTGAATATTAAAGCAGGGAAATCCTATTTTAAGATTATGGGGCTTGATAAAGAAGAATATCCAAAACTTCCCGATTTTTCTATGGATGAGGCGATAGAGGTGGAGCAAGCGGTTATCAAAGAAAGCCTCTCTTTAACTGCTTTTGCTATTTCTCATGACGAAACAAGATATGTTTTAAATGGGGTCCTTCTCTCTATACAAGGTAACCAAATCCGCTTTGTTGCCACAGATGGAAGAAGGTTGGCTTTTTATAAAAAAGAAACCAAACAAAAAAGCGTTAAAAATACAGATATGATCATTCCCTCAAAAACCATCCATGAGCTTCTTAAGCTTTTAACCTGGGAAGGGACGGTAAAGATCATACACACCCAAAATAAAGTTATTTTTTGTTTTGAGGACACCTACCTCACCTCCAGTCTTATTGAAGGAAATTTTCCAAATTATGATCAGGTGATCCCTAAAGAAGAAAAAACCCTGGTGATGGCGAACCGGGAAGAATTTCTTCAAGCTGTCCGGCGCGCCTCTCTCTTAACTTCTCCTGAGGCGCCCGCGCTAAAATTTGATTTTATAAAAAATAAGATCCTTGTCTCCGCGAAAACCCCCAACATGGGGGAGGCGAAAGAAGAGCTTTCCGCGGAGTTTAAAGGAGAAGAAATAACGATCGGGTTTAACCCCGGATATTTTTTAGATGTGTTAAAAAATCTTTCCGACGAGAATATTTGTATCTCTCTGACCAGTCCCGACAAACCGGGTCTGATTAAGGGACGCGAAGGATATCTTTACGTAATCATGCCGATGCAGCTTAACTAGTGAAAAAAAAGGACGATAAATAAACGACGCTTCATGGACGATATTCGATCGATCCTTCCGACAGTCATTAAGGGCTTTGAAAACCCTGAAAAACAAAGACGGAGCTTGCTGATAGATTCCTGGCCAAGCATCGCCGGGGAAAAACTTACAAAACAGACCCGGCCGCAGCTTTCCTCCAAAGGAATCCTTTATATTCATGTGAGCGATTCCGTTCTCGCGTTCGAGATCAGCCAAAAATACCGACAGTCTTTTTTAAAGCGGGCACAGGCGGTGTTGGGGGAAGAGGCAGTTAAAGAGGTGCGGGTGCTTGTCGGGAAATAATAAATCCATAAAAGGAAAGCCATGGCAGAAAAAGAGAAGGTAAAAAAAGAAGAAGCTTCGACGAAATACGACGCGACTAAAATCCAGGTGCTCGAAGGTGTGGATGCGGTCCGGAAGCGGCCCGGGATGTACATCGGAGACACCACGCTTCGCGGCCTGCACCATCTCGTCTATGAGGTGGTGGACAACTCTATCGACGAAGCGTTGGCGGGGCACGCCACGCGCGTGGACGTAGAGATCCAGCCCGGAGGAAGCGTGAAGGTGCTTGACGACGGGCGCGGGATCCCGGTCGATCTGCATCAGGGGCAGAAAAAATCCGCGCTCGAAGTGGTCATGACCACGCTCCACGCGGGAGGAAAATTCGATAACAAAGCCTATCGCGTCTCGGGCGGACTGCACGGCGTCGGTGTTTCGGTAACGAACGCACTGTCAGCATGGTGCGAAGTCGAGGTCCGTCGCGACGGGAAGATCTGGCATCAAAGATATGAAAAAGGGCGCCCCGTCACCAAGGTCGTGGAAAAAGGAAAAACCAAAGAGCGCGGGACGGCCGTTTCTTTTTTAGCGGACAAAGAGATCTTCGAGAGCACGGAATTCAGCTTCGACGTCCTTTCTAACCGCCTGCGCGAACTCGCGTACCTGAATAAAGGCGTACGCATTACGATCCGCGACGAACGGATCAAAAAAGAGATCAAAGAGCACGTTTTTCTTTTTAAGGGAGGCATTTCGGAGTTCATACAATATCTCAACCGCAACAAAAACCCTCTCCACAAAAAGATCTTTTATGTAGATAACACCAAAGACGATGTCGAGGTGGAAGCGGCGTTTCAATATAACGACAGCTACGGCGAAGATGTTTTTTCTTTCGCCAACAACATCAACACGATCGAGGGTGGGACGCACATGAGCGGATTCAAAACCGCCATGACGCGCGCCACGAACCAGTACGCCAAGAGCAAGAATCTTCTCAAAGATGTTGAGAGCGGACTGAGCGGCACGGACCTTAACGAGGGGCTCGCGGCCGTCATCAGCGTCAAGGTCCCGCGGCCTCAATTCGAAGGCCAGACCAAGACCAAGCTTGGGAACGGGGAAGTCGAAGGGATCGTTTACTCCGTGATTTATGAGGCCCTGAGCGCTTTCTTCGAAGAAAACCCTCCCATCGCCAACAAGATCGTGGAAAAAGCGGCCCTGGCGTATCGCGCGCGGGAAGCCGCAAGAAAAGCCAGGGAGTTGACACGGCGCAAAGGAGCTCTCGAGTCAGCCTCCTTGCCCGGGAAACTCGCGGATTGTTCCGACGAAGATCCGGCGAACACCGAAATGTATCTCGTCGAGGGAGATTCGGCCGGCGGCTCGGCCAAGCAGGGGAGGGACCGGAGATTCCAGGCCATTCTTCCTCTCAAGGGGAAGATCCTTAATGTGGAAAAGGCCCGCATTGATAAGATCCTTTCCAACGAGGAGATCCGGACTATTATTACAGCGATCGGAGCAGGCATCGACGAAGAGTTCAACATCGAAAAACTCCGCTACCACAAGATCATTTTGATGTGCGACGCCGACGTTGACGGAAGCCACATCCGCACGCTGATCCTCACGTTTTTCTACCGCAAGATGAAAAAACTGCTCGAGAACGGGCATATCTATATCGCCCAGCCGCCGCTTTTTAAAATGAAGCGCGGCAAAGAAGAACAATACGTCCAAACCGAAGAACAGATGAACAGTATGCTGCTCGATTTCGGCCTGGCAGGCGTCTCGCTCAAAAAGAACGGGTCCAAGAGCAAGATCGAGGGCAAAGAGCTCCGGGAGCTTATGGAGCTTGTTCAGGGCATGGAAGATCTTGAAAGGTCTCTCGCGCGCAAGGGGATTTTATGGCACCGGTTCCTGGAGGCCCAGGACAAGAAAAAAGGGTTCCCGCAATATCTCGTGCGGCTTCTCGCGAAGAACGAAGAGGCCTTCCTTTATTCGGAAAAGGAGGTCGAGGACCACGTGAAGGAACTGGAAAAGAAAAGGGCCCTTGAAATAAAAGCGGAAGAAAAAGAAGAGCTCGCGGAAGCGAAAGCGAAGGGTGAAAAAAAGAAGGAAGAAAAGAAGCCCGCTAAAAAGGGAAAGGCGGCCGAAGAGGAAGTTTTGGAGGCGCCGGAAGTCCTGCCCCCCATGCACGATCTTGTGGAGATCTTTGAGGCGAAAGAGTTTGAAAAGGCCAAGAAGCGGCTTGAGAAATATGCTTTGGACTTCGAGGATTTCGAATCCGGGGAAGACGTGCGCTTCGAACTTTCTCTTGAAAAAGAAAAAATGGAAATGAAGGCGCTTCGCGACGTTCTGTCTCACATCAAAGTGAACGGGAAAGACGGCATGACACTCCAGCGGTATAAAGGTCTTGGAGAAATGAACCCGGAGCAGCTGTGGGACACCACGATGAACCCCGAAACACGGACCGTGCTCAAGGTGACGCTGGATGACGCGGTCGAAGCCGACGAGATCTTTTCGGTCCTGATGGGCGATGCCGTGGAACCCCGGCGGGCGTTCATTGAGAGGCACGCGAAGGCTGTCCGGAACTTGGATATATAGGCAGGGGCCTCGCGCGTCATTGCGAGGAGAGAAACGACGAAGCAATCTTAAAACCGAGATCGCCACGTCCCTTCGGGACTCGCGATGACATTCAAGGAATAAAAAAATGGCAGACAGCAAGAATTTATACGCAATGAATGAAAAGATCATTCTCCGGCCCATAGAAGAGGAGATGAAAGATTCTTACATCGACTACGCGATGTCGGTCATTGTCGGCCGCGCTCTGCCGGACGTTCGCGACGGATTGAAACCGGTGCACCGGCGCATTTTGTTCGCCATGAACGATCTCGGGATCACGCACAGCAAGGCCTACAAGAAATCCGCCCGCATTGTCGGAGAAGTGCTCGGCAAATACCATCCGCACGGCGATACCGCGGTTTATGATTCGATGGTCCGCATGGCGCAGGATTTTTCGCTCCGCTACCCGCTCGTGGAAGGCCAGGGAAACTTCGGCTCCATCGACGGCGACAGCGCCGCGGCCATGCGTTACACCGAGGCCCGGCTTTCCGGGATCAGCAACGAACTTTTAACGGACATCGAAAAAGATACGGTCGATTTCGTCCCGAACTTTGACGAATCCTTGGTCGAGCCGTCGCTCCTGCCTTCCAAACTGCCCACCCTGTTGGTTAATGGTTCCACGGGCATCGCGGTCGGCATGGCGACCAACATCCCGCCGCACAATTTGACCGAGATCTCAAAGGCGATTATCGCGAC
>Ga0172380_10009761_pt1 | contig 10171 bp, 7 predicted proteins | sample Leawe162metaG_FD_119747 | JGI IMG/M metagenome (GOLD analysis project Ga0172380, IMG submission 119747) | Leachate microbial communities from a municipal landfill in Southern Ontario, Canada - Leachate well 162 metaG | ecosystem: Engineered > Solid waste > Landfill > Unclassified | place...
CCACCGCAAAATATTGAGGCCGAGCAGGCCGTTCTCGGTGCCGCTTTGGTTGATAAAGATGCTTTGTACAAGGTGGCAGGATCGATTGGTGCAGATGATTTTTATCGCGATGATCATAAAACCATCTTTTCGGCGATGCTCGAGTTGTTTGAAAAACGCTCTCCAATTGATTTGGTTACGATAAACGATGAACTAAAGAAAAAAAACCTGTTGGACAAAGCCGGTGGAGCAACGTATCTAACTTATCTTGCCAACGAAGTAGTTAGCTCTGCACATATCGCGCAGCATGCCAAAATAGTTTCCGAAAAGGCAATTTTAAGACGTTTGATTTCTGCGGCAACATCAATTATTGAGGAGAGTTTTACCGAACGCGAGGACATCCCGACCATTTTGGATAAATCAGAACAGGTCCTGTTTGCGGTTTCGCAAAAATTTACAACCGACCAATTTACCCCGATTAAAGACATTCTGGTGGACACTTTCGACCGGATTAACGAGCTTCACGAAAACAAAGGGCAACTGCGTGGTATTTCAAGCGGTTTTCGCGATATGGACAATCTTTTGGCCGGCTTTCAGAAGTCAGATCTGGTTATTTTAGCCGCCCGTCCTTCGATGGGAAAAACAACCTTAGCTTTAAATATTGCCATTCAGGTCGCCTCAAAAGAAAAAATTCCGGTGGGGATATTTTCCCTTGAAATGAGCCGTGATCAACTAGTTGACGGGCTCCTTACTATGGAAGCGGGGATAGATAGCTGGCGGCTTCGTACCGGCAATTTGAACGAAGACGACTTTCCACGTCTAAACTACGCCATGGGCGTACTATCTGAATCACCGATTTTTATTGATGATTCACCAACCCTATCTGTGCTGGAAATCAGATCGAGGGCCAGAAAACAGCAGGCAGAGACGGGCTTAGGTTTAATTATCGTTGACTATCTGCAGTTGATGGAGTCAAAATCGCGCAATTCCAACGACTTTAACCGCGTGCAGGAGGTTTCTGATATTTCACGAGGCCTTAAAGCGTTGGCGCGCGAGCTCAAAGTACCGGTTATTGCACTTTCCCAGTTATCCCGCGCCGTTGAACAGCGCCCCGACAAGCGGCCAATGTTATCTGATCTTCGCGAATCGGGTTCGATTGAACAGGATGCCGACGTGGTGATGTTTATTTATCGCGAAGATTATTACGAACCCGATACCGAGAAGAAGGGGGTAGCGCAGATTTTGGTCAGAAAACATCGCAACGGCCCGACGGGGGAAGTTGATTTATTTTTCCACCCTGAACTTAGAAAATTTACGACGATGGAGAGGAAACGGGAGAACTAAAGCGACCCAACCACTTGCTTTCAGGACCGGATGTTCTTTGCCCCAGCGGCAAAGCCATCCTTGACCTCGGCACTTTTTGCCCCGACACAAAGTCGGGGACCAGGCCAAAAAGTGCCTGCGGATATCCTTCAAGCAAGTATTGGTTCGCTTTATATAAAAATAAAATAGGTGAGTTGGAGCTTCCGAACGGCATCAAAACAAAATGTCCCGCCATATATAAGGCAAAACGCCTGCGGAGTTTCTTCGAAAGAATATTAACTTGCTTTTATTAATAAAGAAGGGCAGGCGGCGCTGAAGAGCGCGGCCTGCCCTGAACAAAGGTGTGGCTACCTCGTGGCAGATGCACTTCACCGCCGCGCCGTTTCCGCCGCGACTGCTTCGCGCATCATTGCCTTCTCCTCGGGCGTTGAGTTGCGACCCGGGTCACGGCAATAGTCGGGGCCGAGCGAGGCCTCGATTTCCGGTGTGGTCGCAACATAGCGAATCCTCACCCGCCGCAACGTCTGCTTCAGAGATCTGGCGATTCCCATGGACAAACCTCCTTCTGACCAGAATCGATGGCTGTGCAAACCCCACTGACGAGCTGTCTGATCATTTCCGACTGAGCGCGTCGTTGATCCAACCCGTGTTCGTCTTTGACGAGCGGCTTGAGAGGACTCGGACTGCAGCCCGCTCCACGGCCGACGTTGCCAAGATCCGTTGGTCTGCTCATCTGGCCAAAGTACACCGTCGCTGCTTGCTGTTGAGTGATAGACATGTGCTCTCCTTTCGCAGTGTTCAGCCACCCAAAACCAGCATTTGCCTTCACATCCTTCGTTATTTTCTGTCAAAGAGCAGTTAACTAATCTATCATTTTATAAATTTTATGTAAATAGAAAAACCCAATTCTAAGTTGGGAAAGGAAACAAAACAAAAGAGCGCATGAAGTTGAGTAATCGGCAATAATTATTTTAATTTATGTGCCGCTCATCACGCGCTCTTTATTTGCCAAAGAGCTTGATGTCCAACCGGGCAGAAAATGCCGAGTTAGATATCGTGCTTTGGTCTTAACTCCCGCGATGCAACGGTGCTACTGAGTGCAAACTTGTCATGGCTTAAAGCTAGATCATTTGGTTTACAAGCCCTCCTTCAAACCTTGACTATCTTATGTTATCACATGTTATATAACTTGTCAAGTCCCTACTACCTTGATGCTCGAGGTAGTTTGCTTTCGAAGTGATTTTTGTTAGGATTAAACCATGTTTCAAACGGTTAAAAACATGTTTGCCAAGGAGAATTCAGTCAAGGGTGCAAGCATAATATTAATTATAACTCTCGCCCTCTCGAATATTCTGGGCGTTTTTCGCGACCACTTTCTGGCTCAGAAAATTCCGACCGACCGCCTTGATATATATTTTGCCGCATTCCGTTTGCCGGATCTGATTTTCAATATTTTAATCTTAAGCGCCATTGCCGCCGCTTTTGTGCCTGTTTACTCAACCTATCTTCGCGAAAAGGGTTTTAAGGCGGCCTTGCGTCTCTCGCAGGCGTCTCTGACAGTCGGTATCATAACGGTCTCGGTCTCGTTGGTGGTTTTGTACTTTTTGATGCCATATCTGATGTTTCTTCTGGTGCCTAGTTTTGATGTGCTTAAACGTCAGGAAACGGTAACTTTGGCAAGGTGGCTTCTGATATCGCCTTTTTTCTTCACCATTTCGTATTTTTTAGGCGGTATTTTAAACTCTCACAAAAGGTTTCTTGCGTATTCTATTGCTCCTTTAATTTATAATCTTTCAATTATTGCGGGAGTTCTGCTTTTTGCCGAGCCTTACTCCGTTAAGGGTGTTGTGATTGGAGTAATTGTTGGCTCGTTCTTGCATATGTTGATCCAATTAATCACCGCTTTACGCCTCGGATTTTATCCAAAGTTCATTTTTGACGTTAAAGAAGCCGGCGTACGTAAGATTTTCAAATTAATGTTACCGCGCGCAATCGGGCTTGGGGCTAACCAGATATTGCTCGTTTTCTTTACGATTTACGCCTCTGCTTTCTCCGGAGGAATAGCAATTTACACCTTTGCTGACAATATTCAAACGGTTCCATCGGTCATTTTTGGCACCTCGTTTGCCACCGCCGTTTTTCCGACTTTAGCCGGTCTAACACTCTCAAATAAGGAGGATGCCGCCCGTTTTGAGGGATTCTTTATGAAAAGCGCTAGAGCGATTCTTTTCTTTCTGATCCCCTCAACAGCACTTGTTTTTATCTTAAGAGCCCAGATTATCCGTCTTATCTTGGGCTACGGGTTTTTTGGTTGGGCGGATACGCACACGGCCACAGCGACATTGGGCTTTTTTGCCTTAAGCATAATTGCTCAAGGCCTGATCCCTCTTTTCGCCCGAAGTTTTTATGCAATGCATGATACCAAAACACCGATGACAACAACGATAATCTCCATTGTTTTTAGTATCATGCTCGGTTACTTTTTCTCCAGATCCGGTTCAACAGAAGGCGTAGTGGGTCTGGCCTTGGCGTTTTCGATTGGAAGTTGGCTCAATTTGGTTGCGCTTTGGGTACTGTTAAATAAAAAGCTCGCTATTGAATATGGACAATTAATTCCATTTACAATCAAAGTTGTCCTGCTAACCGCCGCTACATCTATTTTAATGCAGGCGGTTAAAATGGGGATCGGCTCTGTTGTTGATATCAACCGCGTCAAATTTCTTGCCTTACAAACAGTTGTTGTAATTTTTGCCGGTGCAATTGTCTACTTGGGCGGCGCTTGGATATTACGGGTTAAAGAAATTAGATCATAAGATGCAAAAGGGCGAAAACGAAGAATTTTATTCGACCTTAGACGATAGCACAAAAAAAAGAGGTAAAAAAAGTTCGTGCAGCTGTCTTGCTCTTGGAATTTTCTTTTTTGCTCTACTTTTAATTTTGGAACTGGGGCTCTTTTTTGTTGCCCGCGGTTTTAAATCGGATGAAAAAAATTCAAACTCAATTACACCTACGGGATCGCTCGAAATGAAAGGAAGCGGGATTGATTTAGGTGATAACAGGTTTGCCCTCACCGTCTCGCAGGGGATTCTGTGTAATAGCTTGGGGCAAGTAAGAGAAGGCAAGGACATCGGTTGCGCTATAAGCGAAGGGGGAATCGAAATCTCAGGCAAAATCAGTTCTTATCTTCCCTCAAATGCGAAGGCGGTTCTTATTCCGGTAGAAAAAGATGGCAGGGTTGAATTTCGGGTGAAGGGTTTGGCAGTTGGTTCGGTTCCAATTCCTTCTTTTTTGGCTAAGAGCATAGGGAGCTCAATGGGTCTGGCTTTGTATTCGACCTTCCCAGACCTTGAAAAAGCTGAGGTGGATAAGGTAGAATTGCAGGAAGCGGTGATGACGATTACGGCGAAAAAATTTTAAGAGTAATAAATTGCTCGGATATCTTTACTTCTCGGCACGCATCGATTTTTCCAGCGCAAAAATCGTGCTCAACCTCACCCTCGCTCTCGCAAACTTTGTTTGCGAACCTTGCCCGCTCGGGTTGCGGATGGCCTCGAAGCAAAATATCAGTCGCAATTTTTTCACCGTGGTTAGGTGAAAGGATAAAGAATGAAGAATATCAGAAATTTTTGCATTATTTCGCATATCGATCATGGAAAATCCACTTTGGCGGACCGGCTTTTGGAATTAACAAAAACTGTCGAACCAAGAAAAATGAAGGAGCAAGTGCTGGACTCGATGGATTTAGAGCGTGAGCGCGGGATTACGATTAAGTTACAGCCAGTACGAATGAGCTTTGATTATAAGGGTGAAGTTTACGAATTAAACCTGATTGATACCCCAGGCCACGTTGATTTTTCTTACGAGGTCTCACGTTCTTTGGAAGCGGTTGAAGGAGCAGTTTTATTGGTTGACGCAACCCAAGGTGTTCAAGCGCAAACTTTGGCCAATTTGGAGCTAGCCAAAAAGGCCGGTTTAACAATCATTCCCGCAATTAATAAAATTGATATGCCCGAGGCCAGCCCCGAGGAAGTTGCGTTTGAAATTGCTGACGTGATCAATGTAGATCCTGACGAAATTCTGTTTATTTCTGCCAAAACAGGGGAGGGGGTCGAGAAACTCTTGGAAAATATAATTGAAAAAGTGCCCGCACCCAAAACAAGCGAGGTTCAATATCCGCGCGCACTGGTTTTTGATTCATTTTTTGACGATTACCGCGGGGTGGTGGTCTATGTCAGAGTGATGGACGGGGAAATTAAAAAAGGCGACGAAATTCTATTTGTAAAACAAGACAAAAAAACCCACGCTAGTGATGTCGGGATGATTCAACTCGGTTTAAAATCACAATCAACCATTTCGGAGGGTGAAATCGGCTATATTGTCACCACCTTTAAAGAAGTGTCTGAGGCGCGAGTTGGAGAAACAGTGACAGTTTTAAAGCAGGGCGAAAAACAACCGGAAGTAGAGGTTCTGGAGGGATATAAAGAGCCCAAACCGATGGTTTACGCCGAGGTTTTTACGGCTTCTGGCGATGATTATGCCAAGTTGCGGGAAGCGCTTTCGAAGCTAAAACTTTCTGATTCATCAATTACGTATGAGCCGATATCATCAACGGCTTTCGGTTTTGGTTTCCGGCTTGGTTTCTTGGGGCTTTTGCATCTTGAAATTGTTAAAGAGCGCTTAGAGCGCGAATATGATTTAGAACTGATTATTACAACACCAACAGTTGATTATAGGAAGCTTCAGCCAACGGGTTTTTCCGAGCCATGGGCGAAGGCGGAACTGGTTGCCCCAAAGGAATATTTAGGGGCTTTGATGGAACTATTACAATCACATCGTGGAGTGCAAATAGACATCAAGCATCTCGAAGAAAAAGTGATTATGGAATATGAATTACCGCTCTCTGAAATCATCGTTGATTTTTACGATAAGGTTAAATCGGCCACGCGCGGTTACGGATCTCTAAACTATGAGGTTGTCGACTGGAGAGAGGGCGACTTAGTTCGAGTTGATTTTCTGATCGCGGAGGAGGTGATAGATGCGTTTTCGAGAATGGTTTATCGGCCATTTGCCGATTTAATTGCCAGAAAAACGGTTGAAAAATTAAAAGAATTGATACCAAAACAAAATTTTGAAGTTAAAATTCAAGCCGCCATCGGCGGCAAAATCATTGCGGCCGAGCGCATCGCGCCGTTTAGAAAAGATGTGACAGAAAAACTCTACGGCGGTGATGTAACCCGCAAACGAAAACTTTTAGAAAAACAGAAAAAAGGCAAAAAGAAAATGGCCAAGATAGGTCGCGTTGACGTACCGACGGATGTTTTCATTAAACTTTTAAAGCACTAGGTTTTACTCGAAATCCTCGCGTTTTTCGCGCACAAAGGCAATCCAGGCCTCAAAAACGCCGATAATCGCTTTAAAGGGAGCTTCGACGATGAAGTCCCAGAATAGAAGAGTAAAATTGTAATCCGACCATTTATCGGAAAGAAATTTTCCGATAATGACAAAAGGGAGCAGTAGAAAATTAAAAATGCCTGAGGAGAGAGAGTCCTCACCGGTTTTAACTTCTAGCTCTTTGGCAGTTGCCCGAATACGAAAAGTTAAAAAACTCACAATTGAGACGAAAATAAAAAACAAAACAATGCTCACGACGTTAAATTTCAGCGCTATCAACCCCCAAACGACTAAAGAAAGAATCGCCAGCGATAATGTGGTATAAACCAGATTAAATAATAGATAGGAGCGCTCGCGGATCGATCTGATTGTTTCCAAGCGCTTGGCGTAGAGTTCGTCTTCAAAGACCGCTTCTTCTATCATTTTAAGGAGCACCTGAGTGTTTTTTCTGCCCGGTATCGAAATAAACATGCCCGCCACAAGCATCAAAATGGGGGGCAGGGAAGTGTTGGTGATCAGGGCTACATAGTTAATCTTGCCTAAAACCGTCATTTCGTAGGGGAGTTCGACCAAGAAGGCAAGAATAACTTTTGTAGCGAGAATAAAAATTATTCCGCGGAAAATTGCGCGTAAAACTCTTTTATAAATATTACGGTTTTTGCTTCCGATCGTCGCTTGAGCTTTCTCGAGCAAAAGATATTTGTTTGCAAAAGCCCTTCTCGCCTCTTGTGGGTTATTCCTGATCATATCCCAAAGAATAACAAACGGCGGAACGACGCGGCGGACATATTTAAAAATCTTGGAATTGCGGTTTTGGCTAATCTGCCAATCGATACTCGACATAATCTCATCAAAACGGCGTCCGAATTCTAACATCTCTTCTTTTGAGATATCGGGCCATTTAGGGTAAAAAAAGCGTAAAAGACGGAATTTGATCTGATCTTGATCGGACTTGAACAAAAGCTTCTCTACGGCAATGGTAATTTGCATCCGTAATGCGGCGGGTTCGATTTCGATAGAGGGAACATCAATATTTCTCGTAATGAGACCGGTTGCAAACTCGCTAAATTTCTCTTCTCCGTGATCAGGGGATAAAAACTGTTCAATTTCATATGAAGCGAAGCTCAAAACCGCATTAGTGACAAAGCGCGAATTATTTCTTGAGACGATATTGGTTTTAAATTCGCTATACTTGTTTAAAATTTTATCGATTTCTTTGACGTATTCAGCGGGTAAGGTATCGTTTCTGAAATATCTTGCCCAAACCAGTTCGTGTAGTAGCTTCCCTCCCGATTGTTCGAGTCCGGTATAAGCTCGTCTTTTTAAAATTCTTTTAATCGCGTTTTTTAAAAAAAGGTGTTCGTCCTGATAATCGATTGCGTTGCGCAATTTTTCATAAAAAAAAGCGGCACGCCCCAAAGATTCATTGACCTTAATTTTCGACTCCAAAAGATCAGGGCTTAAGTGCTCTTTTTTTTCGACTGCCTTCAGGGTTTCTTCAAGCGCTTGATTCATAAGCTTCATTCTACATCATAACTCTCACTTCGCAATCCATCATCCAACCTCAATATAAGGCGGATACCGCCCGAAACAATCGAGATCTTTGAAATATTACGTTACCGAGCAAGCAATTTTTTTGCGCCGGACTACGGATGAGTACTCCCCGAGTTTGTTAGAAACTGACGATTTAATCAATCGATTGCTTTTTGCATCGATAAACCTGATAACAGCATAAGGGATTGGGCGGTTGGTCTGCTTATTGCGAATTTCCCCCTTCTGCTTTTTTTTGAACACTTCCTCGATTGAAAAAAGACAGACGACTAAGAATGCAACCGCAACGGTCACGGTTGTGTTGTCGTAATTTTGAATCAAGGCATTCAGATAAAAACCAATTCCGCCGATAAGCACGATAATTAAAAGAAACCTCAGCAATCTCTCCGTAGCGTCTAAAAAGGAAACCAACCCAGCTATGCTGGCGGGGTTTGCTAATTTCATATAAACCGGTTTAACAAAGGATTCCTCCTGCCAACCTCGAACAACCACTTTAAACTCAATGGTTTTATCACCGCTTAGTCCTTGAAAACCCCCCTTGCTGACTTGAATTCGATAATCCCCTGGTTTAACTCTAAATCCATAAATTCCGTTCCGGTTTGTGCGCGTTTTATTAATAATTTGACCTTTAGAATTCAAAAGTACGACCTTTGCATAAGAGAGCGGAAACTCACTTTGTGCCTCCAAAACCCGCCCCCATCGAGCGGCAGTTGTTTTAAAGGGAACAAACCAAAGGAACCCCCACGCCAGCGCCTCGCCGAAAGAAAACAACGAAACCGTGCTGGTAAGTGGCGTTAAAGGCAGAATAAGAATGTTAAGAATTATTGCCAGCAATAACAATGCCAACATGCTTTGATCTTTGGAAAGTCCAAGCCAAGAAAGAATATTACCGATATAACCAGAAATCTTGCCAAGTAAGGCGGCGAAGAATCCGCTAATGTTATTTGCTCCGGAACTATCGGCGTTAGCGACGGGAAACGGGACGAGGGAATCTTCTGTTTTATCCGAAATTATTATTTTGAAACTTGCTGAATTAGTTTTTTTGCCATTAACAGTAGCTTGAGCATTAACAATGGAGTAATAATCGCCCAAATTTTCCTTATCAGTTAGTTTCAAATCGGCGCTGAAAGGGTTCGTACCTGAATTTACATTATCTAAACTCCAAGTTCCCGCTACGGTAGTTACAGCGCGGCCAGAAGCTTCTAAACTTGAAATAGAGACATTCCATTCGGAGACAGTAATTTGTAAGGTTGGGTTTGAGGGATCGTAAACGGTTATTTTTGTTTTGACTTGATTACCCAAGATATCCGCCTTGGGAATTTTATCCCCGCTTGAAATCGCCTTTCCTGAGTCGAAGACGCTGATCCTAAGGATATAACCATACACATCTGCCTGCGCTTTATTCGGAAGAGAAATCGAAAAAGCCAGAAACATCAAGACAACCAAAAAAACTTGGGTTATTCGCCTCATTAATTTTATTATAGTGGAGTTGATATAATGAATGCAAATGATTCGAAAAATTATTATTTTAATTTTGGCCTTAGGTCTTGTTTATGTTGGTGTAACGGCATTCTTGGCCTATTCATCATATTTACAGATTAAGAAAGACGCGGCGAATTTTTCTTCGCTGAATTCTACCCAATACGAAGAAACGTTCCGGAATTTGACAATTTTGCGCTCCAGATTAAAGTTGATCAGGCCTATCTTATTCCTGTATCCTCCGTTCGAGAAAAAATATGAGCAAATTGATAAAATTGTTGCCTCTAAACCGATCCTAGATCGCCTGCTAGCGTTTGACGGCGAAAAAACGTTTCTGGTAGTGATGCAAAATAATGCCGAGTTACGTCCCTCGGGCGGTTTCTGGGGCTCATACGGAATTCTTAAAGTAAAAGACGGCGCGATAACCTCTTTCAAGACAGCCGACTCA
>Ga0172380_10009762_pt1 | contig 10171 bp, 9 predicted proteins | sample Leawe162metaG_FD_119747 | JGI IMG/M metagenome (GOLD analysis project Ga0172380, IMG submission 119747) | Leachate microbial communities from a municipal landfill in Southern Ontario, Canada - Leachate well 162 metaG | ecosystem: Engineered > Solid waste > Landfill > Unclassified | place...
GTTCGCTTTGTCGTTCATAACGAAGCTTCACAAGTTTGTGAATCTTCTATTCACTCGGTCGCGCCCGTCGACCCCGCCTCGCAATATGGGCTTTCCATTGCCCTATTGCTCCGGCATTCGAATCATTGATTAATTATAAAATAGAGCTATATCTAGCTCTATTTTTATAATGCAGGGCGGGAAGGATTCGAACCCTCTCGAGCTGTTTTGGAGACAGCTATGCTACCATTGACATTACCGCCCTTTATTATCAAAAATAGTTGGCAATAAAGTATAGATTGCCCTCAACTCATCTTTCAAATTAGAGTCATAATATCTTATCCTAATACTACCTTTATATCCAGCTCTTTTTCTCTTGCCTGTATGAGGTTTAAGATAACACTTACTAAATTGAGCAATTGGAATATTTGCAATTTTTGACCAATATTCAACTATTTCTTTCTTATTATGATATTCGTGAATATGTACTAAAGCTCTTAATTTTTTCTCATCAATACTAAAACTTTTTCTAAGTAAATTCAAATAACAATTAATCATCTCTGGATCAGAATTAATAAAAGACATATAACTACCAGATTTATTGCCTTCTCCCCAAAATAAAACTGCAGCGATAACTTTCAAAATATTCTTATCTAAAGTTATATTTTTTAATAATTTTGATATTTTAATATTTAATAATTCATTAGCTTTTTTGCTTTTTTGATCTCTAGTATTTTTAGATTTAAGAAATGATTGGTGAGAAATTAAATCCAGTCTTTTAATTGCCTGACTGTTTAATTCAATTGATCTAACCCACAGAGAAGCAGTTCCTTTTGAAATTCCAATTTCTTTTGCAATTTCCAATAAAGAATATCCCTTTTTTCTAAGATTTATTGCTATTTTTTTAATTTTAATATCGTATGCCATAATGAGGTTATATAACCACATTTTATTTTATCACAAATTCCCTCTCCCCAACTCAACATAGCTTTTATCCTCTAACCTTGATAAATTAAATCGCTTCGCTCTTTTCTAAGGAGTTTCACTCCTGGGGCGTTTTTCTTGCTGTGCAAGATCAAAGCCTGCTCCTCTGTCGCTTACATAATAATATTTGTAATGTAAGCTCCACTAAGGGGAGTCCCCTTAGAACCCCATTCTGATTAAATTTTGTTCTCCCGCTTAGCGAGATAGGTTGCAAAGTATATAATCAGAATTAATATCTATATGAAAAACCTTCGACATACAAGCCTAGCCACTACAATTAAAAAAGATAAAGCTTTACTAGAAAAAACCCAACTGCCGATTATTACTGTTTCTTCTTCTTATCTTGAAGACTTAAAAGGTTTTTATAAATTGCCTGAAATAGACACGACTGCTGATGTGGTTTTTTCCAGAGCTCACTACTCTATGGCGCTAGCTGTTGCTGTCGAAGCTTGGGGTAATAAAATTGATCCAGCCAAAGCCTGGGTGGTTGACCCTACCAACTATGTGCACACCAAAGATTGGTCTGGGGTGGTCTTAACAGAAACAATTGGCAAACTCTTGGCTCGCGCTCCCATGCTTAAAAAACTTAAAGATTTAGTTGACAAATTTGGTCGTAATAAACTTCCCATTCTGGAAAGCATTACTCCACCGCTGTTGCAATTAACTAAAGATATTAAAAAACCAATCTTGTCCATGCACATTGCTTCGGGTAATATTTTGGCAACACAAGGCAAGCAAGTGTATCAAATGATCACCGATCCTCATGTGCGCGCAGATTATCTCAACGAGGCTCAACGCGACAATATTAAATTTTTGGTTTTTGATGAAACAACCAAGGCTGATTTCTTTAAAAAAGCCAAGCAGCTAGAAAAAAAGGTCAATCCTAATCAAGTGATTGTGACTGGACCACCGATTGATCCTCGCATTATTAAGGCAGGTCAAACTAAGAAAGTCTGGACTAATGGTCCTCTAAAATTAGTCTTAACTACTGGTGGTTTAGGCACTAATAAAAATGAGCTAAAACAAATCTTGCAACAACTGCTTCCAGAGATGAAAAAAGGCTCTGCTCGCATTCAAGTATTAGTTTATGCTGGCACTCATCAAGATATAGCTCACATGGTCAAAAAACTCGCTCTAGAAGAAAATATTGCAGTCAATGAAGTTTCAGAAACTGACCCAGCCAATTTTTATGCTAAAGGAAACTTAACCCAGTTAAAAAATTCTACCAGCATTAAAGAAAAATTAAACCAAGCTCAACTCAGCTTAATCTATCATCCTCAAATTATTGATGCCAATGAACTGTTAACCCAATTTGCTTTTCCTTGGGCTGATGGTTTTATTAGTAAACCTTCTGGAGATATGGCTTATGACGCTGTTGCTAGCGGTAGTTTCTTATTAACTTTACAAGAATGGGGCGAGTGGGAACTCAACATCAGAAAAATTTTTACTAAACTAGGAGTAGCTCAAAAAGCCCAAGTAGCTGATATTCTAACTCAACTAGATCACATCACCACAGCACACAACAAGACTAAACCTTGGGTAACACAGGCCATGCAGGCAACTCATAAGATTGATCAACCTTTTGGTTGCGGAGTACGCAATATTGTGAAAACTGTTCAAAAAAATAAAAACTAATCAGCTACTCTTATTTCAATTTCTTAGAGAGTTTGTGATCGGTTCTCTTATTGCAGTGAGGACAAAACTTCTTGATGGGGAAAGTAGCGGAATTATCCTTCTGTTTCTTGGTAATCTCATTATTTTTATTATATTGAGTAATGTAATTGAAAAATTTACACACTGAACAATATAATCCTGCTGCTTGTCGACTTTCTTTTTTCTTTGATGCCATATAAATGTTCTCCAATAATTATTTTTCTAAATAGGTTGATATTTTAACACATTTTTCGCACACTCTGGGCTATTGCTTGCTTTCAAACTAAACTCACTGATTAATAATTGCTGAGCCAACGGTGAGACTCGAACTCACGACCTACGGTTTACAAAACCGTTGCTCTACCAACTGAGCTACATTGGCGTTAAACAATCAAATCAATATATATCCAAACAGAATCCGAATTTTGAATTTAAACCCGAACCAGCTTTGATCAATTATATTATGCAAAACTAGTAAAAATTACTTTTATATCAATCTAATTAAACTATGTCAAAAAAACCTAAATTTTTGAACTGAGCCGAAGGTGGGAATCGGACCCACGACCCCCATCTTACCAAGATGGTGCTCTACCACTGAGCTACTTCGGCTTCAAAAAAATCTTACTTCTAAAACCCAAACATTGTTAAGACATTATATTTTATCATTGAGACAGAAAATTAAAAAGCCCCTTGCATTTTGCTGCAAGTGTCACGATTTCATTGAAAATTTATGCCCCTCATAATGTTAACAGCTAATAATTACAATTTGAAAATTATTATGCTACACTTTTTATTAATAAAAAGCAAAAAACTCTCAATTTAATTCAAGGTAAATGCCAGAAAATAATCCTCTAAATCTTGAAGATCAGCCAGAAAAATCACAACCAGTTGATTCTGAGCAATCGACCCAACAGTTGGTTGAGAACTGGCAGGCTAGAATAACTAAAATTGTTGAAGGCAACAATAATCATGACGAACCTCTACCAGATATTACAGACTTAACTAGCATTGAGGTGGCTAATAAAGTTCTCAAAGGCATGAAAGAACAAATAGCTGCTTTTGAAGGAAAAGCTCAAAAAGTTGATGAAAGTTTAACAGAAGCTAAAAAATTTGTAGAATACTACACGGCAAAACTAAAAAAACTGCATATAACACTCAGATTAGCCAAGAAATCTTATAATCTTCAGCTTAAAAAATATTTACAAAGACCTTGGAGTGAGGTAGCTCCACTGCTTGGCCTGGAGCTTGATCAAGCCTCAGATTCAAAAGGCATTGCGCATCAACCAGTAAAATCACAGCCAGTTGATGCTGAACAACCAGCTCTACAGTTAATTAAAAACTGGGTGGCCAGAATAACACATATTGCTGAAGGTAACAATAATTATGATGAACCTCTGCCAGACATAACAGACTTAGATAACATTGAGGTGGCTAATAAAGCTCTCGCAGGCATGAAAAAACAAATAGCTTATTTTGAAGAAGAAATAGAAACAGACAATAAGCTATTGCAAACTGTAAAACAAGTCATACAAGAATTAATAACTGAACAAAATTATTTACATATAACACTCAGATTAGCCAAGAAATCTTATAATCTTCAGCTTAAAAAATATTTACAAAGACCTTGGAGTGAGGTAGCTCCACTGCTTGGCCTGGAGCTTGATCAAGAAGATCAAGCAAAAGATCAAGAAAAAGAACCAGCAGATACTGAAAAATCCAATATAACAGAAAATAAAGTGAACAGGAGACAATTTATTAGATCTATTTTATTGGGAACTGCTGTTTTGTTAGCTACCCAAGTTAGAAGTGATATTGCTAAAGTTGAAAAAACAGCTCAAGCTGCTATGCAACTTGCTAAAAAAACTCAAGGAAATTTTGATAATTCAGAAAAAGATGAAATAGTCAGTCCTGAAGCAACTGAACAAAATATCAATGCCCAACCTACATACGAGGGTTCTAACGTTGAAATTACCAATCAATCTACAAACGAAACACCTAACATTGAAATAGCTGAACAAGATAGCAATGTTACAACTATAGAACAGACAGAAGAAAAGCTTGAAAATGAAAAAGTGGCACTACCCTCTTTAGAAAGCCTACATGGTAAGGATGATTGGGAAAAAGAACAAATTGTTGCTCAATTAATTCAAGATGAATTAGCAAAATATAAAATAAAAAAAGAAATTATGGTCTCTGGAAAGAAATATGAATTGACTATCAAGGTGCCTTTTGGAGAAAACAACGAAAGAGGCAATCAAAAATTTGAAGGTGGGACCAAAATGCCTCCAGAATTCTATACTGAAAAGATGGACAAATTATTTAATAATCAAGAGTTTAGTGATTTAGCTGAAGAGCTTAAAAGGTTTTATGATAAAGGAGAAAAATTTATGATCTTGGGAGATTGGAAAAGTGGTAACTCATCAATATATCCATATGAACTGGGAGAAAGTGAAAAAAGCAAAATTCCTAAAGAAAATATTCCCATTCAAAGTGATATAGATCCTAATGAAATTAGCTTTGAACAAGCATTACATAAATTGGCTTATCAAATTGCATATTTGGAAAAATTAGGAGTTGACTGTACTGGAATGGTGTTTCATGTTGCTGCGGTAGCACTAGAATCATTAGGGGGAAATTTATGGGAAGAAATCGCCAAAAATAGAAACGTAACTCCAGAAAAAGCAAGATTTTATATTGGCACTATAGAATTAGAAGAATCTGAAATAAGACAAGTAGATCCGCCTACATTAAGCAATATAAGAGTTGGAGATATTTTAAGTTTTGTGGGACCAGATTCACATAAATTTAGACATAGTGCCATCATTATTGGAATAGAACAAACTGATGGTTATTATATTATAAGATGCAGTAATAATATTGATTGGGTTGGAACACCAGAAGAAAGAGGAGCAGATGCCAGATTTGAAATATGGATTAATGCTGATAACATTAATACTCCACTTGATGAATTGAGTCAGAAATATTGGCACAACTCCACAAAAAATAGAGCTTTTGATGGAGATGAGCCACTCATGAGCCTCATAATAACAGATTGGTATACTGGGGTTAGACGAGCAGAAGGTACGCAACACCAACCTGTTTTCAGGCTAACTCAATTTGATAATATCTATGCAAATTGATAGTTTGTTATGCTCAACTTAGTATATCTTGTCATCCTCTCTCAAAAAAAACCCAAGCATAAGTAACTCCTTTAATAAAAAAACTAACCCGCAAGTTAGTTTAAGTCTTAACCCCCAAGCGTGAGAGGTAATGTAACGTTCCCGCAAGATGTAAAGTGGGTAGGATGCTCCTAACTCCGCAGAGCTAGCAGACAACCCATAAACCCTATTGAGAACTGTTCGAGAAAAATTTATTTACCCCTCACGCTTGATTGTTAAAGATCTGATTAAATTTATCATTGCTGACTAGCTAACTAGCTCAAATCTATTCTTAATTATAAACAATCTATTTCATTTGTAAAAAGCAATCCATTAATTAAGTATTGATTCAGTTGATCAACTGTAATTCCCCTTGACTATTCACCTCGAAAACCTGTATTCTTATGAGTGTGAAGAAACAACTGCCTATCATTCAACAATTTGCTCGAGATTTTCAAGTACCCACTACTACTCTTTACCTTGTGATCTTGATCATTATTTCTCTATCTGGATTATACATACTCACCTCTAGTGTCAATCGCGCACAGCTAATTGATAGCTCTGCTGACAGCTCTGGCAGCAATCCTCCTTTAGCCGGTTGCAATGAAGCTTGTACTAATAATCGAGAATGTCAGGCCGACCATTTTTGTTTTCAAGGTCACTGTCGCTTAGCTAGTAATCCTCAAAGTCTTACTTGTACGACTACTGCTATCACCCCAACTCTAGCAACTAAATCAGCTGTCACACCAGTGGTCTCGGTTAAACCTAGTCAAACTTTAACTAACCCAAAAGTTGCTACTAGTAGTGATCACATCACTCAAGAGTCGACCGGGGCCACATCAGCAACCAATAATATCGCCTCACCAACCATTACTGAGAATGAAACTCAGTCTGATTTAACAACTCAACCACCTCAAGTGGCTGGCATTACTCAACTCATCCAACAACTTTTAGCTAAAACACAAGCAGCTACCACTGGCTCTCTGTCTTTACCAGTTTTGTTAGGTGCGGGTTTAATTGGTCTACTACTCTTAATTGCACTGGTAATAGTTTTAAATTCTAAAAAATCACAGATCAACTACCAACCCACTGATTTTGATAGTCTTGAGCAGGACACTCCAGAACCAGTTCAGGTTCAAACTCAGACTCAAGCACAAACTCAAACAGTGCCCTTACCACCCCAATCAACTCAAGCGAAAACTCAATCAACTGATGATCATAATATTATTAATGATCACGAACTGACTCCGCCTCCCTCAGCAATGATCTCTCGTATACAAGAAAAAAAGGTTGAGATTCCTAAGAGTTCTTAAACTGCTGATCATTTACCAGAGTAATTTGAGTAAACTTACACAAGCATGAGGCGCTACTCACCAGATACTAGATACTAATTACTAACTTGTGTTAAAATAACCACTTCATTATGCAATTCATTAAAAACTATTTTAGTCAGGTTATCTCAGAATTAAAAAAGGTTTCTTGGCCTGATAAAAAACAAACTATTAATAAAACCGTTTTAGTATTAATAGTCAGTAGCCTGGTTGCTCTTTATATTGCTGGAGTAGATTTTCTAATGAAAAGTATGATGGGCCTTATCATTAAATAAAAAATAATTAGTTAGACTCTTAAAATTTATGGCAAAAAAGAATACCAAAACCAAAGCAACAGCTCCAAAAAAGGCTGAAAATACAGTTGATCAAACTCAATCTACTCAAGCAGATGACAAGACTCAAACTAAACAGCCAAAAATTGTTGTACCTGATATACAAGAGGTTCAAGTTGATGAACCTAATATTATTCGCATTGCAGATGAAGATGATGATCGTGCCCATTGGTATGTGATTCATGCTTATTCTGGAAGAGAGGTTCGTGTAGCTGAAACCTTAAAGCAAAGAGCTCAAACTTTAAATCTCACTGACAAAATCATTAAAATTTTAATTCCTACTAAAGAAAAAATTCAGATTAAAAAAGGCCAACGCAAAAAAATCAAGGAAAAAATCTTTCCTGGTTATATGATGGTCAATATGATTATGACTGATGAAGCTTGGTTGGCTGTTCGTACCACTCAGGGTATCACCGGTTTTGTAGGAGCAAGTAGTAAACCAACTCCTATTCCAACTCATGAAGTTGAGGCCATTACCAAATATACTCAACAGTCTGCTCCTCAATACAAGGCTGAGTTTTCTGAGGGTCAAGCTGTTAAGATTACCGATGGTCCTTTTAACGAGTTCTTAGGGACAGTGCAAAGTATTGACGAGAACAAGGGACAAGTGGAAGTTTTAATTAATATTTTTGGACGCGAGACTCCAGTTGAACTCGACTTTTTACAGGTTGAAAAGGTCTAAATAAAAGATTAAAATTCAAACTCTAAAAGTTATATCAAGGTTTTAAGTTTAATTAAGCAAAAATTGAAATCACTATGGCAAAAAAAATAATCAACTTAATCAAGTTAAATTTACCAGCAGGAGCTGCTACACCCGCTCCTCCAGTTGGACCTATTTTAGGTCAAGCTGGTATTAATATGATGGAGTTTATCAAACAGTACAACGAACGGACTGCAGATAAAAGAGGTCAAACCATTCCAGCTGAAATTACAGTTTATCAAGATCGCTCTTTTACTTTTGAGCTTAAATTACCACCTGTGTCTGCCATGATTTTACAATTAATCAAAAAAGACAAAGGTAGCAAAACTCCCAAGACTGAAACTGTGGGCGAGATTACTATGGCTCAAGTACGAGAAATCGCTGAAAAAAAATTACCAGATTTAAATACTAATAATGTTGAAGCAGCCATAAAAACCATTATGGGTACAGCTAGAAGTATGGGCGTCACCGTTAAATAATTTATTATTAAATAAACTTTGTTCCAGCGTCTTCTCTTCCAGACTAGATGCGCTACGAGAACAGCAAGGAGCCACCTTATGGCAACAACCAAAACAACTAAAAAATCTTCTGTTAAAGAGGAAAAAAAGACAGTCGCGAAAAAAACCAAGGCTAGTGAAGCTAAAGTTAAACCTGTTAAAAAAGAGGTAGCAACAAAAGTTGCCAAACCTAAAAAAACTGCAGTTAAAGCAGAAACTAAGACTATTGCCAAAGAAGTAGAAAAAACAGCCCAGCCAAACGAAAAAAAAGTAGCTGGCAAAACTGCTCCTAAAAAAAAGGAAAATAAAGAAGTAGCTAAAAAAACTACTAAAACTGAAAAAACTGGTGAAGATCAAACTGGAGAAACTGAAGAAAAACCTAAAATCGTTAAAATTAAAGCTAAAAAAATCCGCAGTCATAAATATCACGCAATTCGTGCTAAAGTTGATCGTACCAAATCTTATGATCCCACAGCTGCCATTGAATTAGTTAAAAAACTTTCTTACACCAAGTTTGCTGGTACTATTTCTGCTCATTTAGTGGTCAAAGAAGTTGGAGTTAGCAAAGAAATAACTTTTCCCCACTCCACTGGTCAAACCAAAAAAATTGAGGTTGCTTCAGATCAGACCATTGAAAAAATTGAAGCAGGTAATCTTGATTTTGATATTTTAGTGGCCAGCCCACAGTTCATGGGTAAATTAACTAAATATGCTGCCATTTTAGGACCAAAAGGTTTAATGCCTAACCCTAAAAATGGGACTCTAACTCCTAATCCTGAAGAAAAAGCCAAACTATTGCAGGCAGGCGCCATGACTGTGCGTACTGAAAAGAAAGCTCCTCTCATTCACTTAGTAATTGGTAAAACTGATATGGAGACTAAGCAATTGGCAGAAAACTTACAAGTGTTAACTCAAGCTTTCAATCAAACCTTAGTCAAAGTCACTATTGCCGCTACCATGAGTCCTGGCGTCAAAGTCATGATTGAAGAAGTTGAGTAAATAGAAAAAATATTGTAATTTTTGATGGCAGAATTAATGATTAATTTCTGCCATCATTTTTTTAAGGGTAAATTTTTACTTGTAAAGTCACATTAAGCGCCCCTGCTACTCTTTTCAAAAAGGATATTGAGGGAGTTGTTCTAGCATTCTCTACTCTAGAAATAACAGATTGTTTAGTATTGATACAATCTGCTAATTCTTTTTGAGAAAAACCCTTGTTTATTCTGGCCTCAATAACTGCCTTGGCAATTTGAAGCTCTGGCGCAGTTTCCTGAAGAGCTTTCCGAAACTGATGATTTTTTAAAAGTAGTTTTTTGTGTTGTGCCCAATTCATAAAATAATATTATCACATTTTTGCTATATTAACAGTCCAATATGTATCGTGACTTTTAACAGTCCTTATTGATTAATTAGCTTGAGTCTGTTTAATGCAATTTGTAGCTCCCGTTTATCAATTTTTTGTTTCTTTTTAATAAAACCGTGCAAAAGCATAAAAGTTTTTTTTGCCCACAATACAAAGAAAATTCTAAGGAGTTTA
>Ga0172380_10009763_pt1 | contig 10171 bp, 11 predicted proteins | sample Leawe162metaG_FD_119747 | JGI IMG/M metagenome (GOLD analysis project Ga0172380, IMG submission 119747) | Leachate microbial communities from a municipal landfill in Southern Ontario, Canada - Leachate well 162 metaG | ecosystem: Engineered > Solid waste > Landfill > Unclassified | place...
ATGATCGGAAAAAAGTTTAGACATCGTAGAATTATACTTTCTTTCCGCAACCTGACCAACATTAGCGCCACCGGACATTAATAGCGTCATAGCTTGTAATCCTGTCTGTACGCCCTTGATGATGTTCATTGAAAAGAATCCGATACTTTCCCAGGTTTCCTTCCACCATTTCTTCATCTGAACAACTTTGCCTTCCATTGTGTTCATTCCCTCAGAGGCAAACTTTCCATATTTTTTATTCAGAATATCAACAGCGTCACCGTTCGCTAATTGAGTCTTTGAAAGGTCTTTTATTTCTCCGGCAAGCCTTCCAAGCCCTCTAACTTGCCCCTCGTATGTTCCATTAAGGGCAAGCATCATAGAGTTTAAATCTTTCCCAGTTACACGACTAAGGCCCATTGCCGCTTCGATCATCTTTCTGGTTTCAATCTCAGTCCTTCCAAGCTCAAGCCCTAAGTTTATTGCCGATGCAATCTCATCTTTTGAAAATAAGGTTGTTTGGAAAAGCTGTTCCTTTAACCGGATCATTCTTTCCGTTGCCTGTGCGTTTCCCTCAAGAGCAAACCTTAACAGCACCTGTCCCCTCTCCTCTGCCATTGCGTCTTTTATTCCGTCTGCCATTAGGTCTTTCAGCTTCCCAAAGGCCATGACCGCTACACCTACCGCACCACCGGCAAATAGCATCTGACCAAGTGCGGATTTCATTGAAGCCCCGAACCCGGAAGTTGATGTAGCTGTCTGGTTTAATGCGGAATTTGCTTGCTTTAATTCAAGTTCTAATCGATTTATCCCGGCTGCTACCTGACCGCCTATTGCTGCATTCTTTTGTTCTTCTGCGGTTAATGCTGCAAACCTTGCACGTTCAGCGTCAAGCTGTCGGTTCAGCTCTGCAACGATCATAGTGTAGTTTCCTACATTTCGCTGGTGATTTCCAATTGATGCGTCAAGCCTTTTAATCTCTGCGTCCTGAGTTTGAATCCGGTTTAATAAGACTCCTCCAACAGCAGCGTTATCTCTTTCGGCCTGGGTAAGGTCCCGGTACCTTTGACGAGCGTTGCCAAGTTCAAGGTTCATCCGGGTCATGGAACCTTCTGCACCTTTAAAAGCGATTGCCTGAGACTCTACCTGCTTCTTTAAAACAGTGCTTTCCTGGGATAAGGCTTTACTCTTTATTTCAAGTGCACCAAGTTGTGAGTGATACTCTTTTGTTTCTACTGCGCCTTTATTATAAGCCTTAGTCAGTTCAGAAATTTCATTCTTGACTTTCGAAAGTTCATCCTTTACCCTTCCGAGTCTTTCTACGTCTTCAGTTATTCCCTGAATCTCGACCTTAAATAATAGTTCGTTCATAACATATATTTTATTGTCAGCTTATTAACCACTCCGGCGGGTGCGTTTGTGAAATGTGTTTTAAAAGTATTATAATAAGCTGCCGGAGCTACATTTAAAGCATCGAAATTCCGATCCCTGAGCGCAAATTTTGTATAACCAGTTTTGTTGATCCACGCCCTTCCGTCTGTATTTAAAATTACCCTTCTCAATCCAAGCGCACCGGATAGCGATTTCCCAAACGAAACGGTATTGAAATGGTGAAAGTCTGCTCCCGTCAATGTGTCCCCCTGTGTTCCTCCAAACACTTCTATCTCCTGAGAAGCATCACCCGATGTTTTATAAATGTCAAGATATGCTTCAATTATAGTCGCCGCCGAAGGAATAACAGAGGTGTCGAAATACAGGAATCCTCTTTCGATATAAAAATATGTTTGAAAGAGAAATGATCCAACGCCGTACTTATATGCCAATCCAGTGGAATCTGGCACATATAATGTACCCGACGTTGCAGTTCTTACATCATACCAGTACAATGCGTGAGCATAAACGACGCCATTCTTATATGCACCTGATGTAATTAAGTTATAAATGTCGAGCTCGTGAACCTGCGGAATGACTGTCTGAAAACTATTGTCGTTATCAGTTATAAGAACGACCTTTGAAGTTTTATTCAGCCCTGCTTTGTATTCAGAAATAGACTCTAATCTACATTTAGTATTGTTAAAAATATGCTGAAAATAAATGAGTGATCGGAAGTCTTTTATAACCGTGTCATCAGGGCAAATGATCCTTTGAATGTCGGCTGCAGTGATTTTAAAATATGCCGTTATTTTTCTTGACTCGTTTAGTGTTCTGACATAGTTAGCGTAATACCTTGCGTATAATTCCCTTTCAATTGCCCGGTTATCGAACAGCAGTGAATTATCATTTGTAGTATCTTTATCATAAGAGCAAAATAGAGGATAATAAGATTGTCCTACTTCTTCAAATTTCCATAGGTCGCCCATGCTTCTTTCGCCTGCGAAATAAAGAATCCTGGGTACATATTCATCTGTCTTTTCAGGGATCGCTTCACCCTCTTCGGGTTCTTTCCAAATCTTTGGAAGGTAGCTTTCTTTCAGTCCGATGTTATCAAAAACATCCATGAGGGTAGCAGCAAAAAGCGGATTCTCTATTTTCTTTTCCTCGCTCGGAGAGAACTTATTTGTTAGCTCTGCCATGTACTCAGAGAAATTCCATCCCTGAATCCTTGATTTTTCACTCAGCCCCCAGTCGTTTGAGTCGTCTTTATATTTAAAGATCAGTTTCTTTGAAATATCCGCCCCTAACTCCTCATAAGAAACTGCTTTGCTTATGTCGAGTTTATCAGTTAGGTCAATGAACTGAGTAGTTAAATAAAACGAATCCCTGGGTTCTATGTAAACCTTTTTCATGTTTACATCTGTGAAAAAATACAGGTTGAAAAGATGCCGGATTGCCTTTATAAAATCCAACTGCTTTATGTCGGGCAAATGGTTTCCCGGAATGATCCAGGAACCTTTTATGATTTTGTTCGACACAGTCGCCTCTAAAAATGTATCATCAACTGATACAGTTATGTCGCATGTAGAGGAAACATTTAGTCCTACTTCAACATAATCGGCAAATCCAAGCCTTAATTCTGCCTCCTGTTCAAGCGTAACATAATCTCCACCTCCGTCCATTGTCACCGATACCTGTTTTCGGTTCATACTCGTTGCTATCACCCCATTCACTCTCATATAGCAAGAAACATCAGAGGTTTCAGCCCCAACCTGCTTTATCTTAAATGATGCCTTGAAAACGACCAGCATCGCTTGTGTTGTGTAAAACCTTGAAATCGTCGTATGATGTGATTTTACATCGCTTATGACATTTGTAAAGGGGAATGGGAGTATTGATGTAAAATTTGTATGAGTGTAATTAGCAAGCAGTCCGACTTTAGCGTAATTGTCTTCGGCGAACCCTTCGGGATAGGTTTCTTTACCGGGAAGGATAAATAGTGCCTTAAAAAATGCCGACTCAGTGAATACACTTGAAATCACATACCCGGCTAACGAAAATATCTTTGTAAACACTTCGTAAACGGAAATCAGAAGAGGGATCTCTTCTACTGCTACACTTCCGTTTTTTACCCTGATTTTCCCGCTTGAATCACCTGCAAAATATGTATATACAAGTAAATAGGTTTCCGTAATTGTGTTAATGACATGAACGGTATTGTAAGCCGAAATAGAGAACCCCGTACCGTAAATAACATCGCCAGCATGCAGGTTTGTTCGTAATCCGTGTACTGTATTGTTTCCAACAAATATCATCTTTGCCAAACCGCCATCGTCTTCAATGCTTTCTATTTCAACTTCACCACCGGTATATCCAAAGTTTACAAGGCCATAAGCATACGGTAAAGTTCCAGAGTGGCTTGCTGCGATATTCGTTGCATTCTTTTCATGCGGACTACCGAGGTCAATTCCCATCAAATCTTCTTCTTTGGCTGTCTGAACCCAATCACCCGAACTACCTATAATCGTTATTTCAAACTCAATAAAGTTTTTTGTCCGGATGATATTTTTAAGATTAACAACCCCTGAAATGATAGTAGTTCCTGACTCTGAAAGTTCACCTTTGAATGATACTTTTTGCCCGTTAAAATCCTTTACATCTACATTATCGGGATATTTAAAGATTTTCCGGTTATTGTTTGTCCCGGGAAGTTTGATAGTGCTGGTAGTAGGATTTGTCCTGCCGTCTATATCATTGATATCAGAAATTGAATAAGATAGGTTCGGCACAAATTCCGTCCCGTCGTAAACATCTGCAACCTGATCATCTATGATTAGTTGATACTTAGCCATTCTGAGTTAAAAATCCGTTAGCATAAACAAACTTTATTTTCATCTGAAAAAGTTCAGCCTTTTCGGTTACATGTTGTTTTGTTGATATTACAACAGGTGTTAATGAGGCTGAAACCTCGTTACCTATTACCCAATGTTCCGGCGATCCTAAGAGTGTTTTTAGCCAAGCAATAGTATCAGGATGTTCGAAGTTAGATATAGCTTCAATTTCTTCATTCATGTCTGCTCTTAATACACCAAGCCCCCGATCCTGTCCGGTGAACTCCTGTGTAAGGTCTTTCATGTAGTTTGATCGATCAACAGCAACCTCTGCATTTCTTTGACCTGTGAAAGTGTAGTAATCAATTCCACCCAAAGAGTTCAGCCACCCCATCCGGATCGGTGATAGATAAGCTGTCTGATCACAAAGAAAAGTTCTTATTTCGGTTATTCTTGAGCCGCCAGTTTCTAACCAGGCTTCCATCTTTTTAAGTGCTGTAAAAGTTTCTCCGACCGGGCGTGAAACTAATAGCGTGAGCCTGTTACCTATCGTTGTAACAGGATAGGTAAGCGTAGCTGTTGTACCGGCAAGGCGGGTAACTTTTATTTTACCGCTTACACTCATACCGTCGGTGATGGTAAAAATGCTAAGCTCTTCCCATTCCAACTCCCTGATCTTTTTTATCAGCGGAGCCTTCGTTAAAAATTTATAATATAGTGTTGCCATTACGGTGCTCCCGTTGCCATTAGTCCATGATTCCGAAGTACCGCTTTGATACGTCCAAGATCGTCTATTATGTTGTTCAATAGACCTTGAACCTCCGTGTTGCTGAACGGTGCTGAAACAACAACATCATCCAGATCAGCTACGTCGGCTTCTTGTGCGCCAACCAGCTTAACGCCATTCACCATATAACCATGTGTGTCGTCGTTGCAGTTGATAGACCCCATTTCGATTACCGCCGCCGCTTCATCTAACAAAACTACATGGTCAACAATGACGTCAATCAACGCCGCTAAGGTCGTCGGTGTTATGGCCCCGGTTGTGTTCTCGTAAATTACCGCTGTAATTTCCGCTATTAATTCTGCTCTTGTCATATAATTAATTTTAAGAAAATGCTGGTGAAAATGCTAATGAAGTTGCCTTGCCGGCTGTTCCGGGGATGATATAATCATTCAAGTCATGGTCATCCTCGACCTGCCAGATTGAGTTAGTTGCTTTAAATATTCCAGATGTTACCGATCTGTACTCGGTCGGAAACCCATTCGAATCGTAGTAAACTTCCGTGAAAACGACCTTGTATTCGAGGATTGAATTATTACAGGCTGTAATAATTGATGCTGCCGGAAGCGTTATCTGGCGATCAAAAGAGAGCTGTGTTTGAATAACATTCGAAACATCGAAAACGAAATAAGCTGTTCCCTTGTATTTCTTTTGATACTTCGTTGCTAAATATGTAAAAGTCGCAGTTACATCATTGCGAGCGTATATCTCTGCTTTTATCTGAAGTTCAAGAGCGCCAACGCTACTTGTCAGCCTGAAAATCAAAGGCCGGTAAGCGGATGAAATGTACCCCGGGTTCCTTTGAATGTTGAAATATGTTTGACTTGCCATATGTTAGTATTTGCTGTAATTAGTTTCTCTGACTTCTCTGATTATGTTCGATAATTCGATATTATAAAACCCATCAACAAAATTTCTTACCTCTGAAAATATTTTATCCTTGTTCTTTTCAAGAGTTCTGGAAACAAACATCTTTTTACCTTCATCTTTGTTTGTCGGGATTCCGTTTTTCCAGATTGAATACTGAACTGCCCAGGCTATTTGAACTGCCCTTTTTCCTGATGCTATTCCTTTCACCTGAATCCATCCAACAAGAGCCTGAATAGGTACTCTTTTTCCTCCCGGCTTCCGTCCCCAGTCTACATACTTCGAAATCTCAGATCCCTTTCCTTCAATCGTTAATCCGTTTGCAGACTTTAAGACAGCGACTTTAATAGAGTCCCTGAGCCTGCCCGTTGCAACATGCCCCTGCCTTTCAAGCTCACCCTTTAATTCTGATTCGAGAAAATCGCAAAGGGGCTGTAATAATGTTTCAGTATTAGCAGTCATCTACTCTAACTTTAAATGTACATTCGATCCAGAGAACCTGATCGGGTAATAACTGACCTTCGCCCCCCGAGTTATAACTTACTGAAACATCTCCGACAATCTGAAAATCCGCAGGCGTAGCCGACTGCATATATTTTATAATCGCTTTATTGTAAACATCCAGGTCAGCCCAAATAACCTCTCTTTCAAGGTCGGTTGCTGTATCTCCACTTACACCCTTATCCTGATGACAGATATACCACTTAATGTCAAATTCCCTGTAACGCCAATTCCGGGTATCAGGAACCTTGTAGGACGGAGGGTTAATGACCATCAGATCATAAGCAGTCTGGCCGGTTATAGACTCCCAGATATACCCTGTCCTAATCGTGTGAATCTGAGTTGCCGCCGTGTGTACAGCCGCCCTTATCAGGATCATTACTGCGTTTATATTCATCTACTTTATATTTGTATTCAAACTTTAATCCTTTCAGGTGTGTTCTCGCCGAACTAACCAATTCCGATACGCAGAAAGCGTCAAGAATGTAATCGATCATTTCAATTCTGCCCTGTAATTTAGCTATCTCCAATTGACTCATTTTCTGCTTCTATTTTTGCGATCTTATAACTCAACGCTGACAGGAAATCATACAGTTTCATTTGTTCGACGTACTTAATATTTTTCACATCATCACCGGCTAAAAACAATATTCTGCCATACCACCCAAACGATTCTAAGTCTGTTGATCTTTTCCCTTTTGAACCTCCTTTTGAAGCGAAGATATTAGGACGGACTGACCGGCAATAACTAAAGGAGCGATCAAAGAAAAAAAAACATCCCAGGTTAAATCCATGGTTAGTTTCTTAAACCTTTCAGCCCTTTCAAGTGATACCTTTTCGTTATACTCTTCTCCTTCCGGACGGCAAAGAATAGAAATTAGGTTTGCCACCCTTGCAAAATCCCTGTCCTTTGTCATCGCTGAAACATGAATTAACAGGTCCGCACTCTCTGTAAACTCCAGAGCAGAAATGTCTGCCATCGGTACTGACTTCCCGAAAATCGTTTTATTTGTCGGAAGTAAAAACCTTTCACCCTCAAAGTCGAAATAGGTAATGTCAATCGGTTTATAGTTCATCGGAGTGAAGTACATACCCTCAACGACTGGCTTCAGGTAAGAATGATAAAGCGTCTTAATCGAAACTACATCGGTCTTTAGAACTACTTCATGAGGTATATCGGACAATACCTCTAACACCTCAGAGAAGTACCCGGGAATGGCTTTAAATTGATCCTCAATACTTATTTCCTTCGTTACTTCATCCACCTTTTTGTTGTACTCCTCTTCCGGCAGGTGCGATGACTGAAAAGAAACATCGTAACACTTTTTTAAAGAGTCGGGTATTTTAATGTTCAACACACTTGCTGCCTCCTGGATAGTGATATCCTTCCAGTCGTTTTTGATCTGGTAATCCTTGCCGTTAATCTTTACGCTTATCATCCGAGGTATGGGGTTAGCGATTTTTCAACTTCTGTCAGGGACCTCTTTGCATTGACAACACGGGTAAGACTCATCCCACGTTCACGCATCCGGATAGAGAGGATTTCCGCAAACTTAATAGCGTTCTGAACTGCATTGATTACCTCTTCCGTTGCGTCAACAATAGGATCGGTCTTTTCCGGTTCCGGCGTTTCTTCCGGTACTGATTCTATCGGTATATTATCTTCTACAAACTCCGGTAGTGGTTCATTTTTGGATTGAACGACCTTTTTTACTGGTCTTCCCTTTTTTACTTGCTTTGCCATTTTACTTGTTTTTAGTTAATACTCCATCTGGTTATTTTGGCGGTTATGTTTAATTCAAAATACATTCTCATTAATAAGGCATCGGAATAGTCTGGTGACCTACCAATTCGTTCCTTTACTGCCTCTTTGTTCAATAGTGATAGCTTTCCCTCGCTGTCAACATTGCTATCTTTTAGTTGTTCTAACTCTTCGATTATCAAAGCCTTTAAATTATCATCCGGGCAATTGATAAAGATTTCTGCATTGTTAATCTTTTCAGCTAATTTAAAACCACATTCGGATTTAAGGTTTGAGTAATTACCTTCAATTGCTTTAGAGTTGTTAACAAATCCTTTACAGGAAAGTTGATCAACCACACCGCCACCTACGCCATCCTCGTCAACTATCACCCTCGACATTGGAATTTTATAACTGTTTGCAAGTGCCTTGATCTGTTTTGATGTCTCTGTTGTAAGCGCCTTTTTTAAGGTGACGATCTTCTCAACCCGCTTTCCTGACCAAACCATTACAGTGGTATTGTCCTTTCCTTTTCTTGCTATGTCGGCAGAGATATAACCAACTCCATTTTTTACATGTTCATTCTTAAATAGGTCAAGGATATTATCGTAGTCAATCAGTACGGCGGGATCATCATCATACTCCCAGTTTCCAAATAAAAGCCTTTCCCTTTCGTTAACAGTAAGTGTTTTTAAAAGGTGATCCACGTATCCGGCTGGAAGTTTCTTATTATCCTGAGGGTACGCCTGAACGAATTTGCGCCAATTTTCCAGGGTTCCTTCTTTCGACTTCTTATAAAAGTCTTTGTAAAGAAAGTTCTTTGAAGGATTACAGGTTATTAAAAGTTTAGCCGGGATCGGTTGCGGAAAATCAAAGTTTTTCCAGCGTCCAATTGAGGCTGATAGGTTGCTCTTGGCGGCCAACTCAAATTCACCACCCTCCTCTATCCAGCCCCTTGTCATTTGCATTGACCCAAAACGCTGGTAAAGTGGATCAGAGGGCATGTACTTAGCCTCAATGAGAAATACTTTTGATCCGTTATGAAGCTGAAAATAGTTATCCTGTCCGTTGAATTTATAATACTCCCGGCCAACTCCATAATTTTCCAACACCTCATAAATGGAGGGTAATGTATATTTTCTCAAGTCGTTTAACGACTTTCGGGCAATGAAATAAAGTGTTTCAGGATAAATAAGCGCATCTGCAAATATCAACGAACACCCCAGGTAAGACTTTCCAGATCCCTTTGATCCCCCGTAAACAATTTCGGTAGTTTCAGAATCAACCCAGTATTTGCATACTTGTTTTTGCTTTTCATTTCCGTTGGTTCTGAAGACTATTTCCATCTTATTTTCAGTGGTGTTTCCTATACTGGACGAATGAGACTAATCTATTCATTTTCAATAGGTTTAAAAATCAGTCAACTTTCATCCCGGTGATCTGTTTTATGTCAATGGATCCAGATAACTCCGCTTTATCAGCAAGCCCCAAATCACGAGCGATTATGTTTGCATTCAGAAATCCGGCAGCTGCCCCTGTAAACTTCTGATTGTAGATTATTTCCCTTATGTGCGTGATGACTTTAGAGAAATCTTTACTCATTTTGTCTTCTTTTCCCTTTAGATTACCTTCGAATTGAGCAAAGTAAACCGTGTTACAGTCAAGGTATAATGACAATCCATGCAGGGTATACGCTCTCATTCTTGGAAGTTTGACCTGAGTAGCGTCTTTTCCTTTGAAGTCAATTTCAATTAATGGGTGCTTATCACACCATTGAAAATACTCGCATGCAGCCTCTAACATTAACTTTGGGGTGGCAAATAATTTATCCCTGCCGTGCTTTGATCTTATTTTCCAGAATTGATTTCCTCTTGGAGCGGCCATTTTTCTTTTTTCAGAGTTTACAAATGTAATCAATTTACAACCTTTTTCTTTTATTTATTTTACCCGGTTATTTCCTTCAATCTTTCAATCTCTGATTTGATATGAGGTTTTCTCAGGTTCTCAGTAGCAATCTCACATAAGCAATTTTTACTGTACCCGGCCGACTTTGCGGCTTGTGTTCCGTTGTACCCGTTTTTGATGAAATAAACA
>Ga0172380_10009764_pt1 | contig 10170 bp, 6 predicted proteins | sample Leawe162metaG_FD_119747 | JGI IMG/M metagenome (GOLD analysis project Ga0172380, IMG submission 119747) | Leachate microbial communities from a municipal landfill in Southern Ontario, Canada - Leachate well 162 metaG | ecosystem: Engineered > Solid waste > Landfill > Unclassified | place...
CGCTTATCCGGAGGATTATATTTTTGCGGCGCAGGAACACTGAGCAACGGACCGGGTTCCGGTAAATTATTAAACCACGAACATCCGGCGCCGAACATTAAAATCAGCAAAAAGCCTGATAGTTTTACCAGGTTTAAGCGTTTCCCGCGCAACAATACCGCCAACGCAGGAATTAAAGTTACCGCAGTCGCGTAGGATACGATAATTCCGGCAAACAACGTAATTCCCAGTTTAAACATGACGGGATGAGCGGCAAATAATAAAGTTGAAGCTCCGGCGGCAGTCGTCATGGCGGAAAGCGTTACCGCCGTCATAACATCGTCCGGCAAAGCTTTGAAACAGCGAAAAACCATAAATATTCCATAGTCAATGGAGAGTCCGGTAATGATAATCATCGCCACGCACGACGGAATCGTCAACGGCAGTTTGAACGCGGCGGACAAACCGCAAATAACGGTTATCGCCGCCGCCACTGGAAGCAACGAAACGATGCCAGTGATAACGCCGCCAGTGGCGAAAATACTTAACAACAGCACGATAAGCAAACTGGCGCCGCCAATCCACAACAGCCGGTCAAGCACTTCCGCCCCGATTGAATAACGCAACAGCCGCGGAGAAATCACCCGAAGCTCGGGAATTTGTTTCTGGACTTTTTCGATAATCGCGTAATTTTCCTGAGTGTCGGACATAAACGAGGTTAAAGTCCATTTATCCCCGGTGCGTTTAAGCAATTTTTCCTGAATTGCGACCAACAGTTGAGATTGGCTTTCACTGCCGTCACAACTTTTCGCCAACCAGGAGTTGAACACGACGAAAGCGTCATCGCTGAAACCGTTCTTTTTCCCGGCGGAAGTAATTTGCGCAGTCGTTGCTTTAATTTTGTTTTCAGTCCAAAATTTGCGCCAGGCGTTCAAATTGCGCTGAATAGTTTTTGTGCTGGGAGTCAACATCACCGGCGACACAAAACCGGCAATGCGGTTTTCTCCGGCGTAAGCCGCCAGCCGTTCTCCCGCCTCCAGCGCCGCCTCGCGATTATCTTCTTTGACGGACAAAATCGCCGGCATTTCCTGTTTGCTCCAGTATGCGTTAAAATCTTTTTCGGCATTAATCACGTCATCTCCCGCTCCATCCAGCGAAGTGACACCGCGGTCAAAAGCGAAAAATAAAGATGTCAAGACACCGGCAACCGCAATAATCACGCACCAGGTCAGCACAATAACTAACGCGCCGCGCGTTTTGAATAACGGGGTTTTAAGGTTGACAATAGAATTTTTTACATTTGCGGGCAACAAATTAGGCAGCACATAAAGCGCCAGAGCCAGCGAAAAAACAATGCTGAGCATGGCAAAAATGGCAAGTTGAATATAGGTATTGACTCCGGAAAACAGGAACGCGACAAAAATTGCCATCGTGGTCAAAGCGCCCGCGGCCAGCGGTCTAATTATTTTACGCAAAGCATGTATGTTGCCGCCATTTTGACCGTACATGGCGTAAACATGAATCCCGTAATCAACGGAAATTCCCGCCATCACTCCGCCCAGCCCAATCACAAAAGCTGACACCTGATTCAGCGCCAGGGCCATAATCGTTACGGCCAGCAGCACGGCGACCAGCGGCATCAGAATAATCAGAAATGATTGCGGACTCCGCCGGTAAATTAAAACAAAAATGAGCGCAAAAATTATTAATGACGCAATCGACACCGCAACAATGTCTCCGGCAATAATTTTCGCATTACCCAGGGTGTGTTTGTGCCCGCATAAAACCTGCGATGAAATTTGCGGCGGCAACTTTTTGAGCACATCGTTCAGCGACGAAAGAAACTTTTCGGCACGGTTGCCGTCGGACACCGGAATGGCGGTTTCAAGTATTACCAGCGCCCGCCGCCGGTCCGGCCCGATTAACATGGAAGAACCGGGCGCTGTCCGGTAACTGACAATTTTTGAAAAAAGTTCAAGTTTTTTTAAAACAATGCGATTAAATCCCAACGGATCTTTTTCAATAAAACGGCACATTTCCAGACCGCCTGGCGCGGCGAGACGAATAAAATTACGCCGCATGGACTTATCTATTTCATTCGTTCCGGAAAGCCTGGCAACTTCCGCCAGTTCGGTGTCGTCAGTCAATAACGGCAACGCAGTATAAGCATTCGCCAGCGTCTCCGCGTCCGGCATGGGAAAGCCGGTAAAAACCGAAATAATCTCCGGACTTTTCAGCGAAGACTCAAGTTGTTTCACCGCCTTCGGCAGCAATTCCAGGTTATCGCAATCATCGTTCAGACGCAGTTCAACTGTTATTCTGCCAGCGATATTTTCCTCACTAAGCGCTTTCAGCATTCCGGCGGCAACGGAATTTTTTGGCAGCATGTCAGTAATATCGCTGCTGAATTTTTTCCCCGCGAGCAGTAACAGGCAACCGCCGACAATAACAATGAGGATGGCAATAATCGCTTTGCGATGTTGTCTCAGGTCAAGAATCATTGCCTGCCGTCCAAGCTTTTTCCGGAATGGCTCCGTTAATTTTAATCTCAGAAAAATCAATTGTCGTGCTGTTGCCGCCGGGTTCAACAATCGAAATATGTAGCAGATGACGGAAATTCTGGTTGAAAATAAAAGTAATTTGAGAAACCGCCTTGCTCATATTGCTTTTCGCCAGCGGCGTGACTTTAATGGCATACGCCGGTTTATCAACGACAATATCACATTCTCCGGCAAGTCGGGAAAAATCTCCGAGCAAAATATCATGATAGGTTTTCGCGACCATTTCCAGCACGGGATTGTCCGTGAATTTGTATTCTTTCGTATCCGCCGTCTCCTCGTCCCACTGCAACAACCGGTCTTCACTCATAATCACCGTGTAACGCATCGGTTTTTCGATATGCCACGCCAGTTTAAACGGCGAACGGTTGATGTAAATTGAACCATCAAGCACAATATTCGAGGTCAGAATGCGAAACTTTTTAATTTGCTTAAATTTTGCACTGAAAGTTGTCATCTCCCGCATCGCCAGATTCACTTCGGCCAATGCGGCGTCAACCGGAACCGCCGCCGGATTTTCCGCATTGAGCACAATCCCGCACACTACCAACGCCAAAATCACTATATTTCTTCGAGTAAAAATAATTCTTTCTCCTTCTCTTACTGTAATGTCCGTTTTTTAAACTTTAATTCCATTAAAATCAACTCTATCTATTTTTTAAGGTCTAATCCTTAATAAATTTCATGAGCAATTCCAGCTCAAACTCTTTTAATTTATTTAATAATCTTTAATAAATCTAATATAATTATTTTATTAGAGACCAGCAAGAAAAACCGTTATTTGAGATTTTATACTAAACCTATTTTACTTTTTTTCTTGTGCCGGATTTGCTATTCTTTGGCGCAGACTGAATATAACTGATTAATTCCTCTACTAGAAGATGAACAGTCGTAGATGGATTCATTTTGCTAAAAATCTCATTGTGTTCCTCTTTTTGTTTGGCATACATTTCTTTTGCGTTGGCAATTGCTCTTTTCTGTAAATGTTCCAGCAAACTATACATATCTTTGGCAGTCTTTTCATATTTTCTGTCTATGCCAAGACTTTTTTTCATTGCAGCTTCCAGTTTGCCTTCGAATTGCGTTCTTGATAATGCGACAGAGTGATTGTTAAAATGGAGCAAAAACCATAGTTCAAACGCCTCATTGGACCAGGCGCAGTCCCAAACACATTTCCCTGGTTTTGTACGGGATTTTGCGGCTGATATGGTATTGTCAAAATTATCATCAGGAAAACTGTCTTTGTCAAAGACCAGCCATATTTTATCGTATGATGGATCCTTAGATTTTTCGCGTTTCTTGTATTCCGCCTCGGCGCAAGCCAACAAACTCAATGTATTAGCGCCTGTCCCACTGATTTCAATACACCTGACTATATCCGGTGGCAATATTTGGCGGAGCGATTTAAAATAATTAGTTTCTGTTTCCCTCCCTTCACAAATAATCAGATAATAACGGCGAACCGGACGTTTTCTGACCACTCGAGTTTGTGGCTTTTGAAATCTTGCAATCTGCTCTTGGGAAAAGTGAGCAATATTACTCATTGGCATCACCGAAAACTTTCAAGTCACTCAAGAATGGAATCGCCCCATATCGTCCGTTGAGATAATCTTTTCCGTAAGAGGCATCGTTGCGAACTTTATTTTTATCATCCAGAATGTAGTCTATCAAAGAATATAATTCGGTTGCTTCGCCGTGATTCTTTTCCGCAAACCAGATTTGATCCCGGCGCAACATATCTTTATTTAAAAGGTTGGAATCATGAGTGGCAAAAATCAATTGCGCATTATTGGGATTCTGCTCTCTGGAATTAAACATCTGGACAATCTTACGGGTAAAAATCGGATGCAGTCTGGCCTCTAATTCATCTACAAACAGTATGTATCCATTTTGCAATGCATTAATTATTGGTCCAGCGAGTGCAAATGCTTTTTTTGTTCCGGCAGACTCTATTTCATCAAAATTAAATTCTTTCTTCCCGATAACATTATTTTGTGAATCATAAATATTGTGTGTTGATTTAATTTCCGGAATTGTTAAATCTGCGCCGTAACTGCTACCAAGCTTCTCAATCGTCTTGTTAATATTTGCTAAAAGGTTATCAACAGTCTTGTTAATATTTGCTAAAGAGTTATCAATACTCTGGTTAATATTTATATTCTTAATATACCTTGACGCAGTCGAATTTGTTACTCCATCAATATATGAGGCTCGTAAATCAACTATATATGAGGCTTGCAAATCAACAATATTTAAATCTGCATCACAAATGAATTGTGAAATTTTTCCATTCAAACTTTCAGATTTAAATTTCTCAATGGTGAAATTCCTGTTCTTTTCATCATTTAAGCCTGATGTTATGTATAGTTCATTAAACCATTTCATAATTCTTTTTGCTATTTCAACATTGCCACTGTCGCATTCAGAAAGAAATAATGAATTTGTTCTTGTTCTAGCATCACTATCATTAATCTTTCCCATGCTTTCGAAGACCTGTATTTTATCTTCTCCATTTTCATTAATGCGATAGAAAAATGGAGTTTCAACCCCATCAGAGTTTTTTTGCAAAAACCACTCTGCTGTTATTTCCTTTTGTGTCGCACTAAAACCGTAGCGATACTGAACATTTTGACAAATAAATTCAATCTCAAATGTCGTCTGTTCGGAATAATTCTCTGAACAAAAAGCAAACGGAGTAACATCAACAGGCGCTACTGATTGAGATTCCTTGGCAGAATTCATCACAATTTGCTTCATTTTTGTAATAGCAGTAAATAAATTTGACTTCCCGCTGGCATTTGCACCATATATAACCGCACTTTTCAACAATCCGATATCGCCAAAAACGAAAGTATTATCTTCGGCGTGCTCCTTACAAGTTTTTACGGTTCGCAAGTCCAACGTTTGCCGTTCTTTATATGACAAAAAATTCTCAACTGAAAATCTAATTAACATGGCTTGTTCTCTTTGTTTTTTTGTAAAAAAATATCAAAATTGCAAGTTTACAATACATTGAAACGACAACAATTCAATATTTTGAGAAATTTTCACAAAATTAAATTTGCACGTCTGTATTTTATCATTTCGTCATAGTCCCACACTGGTTCGACTGCCTTTTTCAGGTTTAATTTTTAATTTCATAATATTTCCCAATGACCGCTTTTCGGGGAACCGACACGCCGGAGTTGACCGTTGATTTTCAGTTTTTCAATTTGTTTCAGCACTGCTCGTTTGCTGATTCCAATATGTTCACCGATTTTCGCCGTGGACATTGTTGGATTTTCCCGGATTAACTCAATTATTCGCTCCGCAGTGATTGGTGAACTTATCGGTGAACTTATCGGTGAACTATCTTGCCAAATATCCTCGCCATGCGCAGCTTTTATCATGATTTTAATGGTCTCCATCACGCAATTACCGATAAAATCAATAAAGTCAGCAATTTCTCCAGATGCGTCAGCGCTCTCCAGAGCGGCAATATACTCGTTGCGTTTTTTCATCGGCACCACTGCAACGGGATAACCGTAACGCATTAAAATCAGATTCATCAGAAGTCGCGCCATGCGTCCGTTTCCGTCATCAAACGGATGAATTCTTACAAACCGGTAATGAAACTCGCAAGCTACTTGAACTCCGGGTGTTTTTGCGTCGAGTTGCCGGTTGTACCAGTCGAACAAATCGGTCATGCGCGACGACACATCGCCGGGCGCGGCAAAATAGAACATTTCTCCGGTTGAGGTCATTACGCTGTTCGGTTCCCGTTTATATTCACCAGGATGTATTTCGCGAGTAGTCGGTTGTCCGTCCGGAGTCATGGCTTTCACCCGAAACGGTTTTTCCCCCAGCAGTATTTTATGCAGGAAACGGCAGAAACTTTGCGTTAGCGGCTCGCTGTTCTTGACCGCGGCATAAACATATTCCAACGCTTCCTTGTGTCCGGCAATTTCCAGATAATCACGAAACGGCTTGCCTTTGGCGGTAATTCCGTATAATAAAAAGGTTTTAGTCTCACCAAGCGTCAGCGTGTTTCCCTCAATAGCATTGGAATTCCAGGTTGTCTCAATATTAATTTTCTGTTCCAAACGGGCATTTGTTTCAGCGTTTAACGGACGCAGCGCTTCCAGTTCTGCTTTCAGTTTATCCAGTTTTTTCAATGTCTCTTTCAACATAATGACCTCCCGGTCTAATAACTTCGCCACTATTGATAAAACTTAACGCCAAGGCGCAAAAATCGCAAAGGTCGAAGAAAATTAAATCTGATAACATAAACCTCTTTTTTTGCGCCTTTGCGTTTTATTCCCGTTTTTTCTTCAGCTCATCCATATTTTCAGTTCGCCTTCAGCGACGAGTTCGTCATGGCGGCGCACTTCGCCGTAAATTACGCCCCAGTTGTCAAACATCAGTTTTTTGATGCAAGAAATTTTCAGTTCGTCCCCAACCCGGCACAACGCATGAACCTGAAAATCTTTCACGCCGATAAGCATGCCTTTGGTGTCAGTTTGCTCACGAAAACTGTTTCCGGCCGCCATCGTCTGAGCAATCATTTCAATGTAAGCAGATTCCGCCATTTCGCCATTATCGGAGAGAAATAGATTGTCCGGCATGATTTTGAACGCGGAAAAGAATATCTTCTCTCCCACGCCTTCGAGCGTATCCACCATTCGCATTGACGCTTGATGTGGAATCAATCCAGCGGCAGACATGGGCAGCGACTGAATAAGATGTTTGTGGCGGTCACTGCGCCAGCAGAGCGGGTCGGAGGCGAGCCAGTCGCCGGTAAGTTGATACGCCGTGCCGCGACAGCCGTAACATTCATCCGCCAGTTCACATTCACCGCAAGGCGCTTTAATTGTGCTGAGATGTTTGCGAAGATCCTGAATAATTTCACTGCCGATGATTATTTCCTGCAAAGAGTTTTCGCGGACGTTGCCTACCGGCACATCAATGCCGACACACGGGAAAACATTGCCGATACTGGTAACCAGGCAGGAATATTGATGGCGCAGACAACGGTCTCCAACGAGCGGAGGACGGGGTTCCCAATTATAACCATATTCGCGATCCAGCGCCGCCAGTTTTTCAAAAACGTCGCGAATTTCTTCAGTTGACAGTTGCAGCCAGGCATTGTCCAGCGCGCTTCCCTGAGGAGTAATTACCTCAAAATAAGGCGTAATATTGCGATCGCGCAGGTATCGCCACAAATCTTCCATTTCGCCGACATTCGGCTGACAAATCACCGTGCTCACCGCCAGCAATTGCTCGTCTCCGGGATAACCGGCGGCAATAGCATTCTCTAATGCTTGCATCGCTTTTTTCAGGCCGCCGGGCTCGCCGGTAAGCAGAGTTTGCACATCTTCCTTGAAAGAGTTTAGCTTCAGCGCCAGCCGAACTTTAGCTTTAAATAATTTTCTGGCAATTTCAACTGTCAGTAACGCGCCGTTGGAAAACAGTTCAACTGACATCCCCAGCGATGAAATATAGTCAATCAGTTGAAAAAGATCAGGGTAAAGCAGCGGCTCTCCGCCTAAAATAATCACCCGCTCCGCGCCCAACGTTTTCGCCTGTTTTATTACGCCAGTAATTTCCTGGTAACTAAGTTCATTGTCCGGAGCGGCATTTTTGCCGGCATAACAATACGGGCAATGATAATTACAACTCAACGTAGGTTCAATTTCAATGCTCAACAACCGGTTCTCCGCCGCCACCCGACGAATCAACTCCAAAGAATGCGGCTGAGTAAATGGCTTGCTTTTGTGTCCAGGCGGAACGCTTTCGTTCTTGTTTCCATGTTCATTCATCAATCAATTATCTCCTGAATCTGTGAGACTGGGGTCTTCAGCGTTAACAATAAAAAACCGCACCGGCTTGCGTGAAGCGCCGGAAAATATCCGCTGATAAACCTGTTCCTGCGGTTTGATAATTACCGGCAGACGCACCCGGGCGGCGGCGGAAATCCGGTCGCTGATTATCTCCACAGTCAACGCGGCGTCGGCGCCGATGGAAACCGTGACTTCCGCTTCCGCCAGACAACCGTTATGAGATTGCGCGACAATGTGGTAATCGATAATTCCCGGCAGTGACTCCAGACAGGAAAAAACCGTTTCCGGATAAACTGTCGTGCCATTGATTTTCATCATCTGCTGTTTGCGCCCGACGACCGGACCAAGTCGCGGCGTGGAACGTCCGCAGGCACATTTTCCATCAAAATACCGCCCGATGTCGCCGGTTTTGAACCGCAGTAACGGCATGCCTTCCATCTGCAAAGGAGTTATAACAATTTCCCCCTGTTCACCCGGACTGCACACCTTGCCGTTATCGTCGATTATTTCAAGAATCGCCAGATCATGATGCAAATGTCCGCCGCAACCGGCTTCGCAATCGCAGAATGAAGTAATCGTTTCAGACGAAGCGTAGGTTGAATATACTTTGGCGTTCCAGAGTTTTTCCAGCATATTGCCGGCCGGAGTCAGTTGACAATTATTATCTCTAATCGGTTCACCGATGCAAATCAGCTTTTTGACAAAACCAGTGTCAATATTTTCCGCCGTCAGAAAATTAACCAGTTTCTTTAGAAATGACGGCACGCCAATAATTATATCCGGTTTCATCAGGGCAATAACTCCCGCATGACTGGCCAGCGAGTTCAAACCGTTGCGAATAACCGTGGCTCCGACCGCGCGCGCACCTTCCCGGTAAGCGAGACCGGCAATAAAACAGCGGTCCATCGTGCAAGTCAGCAAAACCCGGTCATCCGGAGTCATTCCGCATGCGACAAAAGCTTTTTGTTCGTTATAAGCTAAACGCCGCAAGTCATTTTCGGTATAAACAATCGGCAGTGGCGCTCCAGTCGTTCCGGAAGAAAAAGCAACATCCCGGACATCACATTCCGGCGCGGCAACAAAATCATTGTTCTTGTCGGCCAGCTCATTTTTCCCGGTAAAAGGCAACGTGGCGAGCAAGTCAAAACTATTTTCTGCGGTAACAGCCGGAAGGTCTTTGCACATTTTCGCGTAATAAGGAGATTTCGCGCGGCAATACTCAATATGTTCCGCCAGCAGCCGTGCCTGTTCGTCACGAATTGCGTCACGGTCGAAAAATTCCCGCTTCCGGTCATATATAAATTGTTTCATTTATCGTTCGCCTGCTCTAATTCTACAATTTTTGCGGCCATATAATTTCTGACATAATTTTTCAGTTGAAACGGTGTCCAGGCGGCAAACTGTTCCGGATTTACCTTCGGCAGTTTGTATAACCGTACCGTGCCTGGACTGACTGAAAACTGCCGGTTTACCACGGCTCCCAAGCCCAGAATTAAAAACGGATACACCGGACATTTAACTGCTGTCGCCAGCCGGAATAAAGTTCCGTGAAACTGTCCCATTTCGCTTCCGCGCGACCTGGTGCCTTCAGGAAATCCCACCACCGAAACCTTGTGCTTCAAAATATCATCCGAAGCCTGACGGATAAACTCATCAAACGCAATTCGGCGAATGTTGTAATAACCGCCCCATTTCGCGAAAAATCCGAAAAACGGCAGTTTAAACGGCCAGTCGCCAACAATCTGCACTAAATCATTCGGCCACATGCCAAACATGAACGCATCTGCTCCGGAACGATGATTGCCCACCACAAC
>Ga0172380_10009765_pt1 | contig 10170 bp, 13 predicted proteins | sample Leawe162metaG_FD_119747 | JGI IMG/M metagenome (GOLD analysis project Ga0172380, IMG submission 119747) | Leachate microbial communities from a municipal landfill in Southern Ontario, Canada - Leachate well 162 metaG | ecosystem: Engineered > Solid waste > Landfill > Unclassified | place...
ATTACAGAGACCTTTGAACCCCTTGAACCCGCCGTCTGTTCCGGTCCCATTGATCACCTCATTGGCAATCTTGTCCTGAAGGACAGGAATGTAGGCGTCAACCTGCTCCCGCCAAGGATTTGTCAGGTCATGTGCCTTTTCGATCAGGGTATCCATTGATGCCTGAGCAATCACGCGCCCGCAGTTGTCAGTAACGACGTTCGCGGTCGCGTAACCCTCTGTGATAGCCGATGCAGTACCGACTGCACGTTTGTTGACGTTCAGGATGGTCTCGCTTCCGCGCCTGCGGTATGTGTTGGATACTCCCAGAACAGCACGGACAGGCAACTGACCGGTGAACTGGTCAATGGTGGACTTGCGCATTACATCTACGGAAGCTGGATTAAGGTTCTTGGCTCCAGTCAAAGAAAGCTGGGCTAAGGTCATTGTCAATGTGGCCATTGTGTTATCCTCCTTTTATCCGACACCAAGCGCACGGTAAGCCTTTTCAATGTTTTCTTCGGAAAGGATTCCCTTCTGAACTGGAGTTGAGGCAATCCCCGTGATTCCAGACCCCGGCTTGGCCCCCTCTGGTACCTTCATGAATTTCATGCCGAGGGGTGTGTTTGCGAATCCTGCGAAATAGTCATCGACGGTGGTGTATGTCCCGTCACCGCTCAGGGGTTGGGCGCGGTCCCCCGGCTTAACCGCGATAAGCGTGTCGTTATCCGAAGGATCGAACACAAATGCAGCATCTTTGCGGGCGAGCAGAAGGACCGATTCAGGATCATCAAACCCAAGTTTGGCGATGGTGGATTTGACTTTCTCCGAAACAAGTCTTTCCCGCGCCTGCTCAAGATCAGCCTTTCTTTCATTTTTAAGTTTCGCCATCTCACCCTTGAACCACATCTGCATCTTGGTGATTTCCGTGGTTACTTGATCTGGCCCAATAACCTTCTCCGGGTCGGGTGCGGTTCTTTGAGTGAGTTGGGCAGGATAATCATCCTTCTTGGCGAATCCTGCCTCTTGCGACAGTTCGTCAAGTTTCGATTTGAACTCCTGCTCAAGAGACGCCTTGGCGAGTTCCTGCCCCTTGCGGAAAGATGTTCCGCTGATTCGTTTGACGATATCCTTGGTGCGGACGCCATCATTAACGAGGCGTTCAGATATTGTTTGGATCTGGTCTTCCGAGAGACCTAATTCAGGCTGCCCTAACGCGAGGGCCAGGCTGCTCCGAGTCTCTTGGACTTCCTTCTCCGGGTCGTAATTCTTGACTACTGGGATCTCCAGATCCATTTTTCTCTTCTCCCACAGCCCCTAACATCTGGGCAATAATCGCATTTAAGGGTGCCCCCTGTATTTCCTTCAATATCTCGTCCTTTTCTTCCGGGTTCCAAATTGACCGGAGCACCTGGGACGCGAAATTCTGTACCAGCAGTTTCACAGCCTTTTCGCTGCAACTGAGAACTCCACAGGCCGCTACAGTGTCCTCACGCTCTTCAAGGACGCCCCGCTGAACAATCGAGTCGGGGAACTTGGCCCGCACAGAAATCTTTTTGTTTGCGAATGGAGATCGTTTATGGATGATGGTGAAAAGGTTTCTGAAGGCTGGCTCCTGATTGTCGCCAATCTCCCTCAGAAGAGTTGTCAGGGGGTCAGAATCGAACGCCTTGGAGCGCCCTGAAGCCTCGCGCACCTTGTCATCAACCATTGTGACGTTGACGCCCTTGGAAATGCGTTTGATGGCTTTTTCTGCATCCTCAATAGCCTTCAGGTGAGCTTCAACAAGGCGTGAGTCAGGGGAGATAAATGAAGGGGGAGCGCCTGTTCCGCCTGGGTATCCGAGCGCCCTCATAGTCCCTACGCCGATTGTGTTGTTATTCTGTTTTCCCCCCACCGTGGCCATGGTCAGGATTGAGAACATCTGATTGAACATCAGGTCGGTCAAACCGGAACGCATGTTGTAGATGAGTCTGTCGAACCCGTAGATTTCCTCGATCAGCGGGGGTTGGAACATCAATCCAGGAACTGCCGGTTTGCCGTAGAACATCTGAAATGGGACTACATCCAGGCCATGGCTAACTGGTCCGTACTGAATGAACTGTTCTGATTTATCCGTGGGTTCAAACCGGGTGATTGATTCCCGGTCTATGATGAAATAGCGGTAGTAAATCTGACCGGCTATCGGAGGGTTGGCGGATGCGATGAGGCTCTGGGCTGGAAGTGTGAGTTGCTGTGTCTCGAACCACTTGCGGGGCAGGGTTGCTACTTCGCGTATTTTTACCCATTCGAGCTTACTCTGCCTGTCAAACTCCCAATCAATGATGTTGGCAGGCTCAATAATGCGGCAATAAGGGCGGACCCCGCCGGAGATGGCCTGACCAAGGTTGTCCGCGAAGGCGTCGGGCGGGACATCCACCACTACGCCGCAACACCCCTGCGTAATGACCGTCCAATCGGTTTTCTTGGCAAAGTTAACCAGGCTGGTCCCAAGTAGATCGATGTTGTCAGTAATCGCATTGGCCAGCAGAAGGGTGGATTGGTCGGTAGATTTGTCTGGGGACACCAGGGCGAAATCGAGGCCTGGTCCATAGAGACGAGCAATCCAGTCTTCGGCGACCTGCTTCCCATGTGATTCATAGGTTGCGAGTTGCTTGCGCCATTCGTAGGCGTTCTTTTCGTCCCTCTCGCGTGGGTGTTGTACTAGATATTCGTCTTTTGACTCAAACTTCGACCCTCCAACAGAGGAATCTCGCCAGAACTCCCACTTATCCTCATAGAGGCTATACTCTGGGTGCTTCTGAGTAAGGGCCGAAGTGATAGAATCCACCATGACATTATAGTATACACCACAAATTGGTGTTAAATGTCAATAGTGGAATGGGAAGATAATGCCCAATGGGAAGAAAGTTCCCACTATTAGCCTATTGTTCCGTATTTACTAACAACTAAGTGTAGAAATATCAGTGAGTTATGAATATGCGAGGCGGGTGATCCCTTTGGAGGTCATGTCATAGGCATAGACCAGATAACCCAAGGCATCCGTGGGGTGTTCGCCAATCTCTCCGGGGTTCTTGCACTTCTTCGGCTTGCGGGTCCCGTCGATGTAGGTGGTGTTTGCGAGGCTCTCCAGCGTGTTCTTGCAGCGGGGGTCTATCAGATACCCGTTATTGCGAAAACGTGTCTGGACAGACTCTATTCTGTCTACAATGGGGGGATTACGAAAACCCGCCATGACCGGGTAGAAGTCATGATCTTCCATGATGGTTAGATCCGAGATTGATCCGGTGGCAGAGGCCGTCCTCATCTGCGAGCAGGAGGCGTCCGGGTAGACATAGATGGTCTGGTCTTTCCACTTGGAGCGCACAATCTCGCAGGCTTCCTGAGTGGTGGCGTCCCGCTCGATGAACACCTCATCAAACTGGTGGATGAAGTCGTTGTTGGGGTCTACCTGACAGACCGTCCATGCCAACGGAGCACGGTTGAAGTCCGCCCCGATGTGAAGCTCGAGGTGCGGGTTGTAATCCCACGGTTGGACATGCTTTTCAAAGTCGAACTCCGTATAGACCAGTCCACCGCCCCCGAAGATCCACTGCCCCAGCACATCCCGGCGGTACTTGATGTCATCATAGTTTTCTTTCAGCCGTTCCTTGTATTCAGGCGGGAGCTCTACATTGTCCAGAGTGGTGGCATGGATGACCTCATACGCCTGGTTGCGGCGGGCTGGATTCCCGAAAGCATGGTAGAACCAGTTCGGAAACTTCGGCGGCGAGGTGGCAATCCTGATTCTGTGGTTGCGGGTGTACGGGCACCTCATACGGGACTGGATAACGTCGAATCCATCGTCTCCGGGGCAGAAGGCCAACTCATCCATGAGTGCCAGACCGAACTCAGGTCCACGCAAAGCGTCTGGTTCATCCAACGAAGCGCAGACGATAATGTGGCCTGTTTCGAGCGTGATAATGTCTGTCCATTTACGGTAGAAACATCTCAGCGGGACATTCCATGAGGCAGGCGGCTGGGACCCGTGGACGAAATCAATGTCACATTCAGCGAGCAGCTTCTTGAGGTTCTTTAGCGTGGCTTGATCGAGCTGTTTGAAGGTCGGGGCACACGCCACAGTTGGACTCATGGGACTCTCATGCTGCATCCAATCAATCTGGCAAAACCCCAGCGCGTAGGACTTGCCCGAACCATACCCCCCCACAATGGACGAAATGAATGACTTGGAATGGACCAGTCTGAGTTGATGCGGGAAGATCCGCTTGATTTTAACGTCAGTCATCGGTATCAGCCTCTTCATAGGTGACAGGAACTTCCTGGACACATGAATCCCCTGTTTGGATGGTGGGGGCGAACATGATATTGATGGAGCGGCTCTTGGCGTTTTCGCCGTCTGCCTTCCCGCTCTTGAGGGTCTTAAAGATGGCGGTCAGGTTTTTCAGTTGACCAAGGATGACTTCCACGGTGTCTTCTTCCGCCGAAGGCTCCAGCAAGATCTTTTGGGCCAACCTGGAAGCCTTATGTGAGATCACCTCGCCGATGATCCGGGTGGCGGTCTGCTGGTTGCCCATGATCTGTTTCTTGACCAACGAGCCAATCACAGACTCCACATAAGCTTCATAGGATGCTGTCCGCTGATTCCAGTTGAGCCGCTCTGAAAGCCCCTTCAGAAACTCCACATTCCTGTTGGCAATGATGGACAGTTTCTCAAATGAGCGGGTGGGACCTTGATCGAAATAGAGTTTCCAGAGGGAGTGTTCGCCCTCTGTCTCATCGGTCTGCTGGTCCCATGGGAAGCGGATGTCACTTGCGGAGATGAGTGCCCCGCCTTGCGGGTCCGCTAAAGCATGAGCCTCATCAATGGTCTCAAAGAGGGGTTTGCTGCAACTGCGGCCAATCTTCTTGTTGCTATCTTGTGGCATAGAATATCGTAATGTACAGCACTATCTGTACTTTGATATCCTACGCACACATAAAGAGTGGTGTCAAGTGTTACTTTATGGTGTTATGTGTCATCATGTGGTAATTACTATTACTTACCCAACATCTTTAGCACATGCTCCCGGCACAGTTGGGCATGATGTGGAGGCACTTTTCTCCATCCTAGCAGGAGTGCTCCGTTTTCCGGGACCATCTCGATAATGTAGAAACGATCAAATACTTCGTACCTCAGTTGAATCGTGTGGATGATTTGACTGACCTTCTGAAAGGCTTTGTTGACGGGCATATCCCTGAGAGGGATGACCTCCATCGGGGTCCGTTCTGGAAGTTTGTTGACCGCTTTATACAGGTCGTATCCCCAACTCAGGATCGGCATCGGTTGATCGGGCAAGAATCGCTGAAACCTTGATAGGGTGCTTAAAGGCATGTTTGACTCCAGTGTACTTAGGGCGCTGCAAGAGTCCCACGTATACGCCACGGGCATCCCTGAACGCTGTTTTGGCGGCGCGGACTACCTCGGCTGCACTCATTGGATCATCGGGGACCGCAATGTAAGCCGGGGGAACACGCCCGTATCCAATCATCATGTGAGCATGGAGCCTCTGCATCGCAATCACGCAACTAGGTGAGAAGAAGTGGATGGATTCATAAACGGACTGGAAGACTGTGGTGGGGGCCACACAGACCGCTTTCCAGCCGTCCACAGACCTGCTGACGCTTAGTTCACCCGGAAACAGTGATAACTTACGGGCCGCATTGAAGAACCTCTCCATGGCCTGCGGAAAACGTTTTACAACGTCTTTCTCGAAGGCATTCATGGCCGCCGAATCAGGCAGTATGTACCTGAATGGGATCAACAGGACTGACTCCCCCTTATCGTATGGGAGGTTATCGAAGTGAAACGACGTTTTTGTCAGCATAGTCGTCCTGCCTCATGTGCATCGGGGTCCACCCGCGCCGGATTTCCTCCTTCACGATGGCATCCCGGACTGCCACATGCTCCCGCACGTCCCGCAAAGATGAGGCGGCTTTGTCCATACCAAGTTTCATGCCATGGATGGACCCCCACAGTGATTTGTCGTTGTAAGGATGGGGAGGTACGCAACATGGAAGCCTCGCGTACCTCCACGCAAGCGCGGCAAGATGAATATCCTCCCCGTTGCAGGTGCGATAGGGGTCTTCCGCGAACATCAACTTGACATCTTCCTTGCGCATGAACCAGCAATGCCCAACCAGATCCACGGGTGCCGTTCTCTCGTTGGGTGCTGGCCACCCGATACGCTCATGGCTATGGTAGTATGGGCCGGTCAGGTAGATCCCGACTGTCCCCAGGATGGCCGGGGCCTCCTGCATGGTGTTCAGGCAATTCTCGAACCATCGCTCTCCGGGGATGGTGTCATCGTCAAAGATGGCCACATATTCCGTCTGGGCCAACAGAGCCATTGCGAAACGGCCAAAGAACCCGAAGTTGTAGTCGCAATAGGCCCCCTTTGATCCGTAAATCTCTTCTTGCTCTTCAGTGCCCTTGTTGTACCACACCCAGGTGTCATCCGGTGGGATGGTCTGCCCCCTGACTGCATCGGCCAAGGCGTTCATGTTGTTGGGCCTGTTGTAGCCGGTCAGGATTGCGGTGATGTTATTGGACAATTTTCATCTCCAGATTTCCATTAGCAATTAACGCGGAAAAGTATAACAGTGTCATAGCAGTACCGAGAATCATTCCTTCCATCATTAACTCTTCAGCGCCGTCTTCATCGTCTGTTGGGTTAGACTGGACATATCCTTCGTAAAGCACTTGAGCAAGTTCACTAGCAAGTGGTGTACCAACTCCTTCAAGCATCCTTTTATTTTCTTCGGTTGCTTCCGATCCAGCGATCAACCGTTGGAAACGATAGATGAGCCGATGTTCAATCTTTTCTTTATCGAATATCATTGTCTTTCAATCCTCATGTTTTGGTATCATCCCTGAAATCCAGTATGCGCTGGTCTGTATGCAGGCGTGGACCATGGCAAAGGCCAGAAGATCAGCAAGGCCATCTTCCGCCCCATAATGTTTGAGAACTGGCTCGAAAATTCCTGACATATTGCGTCCCATCATAACTGAGTTCTCCCTGACACCCAGAGAGATCACGTCACGGATATGGCACTCGCATTCTATCGTCGGAATACATCTCTGGGCGACATCCCTGATTTCCTTACCGAACCAGACTGCATCAAACTTTTCCATCTTCATCCCCAGTAGCAGATTTTGTTGGAAGTCGGCGATCCTTCCGTATGGTAGCCCCGTGTCGGGTGCCCGAACAGGAGGGGATCGAGCGTCGATCCGATGTCGATATAGGTGTGCTCAGGTGCCACTATGTGCGCACGGTGGATAAGATATTCGGATAGCGGCCCAGCGGAGAAGAGAAAGATGCGTGGCCTAGATTCGTTGAGGATTAGATCCACAAGTTCAAGTAAATACTCTTCCGCGAACCGCCATGCGTTCTGATTGACCTCAATCCCGAACTGGTACGGAAGTTTCTGACGCCCTTCTTCGGGGCCGGTAAAGATCGCGTTCTTTTGCTCCAGGATTGGCACGATCTCTGCCATGAACCGCTTGTAATTGGAGTTGACAAAGATGTTGTTGTAGGTCAGTTGACAGGTGGGTTGGCAGGATACGTCCCTCATCCACTCGAAATCTTTCTGCCCGATGCAGCATGGACATCCGATCCCTACAAAGTAGTCTGGGTGCTGATAGCAAATGGCTTCCACGATTTTGGCCATAAAGCCTCTCTCCCCGTCGTACTGGAACTCATGGTTCCTGATCTTTTCGCCACGCAGAATGGACAACTCCCCATCCCCGAAGCGGGCCAGGGCGAAAGGGGTTCCCGCTTCGAGGAGGGACTTGAAATAGTCGAACGACTTAGTGAAGTGGTTCATCAGTTGGCGTCGCCTACTAGAACTGCTCCATGTAGATTTTGGTGCTGCCTTTGTTCCCGTCACCTGCTTGCGTGATAGACACAATCAAATCCCCGGCGACCTGCAAGGCCGGGGACAGGTTGTAGCATTCCGTGGTGGTGCTGCTCAGGTCAGTCCCGTAGGTGAGGTCTATACGGTAGCCATCTGAGTCAATGAGGGTGCAGTCATAATTGGATGCAGGAGCATCGTCACCAGTTCCCGGAATCCAGACGATCCGGTTGATGTACCCGAATATCCCTGAGAGGGTAATGCCTGCCCCGCCACCGGTTGCCGTCTCCCAGTTGAGTTTGTATACGGTGGCCTTGACCCAACTGCCAATGGAATCCTGTCCGTACTGGACAGTTACCGTACCGCTATTGACCGACGCGGAAGATCCGCTTGGCATCTGGATAGTAGGGCTTGGATCGGCGATCAACGCCGATGTCACCAACTGTAATGGACTAGTCCACCCGGCCCCAGACCAGATTGATACTGCGAGTAGTGCTACTGCGAGTCTTTTCATATTGATTTTCTCCTTTGCCCGTCTTTTGAAACTATACCTCTATCCGCTTGCGGGATGAAGATTGCCTATGCCCCCACAATGGCCCGGTATGCCATGAGTGACATCACGTCCTTGTAGATCATCGCCTTGAACTGCGGGGCATCCACATAGTTCTCGTCTGGGTTCTGCTTGAACTCTTCCAGAAACTTGTCGCGTTCCCGGCGCGTCTCATCAACCGGGCACCCAGTCAGTTCATGCTTTTCGTGGTGGACATAGATATCGACCGGGTACATGCAGCCGATGGCTTCTCCGATCCGCTGGAGATATCCATCCAACGACACATGGTGGGAGATGTGGCCCAGTTGCTCGTACCATGCCCGTGAGATGATCGGGAAGCAGTTGGGTTCCCCGTTACACTCTGGCTGGAGCAGGGCAACCTCACGTTCAGGGTCAACCGGGAGTTTCCTCAGTACCTCATCCCATCCCTCGGTCTGAATGAATCCGTCGTCGGACATCATGAAGATCCACTTCCCTGTAGACAAGGAAGCCATCTGGTTGAAGTAATGATGGAGGTTACGGTAGCCAGTCAATGTATCAATGAGAATGATTATTCTCATTTGGGTCTCATACCAATCGGACGCCTTTATCAGATCAGTATCCCATTTGTCTGGGTTAACCCTCATGATCAATTCAATATCCTCATCCTCACCCTCACTTCCCATATTGTTGTACATCGCTGCAAGACATCGTTCGAGTTGATCCGACCTGCCTCTAGTTGGGAGCAGTACGGAAACGAGCGGTGTGTCAGTCATGGGGGAAAGCCTCCTCTACTGCATGTGGATTTGATATGGCCGGGACTTTGATAAAATCAATATGATCCATCCGTCCTGTGACATCTTCCGGTAGCGGTGCACATACTATTCGTATATGGAGACAATCTTTGTATCTTTCATTGATTTTACTCAAGATAGAAATGGTCCTTTTTGATGCAATATCTGAGATATCTAACCATATCGGAATCAATCTTCCCATTGTCTGAACATTTTTCCTATCATTAAGCCAGCCCTGATCTTCTACAATCAGACTTTTATAGTCATACAAGACGATTCTTCCAGACTTGCTAACTTGTTCCCCGCGCCATTCGGCCATCTGCATCAAACTTTTGATGTAATTCTCAGGGTTGATTACAAAAGCGGCGCCGTGAGCGACGGCGTGATCTCGCTTCATATACTCGCAGATTGCATAATTGAGAGCAAAGGTCTTCCCAGTCCCACACCCGCCATGCATGACCGTCACCTTGGCTTGTGATTCAATGAATTGCTTTTGGTGGGGGAATAGGGTCAGCCCTTTCATGGGACATAGACTCCCTTCTCGATCATATACTTTACATCGCTGGCATCGAGATCCTTCATCGCCTCCCTATCAGGCTTCCCGCGCCGCAGGACATTGACGTAACTGACTGGACAGAAATCGGTCCCAAGGATCAATTCTCCATCGTTGATTACCGATGGGTTGTCCCTCTCAAATGCCCATGGGGACAGCCCCGGCCTGAGCAGTTTCAAGAAGTAATCCTTTCTCCAGATATTCAGGTTAAGTGACGTGCGGTAACGCTCGCCCTGGGAGAGTTCAAGTAAATCCCCGAATCCTTTCAGGTGGCTCTCAATGGTGTGGGGGAGGCTCTTAACCCCCTTGTAGAGATCCATTTTAGCGCATTTACAGATTTCTTGATGATCCGCGAGCACCTTAACAGCATACCTGTCCACCTGGTGGTTAAGCCAATAGTCTTCCAGCATGATGGCGAAGTATTC
>Ga0172380_10009766_pt1 | contig 10168 bp, 5 predicted proteins | sample Leawe162metaG_FD_119747 | JGI IMG/M metagenome (GOLD analysis project Ga0172380, IMG submission 119747) | Leachate microbial communities from a municipal landfill in Southern Ontario, Canada - Leachate well 162 metaG | ecosystem: Engineered > Solid waste > Landfill > Unclassified | place...
CCGATGAAGGAATAGCGGCCGAAGCGCTCGCCGCCCTGCACCGATTCGAGCAGGTAGGAATAGGGCGTATTGGCCAGCTTGAGGTAGATGGATAGTGGCGTGTCGAGGTCGGCGAAGGTCTCGAGGGTGACCGGGACGCGGTTATAGCCCGCGGCGGCAAGCCGATTGAATTCCGATTCGTTCATGTTGACTCCACAGGTTGCACAAGCTGCGATGACGTGCGCGGCGCGTATGACATAACCGCGCGCGGGCGAAGAAGATCAGGCGCGCCAGCTACGCCAGGGCCAGGCCTCGAGAGAGGCAATCTTCATCGTCTGCAGGTTCATGTGGAGCGTTCCGTTCTAGCGCTCGATCGGGCCAGCTAGCATCGCCGCCACTTCGAGCGACGCCACTATAGCACCGCAATCGAGTTTGTGCACGCCGTCGCGGCCGTGGCGGCTAGGCGATCCGCTCGAGTTCGGCGCGCAGCGCTGCGATGATGCTGTCGTAGCGGTGCGGATCGGCGTCGCGGCCGGCGCCAAATATCGCCGAACCGGCGACGAAGGTGTCAGCGCCGGCCGCGGCGATGGCGGCGATGTTGTCCACCTTCACGCCGCCGTCGATCTCGAGCAGGATCTGACGTCCACTTCTGTCGCGATAGGCGTCGATCTTCTGCTTCGCCTCCCGCAGTTTGGCGAGCGTCTCGGGAATGAAAGCCTGGCCGCCGAAGCCGGGATTGACCGACATCAACAGCACCAGGTCGAGCTTGTCCATGACGTGGTCCATGAAGTTCAGCGGCGTCGCGGGATTGAAGACCAGGCCTGCCTGGCAGCCCGATTCGCGGATCAGGGCCAGCGAGCGGTCGATGTGTGCCGAAGCTTCGGGATGGAAGGAAATGAGGTTGGCACCGGCAGCGGCGAAATCGGGAATGATGCGATCGACCGGCTTGACCATCAGATGCACATCTATGGTCGCCGCGGTGACCGGCCGGAGCGCCGCGCAGACCAGCGGCCCTATGGTCAGGTTGGGCACGTAATGGTTGTCCATCACGTCGAAGTGGATCCAGTCGGCGCCGGCGGCGACGACCTGGCTCACCTCGTCGCCGAGCCTGGCGAAGTCGGCGGAGAGGATGCTCGGAGCGATACGGAAACGCGGCATGGCGGTCCCCTGGAATTGTTGGCGGAATTGTAGCGGCTTCAGGGCCTGCGCGGCTCCAAAAGATTCCGGTGTGGGGCGGCTGCCGCGCCGGCCAAGCTGCTAGTGGTCTGGCGCGGCGCTGTCATACGCGTAGGCACTGCGCCTAGGCGATTTGCTATGGCGGGCGATTTGGTGTGCAATGTAGACATGGCCGAGAGCAAGAAATACGAGATAGCTGTCACCGTTGCGACCCAGTATCTGGCGGACCAATCGGACCCGTCCTCGGGACGCTACGTTTTCGCCTATACGATTACCCTTAGCAATACCGGCACGGTCACTGCGCAATTGATCAGCCGCCACTGGATCATTACCGACGCCGAGGGCGATGTCCAGGAGGTGCGCGGTCTCGGCGTCATCGGCCAGCAACCGCTGCTGGTACCGGGGCAGAGCTTCGAATACACCAGCGGCTGCGCCCTGCCGACGCCGGTGGGCACCATGAAGGGCAGCTACCAAATGGTCGCCGAGGATGGCCTTCCCTTCGACGCCACCATTCCGGAATTCGTCGTGTCGATGCCGCGGGTACTTCACTGAGAACCTGCACCCGCTGCGGCTCTAACTGCGATAGTCGGCGTTGATCTTGACGTACTCGTAAGAGAGGTCGCAGGTCCACACCTGGGCTCGGCTGTCGCCGCGACCGAGGTCTACCCGCACGGCGATCTCCGCCTGCGCCATGACGCGAGCGCCATCGTCCTCGCGGTAGCCTTCAGCGCGGCCGCCATTTTCCGCCACCAACACCTCGCTGCCTCCGCTGCCTAGCCACAGCCTGACGCGGTCCACATCGAGATCGGTGATGCCGGCGTTGCCTATCGCCGCGAGGATGCGGCCAAGGTTGGGATCGGAGGCGAAGAAGGCGGTCTTCACCAACGGTGAATGGGCGATGGCGTAGCCTACCGCCTTGCACTCCTGACTGCTGGCCCCGCCGCCAATCTCGATGGCGATGAACTTGGTAGCGCCCTCGCCGTCGCGGACGATGGCCTGCGCCAGTTCGCGCGCCACCGTCATGACAGCCGCGGAGAGTGCGACGTAGTCGCTGCATGCCGGGTCGACGATTTCGGCATTTCCGGCAGCGCCGCTGGCGATGAGCAAGAAGGAGTCGTTGGTCGAGGTATCGCCATCGACGGTGATGCAGTTGAACGACGCGTCGGCGGCATCCTTGAGCAGCCGCTCGAGCAGGGCCTGGGAGATTGCCGCGTCGGTGGCGACGAAGCCGAGCATGGTCGCCATGTTCGGCTTGATCATGCCCGCGCCCTTGGCCATGCCGGTGACGACGACATCCCTGCCGCCCACCCGGACCCGGCGCGAAGCGGCCTTGGCGACGGTGTCTGTGGTCATGATGGCGTGCGCAGCGGCAAACCAATGGTCGCCGGCCAGGTCGGCGCGACAGTCGGGAAGCGCTGCGATGATGGGTTCGACGGGCAGTGGCTCCATGATGACGCCGGTGGAGAAGGGCAGCACCTGGGTACTGGTGATCCCCAGCGCCGCCGCCACCGCCTCGCAGGTCTGGCGCGCTGCCGTCATTCCTGCCTCGCCCGTGCCGGCGTTGGCGACGCCGGTATTGATCACCAGCGCGCGGATCGCTCCGCTCAAGAGGTGTTCGCGGGAAAGCAGAACCGGCGCCGCGCAATAGCGGTTGGCCGTGAAGACCCCGGCGACACGGCTGCCGGCGGCCAGTTCGATCAGCGTCAGGTCGCGCCGGCCGGGCTTTCGTATACCGGCGCAAGCCGTGCCCAAGCGCACGCCGGCGACGGGCAGCAGGTCTTCGGCGGTGGGAGTGCGGTAGTTGACGGTCATGATGGCGAATTCCAGAAGATGGTAGAAATTCTAAGCGGGTGCAAAGACGTGCTGCCACAGTTCGCAAACCGCCTGCGCCCGCTCGGCCACGCTGTCGACCGCGACGCGGCTAGACAGGCTGTTCAGACGCAAAGCGTGCTGCATGCGCCGATATTCGCGATAGGCGTCGCGCACCGTTGCCGCCAGCGCCGCCGGTATCAGACCCAGGTCGGCGGCGATACCCAGCAGGGCGATGTTGCCGAGATTGCCGGTGAGCTGCGGGTAGTCATGGGCATAAGCGAGGACCAGGTATTGCACGATGAATTCCACGTCGATGAGGCCGCCGCGATCCTGCTTCAGGTCGAACAGCGTGGCCGCGCTATCACCCTTGGTGGCGTGCGCGTCCGCCATGCGGGCGCGCATGGCGATAACCTCGCGCTGCAGTTCGGCGCGATCGCGAGGGCGGCGCAAGATCTCCTCGCGGATCAGCTCAAAGGCGGCACCGATATTCTTGTCTCCGGCCGAGTAGCGGGCCCGGGTGAGCGCCTGGTGCTCCCACACCCATGCCGATTCCATCTGGTACTTGCGGAAGGCATCGACCGAGCTGACGATCAGACCAGAGTCACCGTTTGGGCGCAGGCGCAGATCGGTCTCGAAGAGGATCCCGGCGGGGGTGCGGCTGGAGATCCAGGTGTTGATGCGCATCGCCAGGCGGCCGTAGACTTGCGCCGCGTCGGCGCCGTCATCGAAGAGAAAAATCAGGTCGAGGTCGGAGGCGTAGCCCAGCTCCTTGCCGCCCAGCTTCCCGTAGCTGATGATGGCGAAGCGTGGTTGCTCGACGTGGCGGCTCGGCATCTTGCGCCAGACGCAGGCGATGGTTTGTTCGAGCATGATGTCGGCCAGGGCCGAAAGGTGGTCGGAAAGCGTCTCCAGGCGCAGCAGGCCGGAAATGTCCTGCGCCAGCAGCCTCACGACCTGTGCGTGGTGGGCGTTGCGCATGATCTCCATCTGCTCTTCGCTGTCGGGTTCGGCAGCGGCGAGCGCCTCCTTGAGCTGGCTCTGGAACGCCGGCCAGTCGGGTGTGACCTCGAGCAGCCGGGCGTCGAGCAGTTCGTCGAGCAACAGCGGATGCTGCTTGATGTAATCCGCCGCCCAGGCCGAGGCGCTGGCCAACTCGGCGAGCTTGGCCAGGGCGCGTGGATATTCGAGCAGCAGTTCGAAATAGGTGGCACGGCGGTCGATCGTCTCGAGGATTTCCAGGCTGCGCGCCAGCGTTGCATCGGGATTGGGCATGGCGGCGCAGACTTCGATGACCCGTGGCACGAGAGCATCGAAGCGTTCCCGCACCGAGGGCTGCATCTGCTGGTAGCGGCCACCCTGCTGCAGTTCGACCAGGCGCCGCGCGGTGGCAGCTGTATCGCCGTAGCCGAGACTGGCGAGCGAGGTCTCCTGGCCCTCGCGCCCATCGGCTTGCCATACCTGCTCGAAGGCGCGGTCGGCGCGATTCGTGTCGGCGAACACGGCGGCGAAATGCCCAGCGACGTTGGCGCGATGGTCGTCGAGTTCGGCGGCCAGCGCGTCGAAACTGGCAAAGTTCATGGCGCGGGCGATCAGCGCCTGATCCTCGGCGCGCTCGGGCAGGCTGTGGGTTTGCGCGTCGTCGAGGTACTGCAGTCTGTGTTCCAGGCGGCGCAGGAAGACGTAGGCGCCCGTCAATTCGCGCACCGCTTCCTCGGCGAGTATGCCGCGTTGAGCGAGCACCTCCAGGGCTCTGAGGGTGGACCGCGTCTGCAGCGGCGTCTCGCGGCCGCCGCGGATCAACTGGAACACCTGGGCGATGAATTCGATCTCGCGTATGCCGCCGGGGCCGAGCTTGACGTCGCTGGCCCTGTCGCGGCGCGCCACCTCGCGGCGAATCTGCGCGTGCAGACCGCGCATGGCGTTGATCGCACCGAAGTCGAGATACTTGCGGAAGACGAAGGGCAGGCGGATCGCCTCCAGCCCTGCGCAATCGGCTTCGCTAGCTCCCAGCGGCCGCGCCTTGGTCCAGGCGTAGCGCTCCCATTCGCGGCCCTGGGCGACCAGATAGTTTTCCAGCATCTCGAAGGAGCAGACCAGCGGGCCGGAGTCGCCGTTGGGACGCAGCCGCATATCGACGCGGAAGACCTGCCCACCCTCGGTGACGTCGGCGATGGCGTTGATCAGGCTGCGCCCGAGGCGGGTGAAGAAATCGAAGTTGCTGATGGCGCGGCCGTCGTCGTCCCGGCCGGCCGTTTCGCCATCTTCCGGATAGGCGAAGATCAGGTCGATGTCGGAGGAGACGTTGAGTTCGCGGCCACCGAGCTTGCCCATGCCGATGACGATCAGGCTCTGCTCCAAGCCAACATCGCTGAGCGGTCGACCATAACGCCTGGCAGCCGATCGTCCGAGCACCTTTTGCGCTGTGGCGAGGGCCGCTTCGGCGATCAGGGTCATGCACTCCATCACCTCGGCCAGGGGGGCGCGACCCGCCAGGTCACGCGCTGCGATGCGGGCGTAGGCGCGCTGCTTGAAGCGGCGCAGCGCGGGTTTCAGCGCGTCTTCGCTGACATCGGCAGGCAGCAGCGCAGCGATTGCGGCGGCGTCGACGGGCTTGTGCCAGTTGGCCTCCACCTCGGCGCAGAGGTCTGGTTGCACCGCGAACAGGCGCTCGAGATGGCGGGAAAGTCCTGTTACCTCGGCAAGCGTAGCCATTGGAGTAAAATCAGCGATTCGGATACGCATTCTAGCCTTGACGCGAGGTCTCTGACCCTATGGACCCCAAGCGGCGTGGCGGTCGCCAGCAAACCCTCGGCTGGTTCGAGCGCGTACCGACGCCCCGACAATGAGAGACAGCCCCGCTCACACCAAGCCCCCCGCCCTCTCGCGCACGAGCCCCTGGTTGCGCCGGGCTGGGCGTTTCGCCATGGGCGTGGCCCTGTTCGGCTATTTTGCCTTCGCGCTCCTGTTCCTCGGTCTGCGGTATCTCGCCCTGCCGAACGTCGAAGCCTACCGCGGCGACATCGAGCGCATGCTGTCCGCGGGCATTTCCCTGCCGGTCAGCATAGAGCGCATCGACGCCGAGTGGCGAGGCCTGCAACCCAATCTGGCGCTGCTCGGTTTTGTCGTCCGTGACCGCGAGGGCCGCCCGGCGCTGGAGTTGGCCCGGGTCGACGCCGAAATCAGCTGGCGGTCATTGCTCGGTCTCAGCCTGCGCTTGGAGCGGCTGGAAATCGCTGCGCCGACACTCAACATACGCCGCGATGCCGCTGGCAGGATCTTTGTCGCCGGCTTGCTGCTGACGCCGCAGAGCGAGCAAGGCGGCATCGGCAACTGGTTGCTGGCGCAGAACCGCATCGTCGTGCGCGATGCGACCGTCACCTGGCAGGACGAGCAGCGCAGCGCGCCCGCGCTGACCCTGAGCAAGATGAATTTCGAATTGCGGAATGACGGCAAACGCCATCGCTTCGGCCTGACCGCCGATCTACCGCGGCCGCTGGCCGAGCGTATCGATCTGCGCGGCGATTTCCAAGGCGAACCCGACCTGCCGCTACAGGACTGGACAGGCGACGCTTACGCCGAACTTCACTACGCCGATCTCGCTGTCTGGCGCGACTGGGTAGACTATCCGTTCGAGCTGTCCTCCGGTCGCGGCGGCCTGCGTCTGTGGCTCTCCGTGGCCCAGAGGCATGTGAATGCCGTTACCGCCGACATTGCCATGACCAACGTCGACACCCGCTTGGGACCCGATCTGCCCTCGCTGAAGCTGCGCCAGGTCACCGGCCGGTTGAGTGGCCGGCAGCGTCGCGACGGCTTTGTTGCGGGGGCCAGGGGACTGACGCTGGTCAAGGTCGATGGCATCGCCATCGATCCCACCGATTTTGAGTTGACCTGGACTGTTGCCACGGCGGCGAATCCGGCCCACGGGCAGTTATCCGCCAACGGACTCGATCTCGACGCCCTGGCCCACCTCGCCGGCTACCTGCCCATCGACACGGGTCTGCGCAAGAGGCTCGCTCAGGCCGAACCGCGCGGCAAGGTCTTCGATCTGGCGCTGTCCTGGAACCAGGCGCAGGACGCGCTGTCCGCCTTCACGCTGCGCGCGCGCTTTGCCAATCTGGGTCTGCAGGCGCAAGGCGCTATTCCCGGTTTCGAGGGGGTCTCCGGTAGCATAGACGGCAGCGACATGGGCGGTCTGCTTAAGCTGGACAGCCACAACGCGGTGATCCAGTTGCCGGCGGTGTTCCCCGATCCTCGACTGGCATTGGCGGCGCTCAATGGCGAGGCCAGTTGGAAGCAGGGCAAGGACGGCATCCAAGTCAGGCTCTCCGCTTTCAATTTCGAGAACCGCGACGTTGCCGGTACCCTCTCGGGAAACTACCTCCTGCGCCCAGGTGAGGCCGGCGTCATCGATCTGTCGGCACGCCTGACCCGAGCCGATGGTGAAGCTGTCTGGCGCTATATCCCGCTGGGCGTGAACCGGCGGGTGCGAGACTGGCTGCAGGCCTCGATAATCGGTGGCAAAGCCAGCGAAGCGACGCTGCGCCTGCAAGGCGATCTCGCGCGGTTTCCCTTCGTCGCCGGCGATGGCGTCTTCGAGGTGCGCGGCAAGTTCAGCGGCGCGCAGTTGCGTTATGCGTCCAGTTGGCCGCAGATCGACAACATCAGCGGCGAGTTGGCCTTTATCGGGTCACGCATGAGCATCAAGGCGAGCAAAGGCAACATTTACGGTGTCGGTATTTCCGACGTGACGGCGCAGATCGACGATCTAACGAAAGGAGAAGAACTCCTTGTCATCAAGGGTAAGGCGAGTGGCCCGACCAGCGATTTCCTGCGCTTCGTCGAGACCAGCCCCGTAGCAGAACGCATCGACCATTTCACTGGGGAGATGAGCGCTGCCGGCAATGGCCGCCTCGACCTGACCCTGACCATGCCCCTGCAACACATCGTCGATACCAAGACCGAAGGGGTATTCCAGATGGTCAACAACCGGCTGACTCCCGAGCCCGGGCTGCCGACGCTGACCGAAGTCGGTGGCCGCCTGGAGTTCACCGGTGACAGCCTGCGCGCCGAGCGCGTGCGTGCCAACCTGTTCGGGCTGCCCCTGGTTGCCGATCTGCGCACCCGGGAAGACGGTACGGTGCTGCTCAACGCCGACGGCGGTTTCAGCATCCTGGCGCTGCGCCGACAATTCGACCAGGCGCTGTTCGAGCATCTGTCTGGCGCGAGCAACTGGCACCTCAGCGCACGCCTGCGCGGCAAGAACGCCGATATCGTCGCCGAGAGCAGGCTGACTGGCATATCCTCCAGTCTGCCCGAGCCTTTCAACAAGAGCGCGCTGGAAGCCATGCCCCTGCGCTTCGAGCGAAAATTGCTGATTGACGCGAGCCCACGGCGTGGCGCGGTCGCAAGAGCCGGCACGCATGAGCAGATCGATGTGACGCTGGGCAGCGCCGTGGCGGCGCGCCTGCTGCGCCGCCTCGATGGCACGCGTCAGGACGTACCGCCCATCCTCGAACGCGGTGCGATCGCCGTCGGCCTGCCGCTGGCTGTGCCGGAAAAGGGCATGCTCGTCTCGGTCAAGCAGCAGAAGATTGACCTCGACTTCTGGCGCACGCTGCTGAGGGACGGGTCGGGCAGTTCCGGCCTGCCGATTACCCAGGTCGATCTCAGAGCGGGCGAACTGACGGTATTTGGACGCCGGATCAACGAACTCGGTCTCAACGCCAGCGCCCGCGAGGGCGGCTGGCACGCGTCACTGAAGAGCCGCGAGGTGCAGGGTGATCTCGATTGGGTAGGCAGCGGTGCCGGGCGCCTGTCCGGTCATCTGCAGGAACTGATCGTCAATCCCGCCGCGGCGACGGCGACGACTGGCCGCTATAGCCCGGACGAATTGCCCGGCCTGGACATCCAGGTCGATCGCTTCCTGCTCGGCAACAAACCCTTCGGTCGTTTGAAGATCAACGCCGACAACCGCAAAGGAAAATGGGAAGCCAAACTCGACATCGACAACGACGACGGCAATCTCAGCGGCACCGGCAGCTGGCAGTCTGACCAGGAGCAGGCGGCGACGCGGATGCAATTCATACTCCAGGCCAAGAGCGCGGAAAAGCTGTTGGCGCGTTTCGGCTACCCGGACGCGCTGCGCCGCGGACAGGCGACGCTGGAGGGAAAGCTGACCTGGGACGGCACGCCGCTGGCCATCGACTACCCTTCGCTCGACGGTTCCATGGCCATACTCGCCTCGTCGGGGCAGTTCAACAAGCTCGAACCCGGCGCCGGCCGGCTGCTCGGCATCCTCAATCTGCAGTCGCTGCCGCGTCGCATCAGCCTCGACTTCCGGGACGTTTTCAGCGAAGGTTTTGCCTTCGATAACATCGCCGGGCAGATCGACATACAGCACGGCATCATGAGCTCGAAAGAACTGAGGATCCAGGGTCCAGCGGCTAAAATAGTAATGAGCGGGACCGTGGATCTGCCGCGCGAGACGCAGAATCTTAAGGTGCGCGTGCAGCCCGCCATCGGTGAGAGTCTGTCGGTCGGAGCGATCCTGCTGGCGCACCCGGCGGTCGGCGCCATCGCCTTCCTGGTGCAAAAGCTGTTGCGCGATCCGATCGACCAGGCCTTCGCCTATGAGTTTGGAGTGACCGGTACTTGGGCTGACCCCAAGGTGCAAAAACTCAGCGCGCCCCAGGCGCGCGAGGCTACAAAGGCGGAACGTGGGCAAGAATAGGATAGCGGCGGTGCAGATGATCTCCGGTCCGGAGATCGCCGCCAACCTGGAGCAGGCTGAATGCCTGATCGCCCAGGCCGCGGCGGAGGGCGCCTTTTTGGTGGCGCTGCCCGAGTATTTCCTCATGATCGGAGCGAGCGACGAGGTTCGCCTGGCGGCGCGCGAGCGCCTGGACGACGGCCCGGTGCAGCGCTTCCTCAGTGCTGCTGCCCGGCACTACGGCGTCTGGCTGGTCGGCGGTTCTCTGCCCCTGTTCGGCCGCGATCCGGCCAAGATGCGCAATAGCTGCCTGGTTTACGACGACAGCGGGCAGCGGGTTGCGCGCTATGACAAGATCCACCTGTTCACGCTGGAAACGGATGGCGAGAGCTACGACGAGAGCCGGACGATAGAACCCGGCGACAAGGTGGTGGCTGTCGATTCGCCGCTGGGCAGAATAGGCTTGGCGATTTGTTACGACCTGCGCTTCCC
>Ga0172380_10009767_pt1 | contig 10168 bp, 20 predicted proteins | sample Leawe162metaG_FD_119747 | JGI IMG/M metagenome (GOLD analysis project Ga0172380, IMG submission 119747) | Leachate microbial communities from a municipal landfill in Southern Ontario, Canada - Leachate well 162 metaG | ecosystem: Engineered > Solid waste > Landfill > Unclassified | place...
CGGAACTAATGTAGTTGATAATTCAGTATCATTTACATAATCAGTTAAAATCTTTAAACCTTTATCATCTTCACATTCAATTCCAATTCCAGGACCTAAAGTAAAATCAACAATCTTATCTATCATTGCATTTACAACACCAAATTTGTTTGCAATATCATCCATAGTTGTAAAATCAATTGGATGTGGGTCTCCTAAATTAGATTTAATATTATTAGAATATTTTTGTTGTTCTACAGAAATAGAACTTTTAAATGTAGGTGTATCGTCTTTTACTTCTGATATAAATGCTCTTTTATCAGGAGTCTCTTTAATAACTGTTTTTTTAGAAAATAATGCCATAATTATATAATAACAAAAATTAAAAATACTTTATAAATATTAAATTTAAATATATATTATTTATTAATTACGTGATACTAAATACCCATTTCGTTTAGGTTGTTCTTTACGACTAAAATATAAACCAGCAAGTGCCAATGCACAAACCAAATCATCATGTTCTCTTTCTTCGTGATAGATACGTTTTTTACCTAATGCTAATACATCGTATTTAATTGACAAAAGCTGTTTTGTTAATTCTCTGTCTGTTTCAGGAAATGTAATTTTCTTTTCTAACATAAGTAGATATAAATTATTAAACATTTCATTCTTAGATTCATTTGTAAATCTGACGCCTTCAACTTTTCCTTGTCTATCTCTAAATGTTTCGTGAAGCATGTCATTTAGTCCTTCACCTATTCCGGTTAAATCAACATATATTTTATCAAAGTTAAATTGACTATCTAATAGAAGGGCATAATCTCTTAATTCTGTTTGAGTGCAGGTTGGAAATAGTTTTCTGAATACTAATGTAATTGGTTCGTCAGTATATGCTTTCTTTTCTAAAATAACAAATGCAGCATAATCCTTTCCACTTCCGGCGGGATCGATACCTAGGGAGTATATTGCTTTTGGATGTCTATTACATTGCATTAGAATCCAACCTTCGCTTTATCTTTTTTAACAAAACTCTTTTTATGTTCTAAAACTGATTTCTCTAAATCACCCATTGTAATTCTTTCTACTGTAATTATTTTATTAGATTTACTAGTAATTATATTTTTAATTTTTGACTTAATTGAATCTTGAATTGAATAATCAATATCTGCATAATTAAATCCTTCGCTCCTTTCTCCTAATCTACTAAAATTTAATCTACCAAAAATATCAAAATCTACTTTTTCTTTTGCTTGTCTTATCATTGACCTATAAGCATGAACTCTTTCTTCATAGTTAGGTTTATTAAATACAATTCGCTTATCAACTCTACCTGCTCTTAAACTAGCAACATCACATTGGTCAGAAGTATTTGTCATAAGTATCGCATACATATTTGGAGTATCATGTAACTTCTGCATGTTCTTCATAATAGTTTCCAACATCTTTCTATCTTCAGAAGTAGATTGTATATTAGAAGTTCTTGAACTAAGTAAAGCATCAACTTCATCCATTACAATAACAGTAGGAACTTTCAAAGATGCTAAATAAGCAGTTTCAAAAAATCCTTGAACTCTTCTACTACCCATATTAATATAAGCAGTTCCATGTTCTCCAATTGAATATTCAAAAAATAAACCTTTACATTGTCTTCTCATTTCCTGGTCAGTTGGTCTATCATCTTTATTTAAAGCCATTGTATATTCATATAAATCTTTATTCATTGTATTTTTAATAGCATTTACAGCCATAGTCTTTCCTGTTCCAGGTTCTCCTTCCAATAAATATACTTTATCTGGTTGGACACCAAAATATTGGTATGTTCTAAAATTACTTACATTAGAAATAAAATCTTCAGAAAACTTTCTAGCCTCACCAACTAAATTTTCTACTTTTGGAAATCTATCAAATCCCATAGGATAGAATTTAGGTATGTCTTCAGAGTTACTCATTGCAACCACCTCAAAATAGATGTTACTCCAATACAAAATAGAAAAAATATAAGCAAAGCTATTGAGAAAAACATTGAATCCCATCTTAATCTTTTTAAACTATATTTCATTCTATCCTCGCAATTCTTCCATTCATAGGAACATAAATTCCTCTGACATTCCACATTGGAAAAGCCATTTGAACTCTATTTATTTGTTCTATTGCTTTATAATAAGCACTTGTAGTATCATTTGTTTTAATCTCATAATAATGTGCAATACGGCCTCTAATTGCTAAAACATCTAATTCTCCTTCTAATCCATTTACTTCATAAGTTGGATTTTTTAGAACTACATCATAATAATTTTTACTAGAAAGTCTATTTGCTAATTTATCAACACTTCTTCTATGATTTTTATTTTGTTTATCCATTTGTTTTATGGACTCACCGGAAATTGAATCCAGGACTCTTGATTGCAAATCAAGCGTATTACCACTATACTATAAGCCCGTTTAAATCTATTTTATTATCCATAATATCTTCACTCCAAATTATTAAAACATTATATCCATTATCAAATAGATATTTATTTTTAATTATATCTCGTTTTACATAATCAGGTTTTGTATGCCAATATTTTCCGTAGCATTCCAATACTAAATTTTTACTAGGAATAAAGAAATCAGCAACTCCATATTTATATCTCCATTGTTGTTCATATTTAATTTTGTTATTATCTAAGAACTCTTTTACTTTTAACTCAGCTTTTGATATTTTAGATTTTTTAAATTTATATAAAGTATTGATTGCATTTTGTCGTAGAATATCCTTTCCTTTTTCTGTTTTTGTCCATTGTTTTCTTTTATCTATATTCTCTTGACTTTGTTTTTCTCCTGTATGATTCCATCCTGGAACAAACTTCATATCTGGTCTTTTCTTTCCTAACCAAGGTTTACAAGGATTTAATTTTTTCTTTATAGTCATTTTATCCGTTCCTATTTTGACACTTTCACTTGTTTCTTTTGTAAGACCATAATTCCAAGGTTTCTTTCCAAACATTGGATTCTTATTACCTAGTTTAGATATACTATATTTCTTCTTATGTTCTTCTGTTCTCTTATGTCCTTTATTACATCCCATTAGTCGTATGCTGCATACAGTTTTGGTGCAAACGATATTATTCCTTTTTTACCAGTCTCTATGTCTATAATCCAGAATCCTTTATGTGCTGGTATCTTCTTTCCTCTCATCCAACCTGTCTGTCCACATATTGTTCCACCATCAATACAATGAACACCTCTAGTAAATTGATATAAAACTTTATGATAATGTCCTTCAACTGCTATTTGTGGTTTGTGCCCACCTTCAAATGATTCAACAAGTTTTTGCATTTTATAAGAGTTTGCATATGCAGTTCCATCATTAGCATGAAATAATTTCATTATACATTTAGGACCTAATGTTATATCAGCTTCCATCTCTCCTAAATAATGAAAGTTAGGTGCTCGTTCTTGTAATACTCTACCTACACTTACTCCTGCGTTGTTTTTTTGTTTATACCAAAGGTCGTGGTTTCCTTCTATTCCATATACTTCTAATTTTTTAAAATATTTAGTAAATAAGTTTGCAGCATAAGAAATCTGATTTTCAAAACCAATATGTGTTAATTCAAAACATTGTCCATCTCTACCCGATGCACCTTCTAAAATATCGCCAGCATGATAAACATTTTTAACACCAGCTTTCCTAAACATTTCTCCTGCAAATTTAAATAGTCCTTCATCAAACTTTTCTTGACCTATATGCGTATCAGCTATGACTCCTATCTTAAATTTACCTATTACAGAATGGTCATAAACTTTCTTTGGTTCTGGCTTAACTCCCTGTAATCTTTGCTTTATTTCACCAGGAGTTAAATTATATTTTTTAATCTCAGTTAATATCTTTAGTTCGTCTTCGGTAAATTTAGAATCAATATTTTTCATTTCACAACAATTAAGGCATGTAAATTTATCATCTTCGATGTGTCTAGTTCGGTTGCCACAAATATGGCATTTACCTCTTAGTTCTTTACAACCTTTATATAAAGGAATATTATCACTCATTTTTAAACTTTTTATTTTAATATATATAATTTAATTAATATAATGTCTTTATAAATTTTATTAATTTATACAACCCAGTAATCGTAAGGAGTTTGACACGTTTTAATTAGCACGTAACTAAAATATGCATTGTCATCCTCTACAAACTCAGCCTCGTATTCCTGAGTAAATTCAATAGGTAATAAAGTTGATTGTTGTTCATCAACGAAGTCTTGATTGTATTGACCAGCTTCAATACACTCTCTCCACGTAACACTTATTAATTTATATTTAGAATTTTTATCGTAGCAAGATTGATAGAAATGGTTCTTACCCAAAGGTGTTCCAATTTTAATTATTTGTCCGTTAGGTTTAGATGCAATCATTGGAGCAATTACCTGATTCATTACATTATCTGAAACAATACCTGCTTCTTCAATAACTATAATATCTGCTGTGAATCCTCTGATACTCTTACCTTCGTTTCCTTCTGGTAATGAGATAATTCTTGAACCATTAGCAAATAACATTTCAGATGCAGTGTCTTTTGTTATAAGTAATTTAAGAACATCATTTTTATTAATAAATGCCCTTATCTTTTTATATAATTCATCAGACTGGTTTTGAGTTGGTGCAACAATTACAACAACAACTTCAGACATGACAACTCTATAAGTTAAATATGCAGCAACTGAAAATGATTTACCAGACTGTCTTGCCCATTTAGAAACAACTCTATTATTTTCTATACAAGTATCTAAAAATTGTGATTGATAAAAATGTGGAGTAAATTTTAACCAAAATTGACAAAAGTCAAATATTTCAGAATGGGTTTTATTATCAGTTGCCAGTATCATTTCTTTCCAATCATTTCTTCCATTCTGTCCTCAGAAACATCTATTAACTTAATAACAGATTCATCTTCTTTTGAAGGAATCAATAACTTCTCCCTTTCTAATCTCCACTTTCGTAACTGTTCATCAAATAAATCTATATTTACATTCATTGTCTTTTGTGTTGCAGGATGGAATGCTGTTTTAACCTTTGCTAACTTCTCAATAAATCTTTCTGCTAACTTATAATCACCAGTTTCTTCAATATGAGCCATTACAATATTTAGTAATTTTTTAGTTGAATATGATAAGTCATTGTCATTAAGCATATATTTATCTGTCTTCTTTAAAATCATTTGCAAGTCTTTTGCAATTTCATTAATAGGTTTCTTTTGTTTTAGTGCATCAATACATTGTGGATTTAAACGAACAGCTTTAAGCAAAGCTTCATAATCTAATTCATTCTTAATTTCTTCTTCTATAATATCTCTCACATTTTCTTCAAAATCTTTTTCCCATTCCTTTTGTTTCTCTTCCTCACGTTTCTTAATATTAATCTCAACGCCTTTAATTGCATCAGCAACAATATCCTTAATCTTATTTTCTAAATCACTAGAATCCGTTTCTGTTTTAACAATATTTTTAATTTTATTATCTAAATCAATTTCCCATTGAGTCTTTGATATTTCTTCCTCGACATCTTTATTTTCTGTATATGTTTCTATAGAATTAGTGTAGTTGATAGAGTCAGGGCTATTAATATCAACAGGAATTTCACTTCCTGTTTCAAAAAATTCTAAAGCTTTAATAGCCCCTGATTCTTCGTCCATTTACTTAGTCACCTTTACTTCTTTCTTTTCCAATTCACTAACTGGAACAAAGACACTAAATCCATGTCCTCTTAGTTTGCACTTATAGTTGTTATAAATACCAACTTTTTGAGATGTTCTCATTCCTGATACTAAAGTATCTTGAACTACATCCGTTGCTTCAATAAATTCAAATCTTTCGTCTGCTCCATAATCATCAAGATTGAAATCTTTCATCTTAATAATACTGGTCTTAACACCTGATTGGATTTCTTCTGAAGCTCGTTTCATTTCGTTTTCAAAATCTATTCTAGCACATTGTGCGTCAAATGGTTTGAATTTCTTATGAAACTCTTGCTCTTTAAGCGATAAGATTTTTAAGAAATTATCAATCATGTTAGGAGAACCTAACTCTGTGAAATCTTTCTTTTCATCTGTAGTCGCTTGTCTAAATATACTTGTTTCTACCATTCTATTTATCCTCGTTTAATTCCTCAGTTGGTTGGATTGATTCCACACCTTCTGTGTTTTGTCTATTAAGTATCTTAATAGTTTTTTCATCTACTCTAATAATAGATTCAGCATCTCTAATGTCAGCCTGTGCTTGTGCTTTAATTCGTTTGATATTAATATCAATACCTTCATCAAGCATTAACTGCAAATACTTTTTCATATATTCTGAATCTGTTTCTGCTAATTCCTTTTCGCATTTAGCAATTTCTTTTTGTCTTTGATATTCAATACCTTCTTCTAAAAATAAAGTTTTGTATTTTACTACATATCTTTTATCAGTAATTTCTTCTAATAAAAGTCGTATTGACTTCTCGTTTCTTTCAATCTCCTCTTTACTTAGTATTCGGTTTGTCATTTGATTCTTGAATAACTTGCTTAGATTCGATTAGTTTTGTTCCTCGTGCTTGTATCTCACCAACAACTGCATTTAATGTATTTTGTAATTCATTAATTGTAGTAATCAATTTGAAACCTTCTGCTTGCAATTCTACTATTGTAAAATCAGCAATACTTTGCTTTGGAACTGAAATATTTTCTACTTTCTTTGCCATATTATTTACCTCCTTCCAATTCTATTTTAAATGTAACTCTATCTTTGAACTCAGATTGTTTTCCTTCATTCCATTGTTCTACTGGTCTTAGGTAACCAACAACACGTGAATATCTTTCACACTTAATTCGTTTATTAATAAGTTCTTTTTGTCTTTTAACTAAAGGTTCAACTATTGCTTTATTAATTAACAATGTTTGTAACTGAGCAAGACTCTTTTGAGTTTCCCAATCTACATCATTAATGTTTAGTTTTGTTTCTAGCTTTTCTTCCATTTACTTTTATCTCCTTTTTATTTTTTGTTTTTAATTCTTCAACACTTATAATCCATGAAGCCGGAATACAAGTGCAATCATACTCTTTATCAGTTTCATCATTATCTTCTTCATGTAATATAATAATTATATTTTCTGACGAATGAAGTAATTTGCCATAAGTTGTTTTTATACATAAAAATTGTTTATCATCAACAATGTTGTCTAACAATTCTTTACTTATAGTTGTTTGACAAGCATCATACCATTTTACTTGCACATTTTTACCTATTTTATTTTCATGCATTTTTATTTATCCACGCGTAATATTTATCTGTAATTCTTTCAAATTGATTATCTCTGTTATTCCACATCCAACCAATAAATGCTACTGAATTTTTGTGTGCTGAAAAGTCTATTGAATATTTATGATGCTTAGCACATAAAGCAATTCCATTATCTATATCAAATCTAAACTCTTTGATTTCTTTTGGAAAAATGTGATGAGCGTGAACGTATTTAGTTGCATGACAATAAGAACAACTATTACCATCTCTTGCTCTTACTGCAATACTCCATTCTTTTAATTTCTTTGCATTAGATAATCTTTCTCTTCGTGCTATTTCTTTTTTAGTTATCTTCACTTCTTTATTTGTTAATTCTTTACTCATTTTTTTGCCACCATTATTACGTTCCAATCCTGTTCTAATACAGGTATGTCTTTGTATATTTTAGTTACATAAGCCCATTCAATATTATCAAAGCCAACAAAATGTATTAATACTAATAATTGAATTTCACTTAAAACAAATAAATGTTTTGGGTCACCTAATAATATTTGATGAACACAAGGATAAGGTGATGCATTAAATAATATTCCATCCTTCTTTAATACTCTTCTTGCCTCTTTAAAACACATAATTGGATTCTCAAAATGTTCCGATACATGAGACATAAATACAAAGTCAAACATTGAATCATTAAAATCTAAATCATCTGCTTCCATCTTGTAGTTGTTAGCACTTTTATATTCTGATTCATTATCAATTGTAGTATAAACAACTTGTTCAAAGAACTCTTCAAACACTTGCTTAGCCGAATGTTCTCCAGCACCTATTTCTAATACTGATATTTTAGTGTTAGTAAATCCAACATAAGTCTTTAAGTATCTTCTTAATTCATCAAACACAATATCTCTATGAGTGTAATTCATTTTGGTATACTCCATTGTGTTTTGCATTTTTTGCATTTATAGAAAATATAATCAGTAGTTTCTCTTATTATAACATCATCTCCTTTTCCTTTACATACACACAACACACACTCTAATGTTTCTTTTTTCATCTTCTTAATTTCTCCATTGAATAAATGAATGAATCTAATACTGATTGAACCCACTTGCTTACATTAAACCAACTAACATTGTTCTCAATCCATTGTTTTTGGTCTGAACGAATTGATATGCTCAACGGTTCCTTTTTGTTTGTTACTTTTGTTTTACTCATTTTAAATTTTTAAGACCTCCACAAATCTCACACCATGAATCTCCGCAACTACATTTCTTTTCAGGTTCAATGTTCTCTGCAATCATCTTCTTAACCTTTTGTAATTTGTATAAAACGTCTTCGCATAAATCTTTATTATAAGTTAAATGATACTCCTTAATTCCACCATCGTTCTTATTGCAGTAAATTAATATGCCATTATGAATATTAAAAAAGTGCATGTATAATTGAACCTGAACAACATCATCTGGTTTGGCTTCTGTTAGCTTTTGGTAAGTCCACATGTTAGTTGATTTAATATCTACAATATAATTCTTAACCTTGTCTGTAATAATTGCATCACAACGACCATGAATTAATTCAGTTTTAGGAATGTCAATCTCTGATGCAACTAATATTCCTGATGCTGCAAATACTTTCATAAATTGTTGGTGTATCATATCACCCATTTCTAAAATACGTTTAGTCTTTGAATCAAACTTCCTTGCCGTTGGGTTCTTTAAATTGTTCCATAGAATCCAATCGGGTTTAGCTGCTTCACTGATGTAGAAATAATCTCGCGGGTTAGAGTTAGAACTTAATGAATCGTAATACTTGTCAATTGTTTCTGTTAAATTAATTTCTGTCATTTTATAATATACTTGTTATTGTAATACATGATAAAACTGAAACAGTTAATATAATTATTAACATTTCAGAATCTTCAATAATCATTTACTCATCCTCGATTTTAATACTCCACATCTTTCACAGTAATCAACTGAAAACATCTTAGTGTGAGTTCCTTGTTTTGTTTCTTCTTTTATGTCTCTATAAAACTTATGTCCTCTTAATAAACAAATTAATTTTAATTTCATCTTTTTAAACCTCTTTAAATTCATTTTATTTTGTTGCAATAAATACTACTAATAAAATTACTACAACTATAAATAAACTCACCATTGCTGAAATCCACGCTGGTGCCAGCACCCAAATCCATGACCACTTAATTACTCCACAAAGTTTTAGTGTAATGAAAAGAATTGTTAATAATCCAAAGAATCCTATTCCTACGTTTCCCATTATTTAACTTCCTCACAACTGTAAAAATTAATGGATATGTTTTTTCTTTTTACTTGATACTTATAAGTATATTCAATTTGAATTAACATTTTTTGTATACATGCATCAAAAATTTCTTCTTTATTTCCTTTTGAATTATAATCAACTGTTCCAGAAATGGTATGTCGATGTTCTTTAACACGTTTTGGTCGGAACAAAGTTGGAGTTGGAATATCAAACTCAATAGTCAAAATTATAAAATACTTCTTTTTCTTAACTTCCTTTGATTTGTATTGTAGTTTAGAATTTATCATCTTTATTAATAATTATTAATTGTATAATGTCTTTATAAACTTTATTATTATTAATTATAAATAATATATATTATTCAGCCTGATTTAAAGCGTCAAAACACGCATAAAATATGCTCTCACGTGTATTTGTATTAAAAAAAAAAAATCGTTGATTGTAGCGGGTATTTGAGGAATTTTCTATATATAAAAAACAGCGATTTAAAATAGATGTGATGTTGAAACGTGGATTGGAGCTTGCAGCACGTTGCACGTAGGAACGGAGTGTAAGGCTTAGAGATTAAACTAATAAATTAAATTATTAATTAATTATTATATATTATTATATTATATATTATATTTATTATTTATTTATA
>Ga0172380_10009768_pt1 | contig 10168 bp, 16 predicted proteins | sample Leawe162metaG_FD_119747 | JGI IMG/M metagenome (GOLD analysis project Ga0172380, IMG submission 119747) | Leachate microbial communities from a municipal landfill in Southern Ontario, Canada - Leachate well 162 metaG | ecosystem: Engineered > Solid waste > Landfill > Unclassified | place...
ACAAGAGCGATCACCGGGAGGAAGCACCCGCGCAATTTCGTTTACTTGTTCGTTGTCATAGAAACGGAAAAGGATTTTTTCGATCCTTCGGACGATACGCACGGCGCGACGGCGGACGCAAGCTGGGCGGCTTTAGAGGATGTGTGCAAGGGTTTGCTCATTCGGCTATACAATGACGATGTAACGCACTTCCCCAATTTCGATGGGCATACAGAGTTCAACGCATCGAACAACACGAATTATCTACTTGTCGAATCGAGCGAACCAATCTTTGACAACATGGACATTCACGGGGCGAACGGGAGAAAACGCAGAAGGATGCGGATTGAACTCATCAGCAGGGACAAGGCGTGAGAAACCCGGTAATAGGCCGCAGGTCAAACTCCCGCGTATCTGGCCGGGTAGTCAATACCCAGCAGGAACTCTGGCGTGCCAAGGGCGCGGCGAATTACAATACCTCGAATACTGGTGTTGCCCGGAAACTTGTCGAGCTTTTCACAGGCTCTGATTACACTGGTAGTGGGCCGTATCAAATTACATGGACGCATAACTTGGGCACGAGTGATTATATCTGGCACGTCATCACAACGGATAATAATGGACCGATCATCGTTGAACATTTCTGGCAGGGTGATGATGAACTCCAACTTTTCTTCACCGGCAATACAAGGCCGATCAAAGTAATCATCATGGTGTAAGGTACGCATGGAAACCGGAATCATTAGTCTTGTCATCACTGGTGTCATAGCTGCCGGCGGAGCTGTTGCGGCTAATTACGGGCTTATTCTTGGAAGAGAAAACCGGATATGGGGCGAAATAGGGCGGCTCACAAAGCAAATAGCGGACGTGAGAGTGAACTACATCGACAAGTTCGGCACGGTGAACCAGAACATCGCCACAACAAAGGGCGAAGTGAATCAGAACATTGCAGACACAAGAAGAGATTTAAGCAAGGAAATATCAGCCGTGAAAGAAGAACTTGTATCTCTGATAAACGATTTTGAAACCGGCATGAGAACGTCCAATCATACGTTGGCAGATAGCGTAAGCAAGTCCCTGCAAAAGATGGAGCTTGCCCTTGCCAAACTCACACGAGACGAAAAATGAAAGACCGGATTATCGTTGTTCTGATTATTCTGATAAGCGTGTTTGTCGCGGCGGCTGCGATCCCCTCTAGGTTTTACATACCCGGCCTGTTCACCGCGTGGGTAAAAACGGACACATCTCTTTCTGTCAACGTGGATACATTGGGCCTTTGGCTTGCAGCTCAGAGGCGCATTGATTCGACCGTGGCGGCATCAGCCGGAACACCCCAACGCGGCGAGCAGATAATCAGACTTCACGCAAACTTTTCCAATGGCGCGAACGATAGCACGAACCTCGCCGTGAACGTCAACGGTGTATATCAGTCATACCTCGTCCCATATAACGTGTACCTCGATAGGTTTATCCTTGCGACCGCTGAACCGGACGCAAGGGGACCGTCCACGTTCAGAGATGACCTACCGCCTATATCTCCGGACTCTGCTATCGTATTTAGGCTGTCTCGTAATGCGTCGTTCCCCGCGCAATCCCGTGCGGCACTGACCGCTTACAAGATCGCCGCCAATTCAGGGCTTTCAGGGGCTAACACGATAGGTGTTTTTTACGATATGATACGATTTGATGAAGCGGTATTTCCGGCGGCAGGGACATCCGTACAAACTCTCATTCACGCCACAGTCAAGAAGAACAGATGATGCGATACCTATTCATATTTTTATTTCTGCCGATGCTTTGCACGGCACAGTACATGAGAGAGTACCAAGTCGAAATAGATTTATCGGCACAGACTGATAGCGTTGAACTCGTTACAATCCCTGCGCGTTGCGTTATCGAGTATTGCTCTGTCATCATCGACACAACGGTATCAAACGCAAACGTGTTCACCGTCAAAACCCAACAGGGGCAAGCTACTGTACTGACCTACAACTTCGTTTCAGAGACAGACATCGACGCTAGTGTGCATTCCGACCATGTGTCAGTTGCCACAGGAGTATCGAGAGACGCCGTGGTTTTACACTACTCCGATTTAGGGGGTGACGCGGCGGTAGGGAGAGTAAGAGTTGACATTCGTTGGATCGAGTTGTACTAATGACCACCCTCCCAAGATCAAACGGTTCTCCCGAAGACCAAGCACTCCGGAGGGAGATGCTACAAAGAGCCGTTGATTTGCTCGAAGAATCTGAATCAATAAGAGACGCGGCGGCGAAATTAGGCGTCCCCTATACTTCATTTGCTAACTGGGTTGCGTTCGCTAGAGCCGAGGGTATTGTTTCATCATACATCAGCAAGGGCATGAACATACCAAACGGAATAAAATCGGATTACGACGTTTTAGACCTGACCGGCGATAGGACGGTACTCGTTATTAACGATGTCCATGTACCTTATCACGATGAAAAGGGATTGGAGATGGCGATACAGTACGCGCAAGAAAGGGACGTGAACACCGTGTTCATCAACGGGGATTTCATCGACCTCGTTTCCGTTTCGGATCACGAAAAAACCCCGAGTGAAAGATCGGGGTTGAATGATGAACTCGAAACGGGGAGACTCGTTTTGAAAGCGATTCGTGAGGAATTCTCCGATGCAGAAATCTATTACAATGAAGGCAATCACGAAACGAGAATGCCCCGGTACCTAGCCAAAAAAGCGCCGGAGCTTTTTGAAATACCCGGACTTAGCGTGAAGCAGCTATTGAAGCTCGATATGTACGGGATCAAATGGATTCCAACCGAGACGGATGTGAGACTTGGAGACCTGAATATCTTTCATGGTCACGAATACAGAGGAGGAGGTTTACTGGTCGCAAGGTCAAAGTTCCTCCAAGCGATGGACAATATTCTCTTTGCTAACTTCCACCGGACGCAAGAGTACATCCAGCCGGACATCCAAGGCAAGGTCAAAGGTTCATGGGCCGTAGCTTGTATGTGCGATTTGAGACCGAGGTACATGCCCAAAAACAATTGGAACTTAGGATTCGCCGTCGTACATTCCCGCAGTGACGGGCATTTCGTCATTGAAAACAAGAAGATCATCGACGGCAAAATCTATTAGGAGACATCATGAAATCACTTATCCTCATCGCGCTTTTTCTCTTCGCTTGCTCTTCGCCGAGCGAACCGGAACAGAACTTCACACTCGACAACCCACCGGCGCAAGGCGTTGATCTATTCGGCCAATGGAGAGGAGAGACCGGGTACGTTTTGTCTCAATCGGGCATGTACGATCCGGGAAACGGCGACCAGTACACGGTGTCATTCAAGGGCCAAGGTTCTACGGTGTATCTCAGGGCTTACGGAGTGGCGCAGCTCTTCGAGTTCATCGGCACGTACAACGGAAATAAAATCGTCGGCACTTCGCAGCTCCACAACTACACTCCAAAACAGGGCATTACCTATTCGTGGCCGCGTCACGCTTACACTTTCACGAGGATAGAATGAAACGGATATTTATCTCCCTATTGTTTTTGCTCCCCGTTCTTTCCTACGGGCAGACGGCGACGGTAACGGGAACGGCCTATGACTTTGGCCTTGTCGGAACTCGTGCGGACATTATTGTCTATGAGGTCGTGAGATCGGGCTATCTGATCACCATGCCGACTCAGGGGATGCGGGTGCAAGTATCCACGACTGGGGCTTTCAAATTCACCGTTCCGCAGTCGGTGGGGACAGATACAACCAAGATCCGTGTTTTCGTGAACGCGACAAACTGGAAGGGGCAGGGGGATAAAGGCGTTTGGATCAATCTCCCAACGGGATCGACACATACGCTCGTCTCTCTCACGCCTACAAGCTACATCCCCTCGTCTTACCCCGTCATCGTGAGCCGACAGCTTTTCTATGACTCTACCGGGGCGGCTGTATTTCTTTCCGACACGTTACATATTGGAACGGGTTTGCTTGCCGTCCCCAAAGGCAACGGCTCAAACGATTACACGTTAATCTCCACGGCATCAGGCGGCACAGATACAACCTCCCTGTCCTACCGCATCGACGCGGTGAAAACTACAGCGGACAATGCACTCCCTAAATCCGATACAACCGCTCTCCACGCCCAACAGCTTGCGGACATCAGGGCGAAGAACAACGTACAGGACGATACGCTCACGGCACACAAGACGGCAATCGACACGAAGCAGAACGTCCTCACGGCGGCGCAGATTGCGAGACTGGATTCCTCCCTTGCCGCAGGCTATGCAATCTCGATCACAAGCGCAGGGACGATACAGATTATTGCCGTGGACACTACGGGTTTCTTCGCGGCATTCGGCGGCGTGATAACCGAATCAGATCCGACAGCTACGGCGAAAGCGCAAGTCGTGGCGAAAGACACCACCGACAAAAACGTCCCTCGCGTCCTCGCGCAGGGGGGCGGTGGCGCGCTGGGGCAGGTGCTGGCGGTAGGTCCGGGGGGGGCGCGGATCTGGAAAGATGATAGCGCGGGGAGCGGCACTCCGGGTGCCACATTCAAAACTGATTCTACCACGCTATACAAGCCTGTGGTGATACCTGGACCGAATTATCAAATTACTATGAATAACAACGGATCATTATATTTTGGTTCTGACGTAAGCGGAAATATCGAACGGTATGGTAAGATGCAGGTGTCATCGAGTGCCATGAACATATCGCTTAAAAACAATAACGTGCAGACAATAGCGTTTTCCGCAAATCCGGGGAATGGCACGTTTGCAGGTGCGCTGTCGTGTGCATACCTCGGCTCCAGCGGCAGAGTGACATCGGGCGATACAATCCGAGCCGGTGACTACACCACCTACTCCTATTTTATTCCAGGCGGCGCTTTGGTGCAATCCTCAACGCAGGAGATCAAGCGCAACATCACCGTAATCGACCCGCCGAGCGGTATATTTGCGAAGTTCCTGTCTGTCAAGCCCCGTCGTTACCAATGGCGACCGGAAGCGTTCAGGACAGTGACGTTTGAATCTACTCCCGACACGCTCACGGATGCCGAGAGATGGGCGATTGTAACAGCCGACAGCCTCAAAGCGGAGAAACAGGCCGAACGTTGGCAGATCGGTCTGATCGCTGAGGAGTTCAATCAGAACATTTTCGGGCGCGTCTCGCGTGAGATCGATCAGGCCGAAGTGACAACCGCGCTATGGATCGTCTTGCGGGAGACGGTACGAGAGGCGGCGTTGCTACGTGACCGAGTGGAAACGCTGGAGACGCAAATGGCGCAGGGGCAGGCGGCAATACAAAACCTGCTTTCGCGGGCGAAGGCGTTGGAAGCGAAGTGACCCTGCGACCTCCCTGCATCGCCGTCAAAATGCGGGGATACGGGTGGTATGGACGAATGTTGACGTGACTCTTAATCAGCGAGCATAAGGAGCAACATGAAAAAGACAATCTATATTCTATCCCTCATCGCCGCCGTAGTCGGTGGGCTGTTTCTTGTGGGGATACTGTGACGATAGCGGCTGTACTCATTTTCACCACCCTCGTCATCGTCTCCGCTCTAAGTAAAAGCGCAATGGATACGAAAGTCTTTTATTCATCAAAGGCGTTTGACCGTGCGCCGGAGTGGTTCCGTAAGTGGATGATGAAACGCGGGAAAATCCCCGTCATCAAAATAGATGACGGCTGGCACATGATGCAGATGATTATGTTCTTGTGTTTAGGACTTGCCTATCTTTTAATCGGCGCTATGTGGCAGGAATGGGGATACTGGATTTTGCTTTCCATCCCCGCAAGGACTGTGATACATGGCGCAGTGTTTGAACTCACGTATCCGCTACTGACCTCACCTCCCGGTTAATGTCGCCGGGGATGCGCCGAGCATCTTGCTCACGCGCCCTCTCTACTACCTCACCCCTACCCTCCTATGATGGACGGCCCCCGGAAGGGGGCTTTTTGTTATCCATCCGTCTAAGCGAAAAATTAATGTTCGTCAGTGCATTTTTCCCTTGACACAGTATAATGCCTTGCAGTATATTGCAGTGTACATGAATCACAAAACATAACAGGAGACACAATGCCATTCCCACACATTGCAATCTATCTCGGCCACGACCGCGAGACCATCGCCCGCGCCGCCGCCCTCAAAGGCGTAACCCTGTCGGCGTATGTCCGTGGCGCGGCACTCGCTCTCGCGCAGTCGGATCTACGCGAATCGGAAAGCCCGAAACGCAAGAAATAAAAACGCCGCCCAGTGGACGGCGCAACCAAAGGAAACAACATGGACAACCTACAAATTTCCACATCCATTGTCAAGCATGGACCATTCGTGTCTCGAACAGAGTGCTTGGAGACCGCGAAACGCGACCGCAATTGCCTCACACTCGGCAGCTTCACACTCGTTAAATCCCGTTCGTGCGGCACATACGATTTCGTGCCTGGTTCCGCATCGATCCTGATGTCCGATGACATCCCGCAAGCGGATTATTTCAAGACACTGAGGGGTGGGTGGGGACATACGATAAGGGGGACGAAATGACAAGCGACCAACAGATCGAACTCTTCAAAGAACTGCGCGGGGCAGTCTCGGCAGTGCTCCACACTCATTCGATCCAGCACGACCAGCGGACAATCGAAATCCGCTTTGACTGCGCCCCGAATACGATAGACAACTGGGAGGGCGCGTTGCTCCCCGGCGCGACGATAGAGTACTATTACAGCGGCAAGCTGTACCTCTACGCAGAGGGTGCGGGAGCCGCCGCGTCTCTGTCAATCTACCAACTCAAAAAGGAGCCGAACGCATGAACCTCTACACTCTCACCCAAGAATACCAGTCCCTGATTGACGCAATGGAAGAGTCCGAAGATGCGTCAGCAGACGAAGGACTTCACGAAGCCCTAGCCTCTATCTCGGACGCAATCGAGACCAAAGCCGAGTACCTAGCCCGCGTCATCAAAACTCTGGAAGCGGAAGCGGACGCACTCAAAAACGCTGCCGATGAACTGAGTAAAAAACGCAAAGCCCGAGAGAACAGAGCGGACAGTATCAAGCGGTTCCTCGAATCTGCCTTGCAGTCGGTCGGCATCGACAAAATCAAGGGCGAGCTTTTCACCGTGGCGATTCAGCAGAACAACCCCTCTGTCCTTGTCACAGATGAAAAGAGCATCCCCAACGAATACTGGATACAGCAGGAACCGAAACTTGACCGCAAGCTCTTGCTCGAAACGATCAAGGCCGGGGAGACGGTACGGGGCGCGGAGATTCAGAGAACCAAATCCCTCCGCATCCGGTAGAATTAATGCAATGTTAATCTTCGTCTGTTGACATTGCACAGACAACCGCAGTAGATTTGATAGACATCATTTACCAATAGGAGACAACATGGCATTTCAGAAAGCCGTAAAGACGCGGGCAAAAGGGAGGGTTTCCCTTGCTGGCCCATCCGGTTCCGGCAAGACCTTCACCGCTCTTTCCATCGCCACCAATATGGGCGGGAAGATCGCCGTCCTTGACACAGAACACGGGAGCGCATCCAAGTACGCCGACCTCTTTGAGTTTGACGTGTTGGAAATGGACGCGCCATTCCATCCCGACCGCTACGTTTCAGCGATTCAGGACGCGGAGAAAGCGGGGTACGATATTCTGATAATCGACTCCCTTTCCCATGCATGGTTCGGCAAGGGTGGACTCTTGGAACTGGTGGGCCAGTTCGCCAAACGCAACGGCGGGGGAAATTCTTTCGCGGGGTGGAAAGACGCTACCCCCATCCACAACAAGATGATCGAGGCGATGCTTGCCTCGAAGTTGCATCTCATTGCGACGATGCGGAGCAAGCACGAGTACGCGATCGAGGAAAACGACAAGGGCAAGAAAGTCCCTCGCAAAGTCGGGCTCGCGCCTGTCCAGCGTGACGGCATGGAATACGAGTTTGACGTGTTCGCGGAAATTGACCTAGATCACAATCTTGTTGTCTCGAAGTCCCGCTGCCCCGCTTTGGACGGCGCGGTGCTGAACAAGGCAGGAAAAGACTTCGCCGACGTGTTTTCCCAATGGCTCACGGGCGCGGAACCAGTCGCAAAACCGGAAACGCATGGCACAATGGAAGTGGAGATTCCCGCACCCGCAACGCTTGCCCCGAAGGGAAACAAGCCCAAAGCGCCGCCCGAACCGATGCCCCCGATAGCTGATTACGCAACGCGGGAAGGTGAGTATCCTCTCCCGACGTGCTTGCAGAAAAACGGCATAACGAAAGCCGATGACATCCCCGAGGCGAAGATCGAAGCGACAAAGAAATGGGCAGTCGAAAACGGGTATCCGGATTTAGCCGCCGCCTGTGAACTCATCAAACTTCCGTTCTGATGAAAAACCCTATCCAGATACCCGCCGTGTTGGACGTGCTCCGGACCCTCTCAGATGGTTCGATCAAGGTCACGTTCAGCACGCGTGAAATGAAACCCGAGGACGCGGCGGTCGTCCTCGGGTACAGGCAGACAGAGGGTTGGTTGCTATTCAAGCCCGCGCCGTTTGAGGACGGGGATTTAGTAGACATTCCCGAGTCTGTCCCTGAATTCGTCGGGGAGAAATCCCTGTCGCAGAGACTAAGAAATGTCTTGTTCCGGAACTGGGAATATCGGAGCGACGGATCGGATTTCGAGACGTGGAGAAAAAAGGAAATGGAGAGAATAATCTCTCATTACAAAGACAAACTTCCAAAGGAGACGAAATGAACAAGGTGGAAATCAAAAACGCGCCGACCGACAAAATCAGTATCGGGCAGTATTACCAGCAAGACGCAGAGGGCCGCGTGTATTTCCTGACAACGGATTCCGCGGGCCGCGCCATACTGTCTGACCTGTCATGCGGAGCAACTTGGGACGGCGCGCATCCGGTCAAGGACACACGCAATATATCCGCTTCGGAATTTGAGCGTATTTGCGGTGGGGCCGCATTCACCCGCATCACTTCCCCCATCACCATCACCCCGGAGGCGTGACATGAAATCGACAATCACCGAAAACACCAGCAAGGCAGAACTTCCGTACCCGAAGCTGATGGCATATTATTCAGAGTCTGGAACCATCGTCGTGCTGTTCACCGGGCCAGCTCGCGGGACCGTGATCCACGCCACCGACACGCAACACACAATAGGCCAGCATAGTGTGTGGGCTGAGTGCAGCTTCACCGACTTCCACGGCTCAGTAACCCTATCCAACGAGGAGGCGTAATGTACGGCCTGAACTTAGAACAATTCACCGGGCTTTACGACAAGAACGGCGAGGAGATTTACGAGGGGGATGTCCTCACCGTTATCGACCCGAACGGCGAACGGGAAGTGAACTGCGTTGTGGAGTGGGACAGCGGTGCATCGGCGTACACCTATGAACCAGAACAAGGATACGGGCATTTTGATGTTTCGTCTATCGGATGGGCTGTCGCGATGGGCTTCTCGTTTGAAGTCATCGGCAACATCCATGAAAATCCCGAACTCTTAGAGGCCCGCAATGGCTAAATTCATCTGCTACGGTTGCAGTATTCCCGAATCCCCGAAATCGCCGCCCTGCATCCTCGACGCGCCCGGACTTGACATTGTCGATCTCCGCTGCGTCGTGCGCGACGACGACGACCGGATCAAGGCCGAATGGCGCGAACTCGACCCCGAGACGGACGATGACGAATAACCGTCTCAGGAGCGCCGTAACGCTCCGGGCATATACTGAGCAGGGTAAACACCCGATCACGCAACACAGAGCGATTAAACAACTGTTTAGCACCATAGGAGAGATCATGCACACGACACTAAACAAGATCAAGTCTCACTCCCCGTGTCGTGAGGGTTGGGAAAAACTTCTCACGCATCTCGGCAAAACGACCGCCGATAACGAACCGCTACCGCTTCTCACCATTCTCAAAAGCAACGGATTCGACGATGCGCTATGGGCGCTGAGGGCTGTGGATGGATGCTACAGGGAAATCCGACTGTTCGCATGCGACTGCGCGGAGCGGGCGCTGGAGATTTTCGAGCGCCAATATCCTAATGACAACAGGCCGCGCAACGCAATCGAAGTGGCGCGGCGATACGCCAATGGAGGGGCTACGGATGAGGAGAAGGCCGCCGCAGGGGCCGCCGCAGGGGCCGCCGCAGGGGACGCCGCACGGGACGCCGCCCGGGCCGCCGCACGGGCCGCCGCACGGGCCGCCGCACGGGCCGC
>Ga0172380_10009769_pt1 | contig 10168 bp, 12 predicted proteins | sample Leawe162metaG_FD_119747 | JGI IMG/M metagenome (GOLD analysis project Ga0172380, IMG submission 119747) | Leachate microbial communities from a municipal landfill in Southern Ontario, Canada - Leachate well 162 metaG | ecosystem: Engineered > Solid waste > Landfill > Unclassified | place...
AACTGCGTATCTCCATTTTTTATAACATAAACACTAAAATTTTCCGCTGGCTTAAGAAGAGTCCCATCGCCATGCTTTGCGACTCCGCCGACTGGAATTCCCGCAACTTCGGCCTGCGGCAATGTTTTTATATTTTTCCACTTCAAACCAAGGCTTTCAAAAATTCCGGGTGATAGAACTTGATGCAGTTGTTTTCCCATCATCAAATAAACAGTGTCGGATTTGTCAGATTTAACAAGAGCTCCGTCAGGATAAAACATTGAATCGCCAGTCAAATAACCTTCCGCGTCCGCGGAAGAAATTGTTTTTACTTTAGACCAGGACAAACCCAAAAAATTAAAAACAGCGGCCGAACCAATATAATGCTTCTTGCCATTCTGGCCATAATAAATTTTAGAATCAGCGGAATTTTTAAACAACGCTCCATCCGCGGCGTAATGAACAGGATAACCATCCGGATACAAAGCCATATCATCAGAAGTTATAACTTTGACATTGGAAAAACTAAATCCCAGCGCAGTGAATTGCGCGGCTGAAATCTGAAAAGCCCGACGCTTGCCGTTTTCAACGTAATAAACCATAGGACTTGAAGCTGTCTTTATCAACGCCCCATCCGTAAACTTAAAAAATCTGCTGTCTGAAAAAAGATCAAGCTGAGTTTTATTTATGGAGACAGACTTAGTATAAGATCCGCCCGAAGACTGATATGCCGCAAGCGATGTGTAGGTCTTGGGATGCCCGCTGTCTATATCATAAATTTGCGATGAATTAGACGAACCAACCGCGGAATAGACATAATTTTGATATGTTTTCGCGAACACACTCGCCGCACTCCTTATTTCAGCCAAGTCAACAATCCCCGGACACGCGGTGCTTTCAATATTTTTATGCCCAACAACCTGATAACCAGTGAATGTATCAGTAAAGCCCTGCGTATTTTGATTCCAAATATAAGAAGTTTTTGTTGCCGCTGGATCGAATCCATTAACCGCAGATAACCAACCAACCAGGCGTTCAGCAGAATCATACATCTGCGGACTGGCATCTTGATCAGTGTATGTCCCCAAAAGAACAATGCCAATGGTGCCATAATTAAAATTATCTTTATCCGCGTCACGAAAAACATGCGCCCCCCTGACTCCATTTCCGCCATATCTTCCCTCATAGATTTTCCCATCCTGGTCAATAATATAATTATAGCCTATATCGCCCCAGCCATTAGTAACCGCTTGAAAACGATAAATGCTTTGGATCCTAGCGATCGCCGAAACTGTATCATTACTAGGAGTCGCCGAGTGATGAATAACAATACGGTCAACCGGCTGCCAATCCGAAGGAAAGCTTTGATTTTGAGGCATCCAGGTTAAAAGAGAAGTCAAGTCCGGCGAGTTATCCCAGGTTGAGCGGGGCAAAATCTGGGGAACATCGGTTCCAGGATAAACCTGCGGCGCGACAACCGGCGCAGACACCAGACTCTCAGGCGTTGTGGTCGCTGCGCTTTCCTGCGCGAAAACTCCGTTCAAAGGCAAAATAACAATAACCGCGAAAAATAAAATAATAAATTTTTTAAATGTTTTCATGCTTTTATCTTGGACCATTATTAAAATTATAATCGCTTCAGTGCATATCTATTCTAACAAAAAAACCAACCTGTAACAAACCGGCACTTATCAACAATTAATGAAGAAAATTTACCCAATAAAAAAAGCTGGAATAACCAGCCGGAAAAATTTATACGCCGTGAAACAAGATTTCAATCCCGCGATATTTGATAAGAAAGATATATCTTTAAACAGGAATTTAGGCGCGGAGCGACATCAAGCGTCAACAGAATACCAAGACAAACAGCGGCAAATACCCAGATTCCCGCGCCTGCTGACGGCCAGGGGCAGAGAACGCATCCAATCAATTCCCCTGCCGCAAAATTTGCGTAGTAAGCTAAATCCGAGACCGCGAAAGCCAGGTTGAAAATAGTAAAAAGAACACCCACAGACATCCAACGGGCATTGGCATGAAAAAGAGAGTCTTGGGCAATCGCAGCCCCCATGATAATGCCAACCGCCATAATAAGAAAGTTTACCACCATCAAATCAATATCCCGCTCTGAAAACATCAAGGCGTCCTCCTGGTCAATAAAAATTTTTATTAAGACTATCACGAACCAATAAAAAATGCAAAAACCAGCCCTCAATAAAAAATTATTAACTTTCTGCACAAATTTACGCTATAGCGTAAATTTGTGCGGCATAAGCTTAAAACTAAAAAATTATTCAATCAACAATCGCGATATAAGGCAAATTCCTATATTTTTCTTGAAAATCCATGCCAAAACCGACCAAAAATTTATCCGGAACCTCAAAGCCCGCGTAATTAATTTCCACGGCCGCCCGGCGGCGCGCAGCCTTGCTGATTAGCGCGCAAATTTTCACGGATCTGGCGCCTTTTTCCAAAAAATACTTGTTCAAAAACTCAACAGTCAAACCAGTATCAACGACATCTTCTATAATTAAAATGTCTTTGCCTCGCGTATTGCCGTCAATCCCCTCGACGACTTTAATATTTCCACTGCTTTCCATTCCATCGCCATAGCTTGAAACCGTGATAAAAAATTCTTCAACCTCAACTTCCCTTTTCCGCAATTCCGGCAACAATTTATCCGAGAACATTTTCGCGCCCTTTAAAACAACAACAGCCGCGACACTCTTGTAATCGCGGCTTATCTCTTCAGCTAATTCTCTAATCCGTTCTAATATTTTATTCTCATCAATTAAAATCTTCATTACAACTCACGCCGGGTCCAGGACGCGGCAAGCCTTTATTTAATCTCTTTTTCAATAATTTCCAATAATCTTGGGAATTCACTGTAGCCCGCTTTTGTGTTCAAGTGCCCTCCCCCTGGAACTATCTCCGGCTCAACATCAAGCTTATCCGCTAAAAATTTCAACTCTCCTTGCGGGACATACGGATCATTATCGCCATAAATAACAAATGCTTGCCTTAAATTTTCTTTTACTTTATTAAAATCAATATTTTTTTCTTTTAAATAGTAGCTATTCAATTCCAAACCATAATCCCTGGCAAACCCTGAAACTGAAATAATCGCTTTAACAGGCCCTCGTTCGATAAAGTCCAAAGCCGCAGTCACACCCAAAGAATGCGCGACTATAACTAAATCTTTGGAGTCAATTTCTTTGGCAATCTCCTTAATCGCCTCAAACCATGCCTTCCTATCCGGCCTATCCGCATCCGGAAGCGTCGGCATTATAACATCATAGCCATCTTTTATGAGATTATCATACAACCATTGCTGCCAATGAATTCCCGCGCAGCCTTTTATGCCGTGTAAAATTGGTATGGTCATTTTCCTGGCCTTTCTTTTTGTTTATTTATTATAACCATTGGGGTATCCGTTTGATAACGCTGTTTCGGCAAATAGACATCAAATCCTATTTCAGGAATTCCAACTTTATAAACCGAACCCTTTGGAAAAAATAGATCATCGGATGAGATTTCCCAGTTTTTCAATTTTTCAACATCATCTTGCCGCGCGCTTTTTTCAAATTCTTTAAAGCCGCGGGAAACTCTTTCTAAAATATCGTCCATAAAACAATGATCCGTTACAATGAAACCATTTTGGGGAACAACTCTTTTAAATTCCGAAAGCAAGGCCAATCCCCAATTGCGATAATTCCTGATAACATCGCCCCTTTCAATGCCCGTGAGCCAAACATTTCCATAATCTTCCGGAAAGGAACGGCAGGCGGTTAAAATTTCTTCATTCACATATTTAAAAGAAACTTGTTCTTTTTTTTCTGGCTGATTTTCTACTTCTTCTGTCCACTCAAAATTTTCAGCTCCGAGGTCAACTCCGATATATTCCCTTATTCCGCTTCCAATAAATGCTTCCTTGTCAGCCTGCCCCATTTCGGGAAAAAAATTTTGGTAAAAATTTTGATATAAAGTCGTGCCCGAGCCAAGCTCCAATAAGCGATTGTTTTTACTCATGCTAACCATTTTTTTGAATATTTCCGCGTTTGATAAGCCCGTGCCAAGCTCTAAAACCATTTGCAAAATACCTGGCCGCGAATAACCAACATCAGCAGTTTTATTAACATAAAGTTCTTTTCTTATTGCCGCGATTTCTTCATCGGTATATTTATGCCAGACAGCATCTTGAGCCTCCAGTCTTCTTTGAATAGCGCTATCATCTTCAGAAATTGGCTCGCCAATGTCTTCGGACTCTAATTTTGTATCAACTAAATATTCTTTCATAAAAAAGTTAATTAATAATAAAACTTCCTTTTATACCATGTAAAATAAGTATGGCCATCTTTATGCTCTCTCCTTTTTTGTTAATTGTGAAACAATTACAGACAAAGCCGGTTTGAAAAGAGGGCTGGGGCGGATTTTTATATGGCTGCAAATAAATCCCCCTTACTCCCCCTTTTATAAAGAAGAGGGAAATTTAAAGTACCCGCGCTGCGAAGTTTTTAACTATTAAACTAATCTTTTTCTTGCAAATGCAAAACCAGAACCTTGTTTCAAATATTTTTCAAAAGCAATCGCTTTCTTTTTATCTATAAACGCGCAATACCAAACTAAAATATAAGGCCTCCTTGATGAAGTAAACCGAACCATTCCTTGATTATGATCTTTTATTCTTTGTCTTAGATCTTCCGTATGACCAACATAATAACTTAAATCTTTTTGACTTTGAATAATATAGACATAATACATAGTTATGTTGTTGCCCTGCTTCGCATAAAGCTACGCAGGACACTGCTTCTATAAGTACTAATACTTTTTACTCAAACAAAAACTATTTTGTAGAAGTGCCCGCACTGCGAAGCCTTGGCGAAGCAGTGGACCTGGGGGGAATCGAACCCCCACTTCCCGGATGCAAACCGGGTACACTACCACTATGTTACAGGCCCATTACTGCTAAATAATATAATAAAAAACAGGCTTTGTGAAGCCCCGAATCACACAACGTAAAACATAAAACACGTAACAAAATTATTCCAAAATCATTTCTGTCAGCTGATAAACATCGCCGGCGCCCATAATAACAACCACGTCGCCCTTTTTCAGGTTTTTTTTCAAATAATTTTTTGCTTTCAAAAAAGAATTTAAACAAACAACAGCTTGCTGTTTGCCGCTTATACCCGGCTTTTTACTCCTCATTATCGCCTTTGCCAGCATTTTTGAATTAACTTTCTCTTTTATGCTGTCTTTCTCTCTTCCGGGCACGCTAAAAATAGGTAAAATAATTGCCTGATCCGCTGAAACGAAAGCATCCATAAACTGATCAAATAATTTATACGTCCTCTGGTATTGGTGCGGCTGGAAAACGCAATAGAGCATTCCATTAACCCCCTCCTTTCCTAAATGAGGGCTGGGGTGGATTTTTAGCAATTCCCGCGCGCCCCGCAGGGTCGCTTTAATCTCAGTCGGATGATGTCCGTAATCATCATAAATTTTTGCTCCGTTTAAATCGCCGCGATATTCCATTCTGCGCCAAGTGCCAGTAAATTCATTCAATGCCTCAACAGCTTTTTTCTGCGGAATTTTCAAAATCCTTGCCACAGCCAAAGCCGCCATCGCGTTGCTGATATTGTGCCGTCCGGGAACTCGCAACTTTAGGGACTCAGTCCCTTTTAAAGGGACTGAGTCCCTAAACGAAACTACCGCGCATTTAACATTTTGCGCGACTTTCATAACATTATCATCCTGCTTGTTCGCCACCAAAATTCCGTCTTCCCCCAAATGCGAAACATACTCCCCAAACGTTTTCATGATATGATTCAAATCTTTATAAAAATCCAGATGCTCTTCCTCAATATTAGTCAAAACAATCACCTTTGGCCAGTAATTCAAAAACGACGCGTTATACTCGTCTGCCTCGACAACCAAATATTTGCTCTTACCAACCCGATAATTGCTATTCTCCCACTCCCGTAATTTTGTGCCAACGATAACCGTCGGGTCCAAACCTGCTTTTTCCATCATCAAAGCGATCATTGCGGTTGTCGTGCTCTTGCCATGCATGCCTGAAACCGCGATCGTGTGCATTTGCCTAGTTAAATCACCCAAAGCCTCAGCGTATAATTGCGTTTTTATGCCGAATTTTTTAGCTCTTCTTAACTCCGGGTTCTTGCCAGGAGTGGCCGCGGTGCGAACAACCAGATCAATATCATTTTTAACATTATTGGAATTATGCGGGCCAATAAAAATTTCAGCTCCTTGTTTTTCAAGGGATTCCGTTGTCGGAGACGCGCTCAAATCCGAGCCTGAAACCAAATTCCCATTAGCAAGATAATATCCCGCCAAAGCGCTCACTCCTATTCCCCCAATGCCTATAAAATGTATTTTCATGGATTTGCCGATTTTATTAAAACCACATAAAAAATTTGCCTTGGTACTCTTAAATAATCTTTCTCAAAAAGAAGGACTCCTTTATCTTTCCATCTTTGGAAAGCGTCAGTTATTTTCTGAATTGTTGTGCTATCAAGATTGAACCGAGAAGCGTAAGCTTGAGGAGAAATATATCCGACTGCCTCATTTGTAAGATTAACCTTTTTTCCAATCTTAAACCCAATTCCTTCTGCCATTTCTCCCAGTTTTTGAGCGGACGGAAAATATCTAATCTTTTTAAATTCTTCTATGGTTGAACCGCTTCGGATAGCATTAACCTCCACCAAAAAATCACTGTCATATTCCCCTATTCTATTCTCCAACGAACCATTTTGCATAATTATTAGAAGACTATTCATTCCTAGCGCTTTATAAATATTTTCAAGAACTTGCAATTGCTCTTTCTTTCCAAAATGCTGCAAAGTAAACCGCATCATGCCAACATCAATATTCTTTATGTCATCCGGAAGATTAAGCAAATCAGCTTGTATATTGCTGATTTCTGGAAATTTTTCTTTCATTAATTCCAGGCTTTTTTTGCTATTATCAACTCCAATTGGCTCAACCTGAATTCCTTCATTTTTTAGCTGGCCTAAAATTGTATTTAAAACATATCCTTCGCCACAACCAAAATCAACTATGCGCAAAAATTTTCTTTCTTTCAAAAAAGATAATATCTCGGAAGTAAAAACATCCCCAATTAAATTCTTATCAGTATTAATATCAATCCACTGTCCTTTGTATTTTGCGCTTCCCCATTTATCAAATTGATCACTCATAAAGTTTGCTGTTTAAAATTAATTCGTCTCCTTCTTTCAATCCGATTCTGTCCGCCTCGCCAGCGTTTATTTCCAGAACATATCTTGCCGAATCTGGAGGTATAATGTTGGAACATTCATCCTCTTCTTCGCATGGCCGGGCGTTTTTATAAATATAAACCACTTTTCCATCTCCATCAAGCCAAATCATATCCAAAGGAATCAAAGTATTTTTCATCCAAAAAGGATAAATTCCATCCGAATCAAAAACAAAAAGCATTCCTTTGTCAGAATCCATCTGTGTTCTGCGCATCAAACCCCTCTCTCTTTCAGCTTCAGTCTTTGCCAGCTCAACATCATAGCAGTTGCCCTTAAAGCAAACTTCACCAACTTTGCTTCTCTCGATGAAATAAAAATAGGCAATAAGCGCGACAACAATAAAAATTAATAAAAATAAAAAATGCTTCCTCATTTAATTGACAAAAAATATTTGCTTGTTAAGATAAAGAAAACGGAGGTCATTATGAATGCAATCCAGAAAAATGCTGGAGTAAAAAAAGATCCATTCGCTCGTTACAACGGTGACATTATCAAAAATCAAATTTTAATTGCTGTTGGCTGCTGGCCAAATTGGCCAGCCGCAATTCGAAATGGCGCCCGCGCAAGGAAAGACGGGCTCTGTGATTAACTGCCTAATTTGCCTCTTATAAGGCTTTTTTTATTTTTAAAGCACTTTCGTGTGCGTTCCACATTTGTTCCATGTCTACTGCACGCAGGCGTTTTGGGCTTTAACTTGCGCGTTATATTCGTCAACCATCCCTTTCACTTTTGAAATCAAATCATTATATTGATTGACCAGTTGATTATATTGCTCAACTTTCTGGGTGAAAAAATTACTGTTATTTTTTTTGCCAATATTTTCCAGCTGCTCTTTCTGGGATGTCATCTCGGATGACAAAGCGCCCAGCTGGCTTTCAAAAGCATCAATTTGAATTTTAAGCGCGGCATCAACCGAAGGACAAGCGGAAACCGGCATGCCAAATTCCTGAACCGCGATCCAGGTTGTTTCGCCTTCGTAAACTCCTTTTAAAACAGCCACTCCTATTTCAGTATATTTTTTATTCAAAATATTCGCCCTATGCCCGGGGCTGTCCATCCATGCCTGAACCAATGCCGCGTCATCCCCAAAATTTCCCAAAGCCAAATTTTCCCCTATTGCCAAATACTCATAATTAACATCTTCCGCCAAATCAGACGGCCCCGCGCCCGTTGGCGACTCATGCGCGAAATATTGTTTAGCGAACATATCCTGCGCCTTAACCATGGCAGCCGCGTCAAGCTTTTTATTTTCCGCCAGAGCCGGCAAGCCATTATCCCGCCGCTGGGAATTGGTCTCATCAATTGTTCCCTCCTGCGTCAAATTAGCCGCCGTCTCATTTTTTGCCGCGCGCAAAGGCGGAGGAATTGAAATTTCTTTACTGGCGCTATTAACCAGCAAATCTATTGAATCAAAAGGATTATTTCCAATTAGCGCGATCCGCCGGCTTAAATCAGAATATATCATTGCCAAATCAGCGCGGAAATAATACCCGGCTCCTGCCAATAAAATTATTAAAAGTAAAAAAATTTTGAAACGCAATTTAACTAAATTCCAAATCACAAGATCCAAATAACAAATAAATCTCAAATTTCAAACTCCAACAATTTGGAATTTCAAACCAGTCGCTTCGCTCCTTGTAATCGCGGAACGATTGAATGATTCTTAGAATTTATTTGAAATTTGTTTCTTAGTGCTTGAAATTTTAAAATTATCCCAGCTCCGCGGACTCCAAAATAACATATTCAACCCCGACACCCCTGCCCTTCGAAGCCTTAGCGGAGGAGGGTTTCATATCGCTTTCCATGACTTCTATGCTGTAAACGCCGGAAGTTATCCGCACTTCTTTATTAATCTCAGGAACTTTATCCAAACTTTTCCACGCCATCTGCCGTATGCGAGCCAAAGTGATGTGCGGGATAAAAACATTCAATCCCCTATCAATCTGAAAAAAAGCGCGTTTCTTATCCTCTCCAGACACCATCATCTTTTCAATGTCTCTTTTTAAATTTATTAGCGCTTCGCTTTTTTCTCCTTCAATCCAAATCAACCGGGGCGCCCTGTCCTCCGAAGCCTTGGCGTAGGAGGATTTCCCGGGAGGAGCCAGGCGTATTTTAGTAAAATTTAGTTCAAACGGCCGATGCTTTTGAGCTATTTCCCGGACTTTTCGGCAAGTTTCAAGCATCTGCTCATCCGAAACGTAACCAATAAAAAGCAAAGTCAGATGCAAGCTGTTTCTCTTTGTAAACCTCACCGGCAAATCAGCCCATTCCTGTTGGCATTTCTGCAATTTATTTTTGATATTTTCGGCCAGATTAATGGCTATAAAAATTCTCCGCTGCATTTGACTTTTATTTGTTTATATACTATAGTTAAATAAAAAAGGCGGTTGCTGTGGAAAAAATCATCCCCGCGTTGAAATTCTTGGCAGAAAAAACTGTTGCCATATTGGCGATAATGCCGGTAACCAGCCATATTTTACTGAACATCGCCTGTCTTATGGATATGGGGAAAAATCCCGATCCACGACTGATAAACTATCTCTCCGAAAAATTCCCTTTTTAAACAAATTTTAAAATATACTGCTTCACTTAAGGTGAAGTTTTTTTATCTGGCTTATCTGATTGAATCTTACCATAAATGCTGATAATATTGGAATAAGCGAATAAAATTTCTAATTTTGAATTTTCAATTTGTTTGCCTTAGGGCGAAGAAATCTTCGGCGAAGCCGAATATTTTGAATCAATTTTGATTTAATTAATTTTCAATTTAAAAAATTCAGTTATTCAAAATTTATTCTAAATTAGAAAATCGAAATTCAAAATTCTGTATTTGTTAAAAGTTATCCCAGCAGCGAATATTCCCCTGCCGGCTCCGCAAAGCCTGACATATTTTTCCG
>Ga0172380_10009770_pt1 | contig 10168 bp, 23 predicted proteins | sample Leawe162metaG_FD_119747 | JGI IMG/M metagenome (GOLD analysis project Ga0172380, IMG submission 119747) | Leachate microbial communities from a municipal landfill in Southern Ontario, Canada - Leachate well 162 metaG | ecosystem: Engineered > Solid waste > Landfill > Unclassified | place...
AAGTCTTGCGCCGCAATATTCACCATTTTCACACCCCCGAAGCTTCAAAACCCCATGTTCAACCCCGCCCCCCGGGAAGGGGTGCCGGTGCATATGCGCCGCTACCCCCTTGACACCGGGACGGGGGGTGTGATATAAGAGCGGGAAAATAAGGAGATTTAAAAATGTGCCAATGCGATAAAAAGTTTTTCCGGGTTAGAGTGCGGCGAGGAAATTATTCGGCTTTCAATGGATATAAATTTACTTCTTCGGATTATTCGGCTCTGCATTGTTTAAGATGCGGCGACGAATGGCGCACAAAAGCGGAATATGTCAGGAAAACTCCGGATCTTAGGGAAGCCGAATATGAAGCGGCTAGAGATTTGCGCCAAATTAATCAAATTTATTATGTTCAAGAAACGATATATTAAGAAAGGGGAAGACAATGAAAACTATAGCGCCGCTTCAAAATATAAAGCTTGCAATTCATTTCGGTGCGCTCGCCGATCCTTTGATTAATCAAGTGAAAGCCCAGGGTTATCGATATCCGCCTGGAATAGATTATTTGCAGGGATGCGCGGACATGATTACAAGGTTGAAAGTCGCGCTCATTTTATCAGACGGCGAAGCCGAAAAAGCGCGCCGCCGTCTTTTAAAACGCCTCACCGAATTGATTTTGAAAGGTGAAAATCAATGAGAATTCACAAGCTCGCGGTAAAAACTTATATGTCCGCAATCGGCGCCACAAGCTTTCTATTAAAAGCCGATGCTGACGGCGAAATTGTTATTATGTTTTACGCCGGCCGCCGGCTTTTAGAAACGCAGGCGGCGGAAAGCTTCGATTACGATTATTTTGACGACTTCTTTTCTGAAGTCAAAAAGATAGTCAAAGATTCTCATCTTCATTTAGTAAAGGGGTCGAAATGCCGACATTGAAAATCACGCTTTCGACGCACAAAAGAAAAAACGCATGGATGTTAACTGAAGGCCAAAGCTTTTCTTCTTCCATCGACTTTTTCGGTGTAGCGCTCGCGGTAAAAAATGAAGGGCTTCACCAAGCGCTTTATTTAACTATCGAGGAATCCAAACCTGCAAAGAAAGGACCAAAGAAATGAGACAAGGCGCGTTTCCAGGCTTTCAAATTATTTTCGATTTATATTGCATTTGCTCCGGCTTTTGCTACTCAAAAATTCTGCACACATTTTATGTCTACTTCGCTTTTTGGACTTTCGTTTTTCCGCTGAAAGTCCGGACGCAGCCGGAAAGCGAATTTCGGCGCTTTGTTTGGGTGTATCTTTTCGCCCTGTTTACGATTGCGCTCGGGGGCCTCATGCTCATGAAATGGGCTTGCTAAAGCCGCTTTATTGTGCTATCGCTTATTCTTATCAGGAGCGACCATATGGCGACAGGATACGATTTGAGCGCGGAAGAAGCGGCCCCGATCCTTGCGGAGCGCAACATCGACCGATACACCGTTTTGCCGCTCGAAGGCATACCGATCACGTACAAAGGAAAACAGGCATGGATCATGCAAAGCGATGTTTACATTCCTTTTTCAGAGACGCGGCCGGACGGCGTTCATTTCGTATACGTCGCCGGCCCCGATGAACAAACGCCCGATCCGGACGATTCCATATTCAACCGTATCATGAAAATGGCCGCTTGGGGCCTTGCTGTTTACGCCGGCGTGAGCCTTTTAAATGTCTTTAAGAAATCGAATTGACTATCGGATAGCGGCCGCAATGAAGCGCCGCCGCGTCCGGCTTATGGCCGGCGAAATATACGCTTGCTATTGTGCCGGCGAAAGCATTGCGGCGCTTGTCAAGCGGTTAAAGGCGTCGCGCCGCCGCGTTTTGGCGGCGATTTCACAAGGGGGCGATAATGGCTAAATGTCCGGTTTGCGACGAAGAAATTTTGATTGACGGCGAAGAAGACGAAATAGAAATCGGCGAAGACATTGATTGCCCCGGGTGCTTGGCTCTTCTTTTCGTTTCCAGCGTCAAGCCGCTGGAATTTTCAGAACAATTGGAAGACGAAAACGATTTTGAACACCCCGGCGATTATGACGACGACGACGATTTTGACTGGAACGACGATTATGAAGGCGACGAAGACTAAAGTTTTCTTCCGGCCGGCCGATAACGCTTTTATGAAAATTCAATTGATAGCTACGAATGAAGAACCGCAATATGCGCTTTCCTGCCGGTATCGGGGGTGCGGCGAAGCGACGCCTCACCGCTTCGAAATACCGGCCGGCGGCGTCTGCCTTCCGCTCTGCATGGATCATGCCGAATTTTTAGCTGGTTTGGGGACGCCGGCGCCTGTCGAAGATTTAAGAGCGCCGGCCTTTTCCAAGATCGGATAAAACAATCGCGGCCGCTATGGCGGCGAGAATCCAAAGCGGCCAATCTATCGCAACAGTTTCGACGCGGAAATCCGGAGTTATTTCCTCGCCTGTAATCGGATCGTAATAGACTTCATTTTCCATCGTTTTCACGCCGTTCGCACATAGGGCATGAGGCCCGAATTATTTTAACGTCCGCGTGAAGCTCGCCTATTTTTTCAATGCCGGATTCGCATTTTTCCAGCCGTCGGTCCATACTGTTATAGATTACGGCGATAAGGCCTATCATAAGGCTTCCCAAAACGCCCAGGGCGGCGACAGGATTGATTTCGAGCGCTTGTCCGGCCTTAGACAAGGCGGCCATAAGAAAAGCGCTCATATTACACCCTATAGAAGATGTGCAGCTCTACGTTTGCATTGACAAGCGTAGCTTGCGCCGATATCCGCGTCCCGATCGGTATGTTGAGAGGCGCATTCAGCAAATTCCAGCCTAACTGTGCGAGCGCCGGCACGTTGAAATGCATCAAAAGGACTTCCGCCCCCGGCGCGCCCAGGCCTAAATCGATTTCGTTCGCGCCGGCCGCCGTATCGGTATTGATGAATTGCACCCAAAGGGAAGCGCCAAGCGTCGCCGGCACAAGTTCTGTATAGCCCGCGCCCGCCACAAGCAAAATAATATTCGAATCCTGGATTGTGTTAGGCAAAGCGCCGGGGTAGGCGACAGGAAGGGAAACCGGCAATTGCGCCACCATAGCCGCTTGCGAGGCCGCTTGCACTTGCGCGCTTAATTGCGCCGCCGTTCCAAGTCTGCAGATTGAATTCATGATTGGACGCCTTTCGTTAAGAACTTAGCTGTTGAAAAGTCGTATTTACATCGACGCCGAGCCGGCCGGCGACATACGCCGCATACTGCGCTTGATTGCCTTCAGCGTATTTGCTGAAAAAGCTTGCAAGCGAGTCCGCCGGCGAGTATATATGCGAGCCGCCGGTGAACACAAGGCGCAATTGACGCTTCAAGGCGGCGAGGCCCGAAGCGTAAGAATTAAAAATTATATGCCCCGTTTCGTCAAGGCCTATTTGGCCGGCGAGTCCCTGCACATTGCGCAGATTGCCGGGGTTGTTATTCCGGAAAGAGCGCGAGCCGGGATACCAGCCTTCAAATTCTTGAATTGCCGCGCTCATTGCGTCTATAACGGCTTCGACGCCGGCCGAAATCGCTTTTTCGCCTTTAATCGCCATAAGAATCAACCCCGCAATTGTAGCGCCTATTAGCCACTTCATAGCGCAATATAGCCTTGTTCGACCTGAAATTGCGTCATATCGCAAGTGATTATTTCACGCTGAGAGCCGAAAAAGCCGCAAAATATTTCAAGGCCTTTTGTCAATGCATAGCCGGGGCACCGCAAGGTTGCCGGCACGTATGCGGTATAAGCTCCGACGCCGCCGATTCGGAATTCATAAGGACTTGCGCTTATATCGTCCGATCCGCCTACTCCAATTGTAAATGTGAAATTAACGCGCACGTCCGCGAGCGCAAAACCGTCTCCGCCTACTACGGCGGCGTTTTTCACGATAATGCCCGGGGGGCCGTTGTTCCACCCTATTGTTTCATGCGCGTATACGGTGTTATGGTTTGTATTGGAAAGACCCAGGCCGAACATTGAAACAATTGGCGTCCCGGCGTTTTCAAGATATTCCCATGCAATGCCGCAATTGCAATCATGAGAGGCGACTGCGTTTGAAAACGCCATATTTTCCAGGCGAAGGCGGACAGTTATAAGGCCGGTGACAGGATCGGGGAAGACGCGGAAGCGCGCCCGAGCGCCCATGCGTTGAAGTCTATCGACAGTCCGCACGGTACCGGCTAGGCGAAGGCCGCCCCCGGGAAGCTCAGTTAAAAATTCGTTCGCTACGCTCCAGGGGTATATAGGCGCCCAAAGTCCTGACGAAGCGTGAAAATTAGTGATTGTCGCGCGAGGATCGGAAGCCGGTACGACGCCGCCTGTCGCGCCGATTACAAGGCCGGTGAGAGATTGCTTTGTTTCGCTCTGAAAATAGCTCATGAGGCCGCCTAAACAAGCTGTGCTGTAGCGTAGCAGAGTACGGATAAAAGAGCGTTCGCGGCGTCCGCGATAGCATTTAATTGTACGCACATGCCATCAAAAACTATCGTATTCCCCGGCGCGAGAAGTTGGCCGGCTTCGACGCCGCCGCCGAAATTCGGCGCGCCGCCGATCCGGATATTTTGCGCGGCCGGCGACGAATTCCGAAGCGTGACAAGGTATTTCCGCAATGGGTCCAATGTGCCGGCCGCAAAGTTCAAAACCGGGACAAGGGCGAGGCCTATTGTGAAATTTTGTTCGAGCGCCGGAACATTGTAGCGCATCGATGCAATCAACATCAGCATGTGCTGATCGATTGATAGCACGGTAGGAAAAAGAGTAATATCGGCCTTTGAACTGCCCGCCGTTTGTACTTTCATTATGCCCTCGTTGTTCGAGTCCAAAAGATGCGCAACCGGCACCCCAGGCCCGCCGTCGCCGCGTAAAAATCCGCAATGTCTAAAACCACTTCCGGCGGATCGATCAGGCCCATGCCAGGGCTTATCGCCATATCGCGCTGGTATTGCATCGCCTCATGGTAGCTCATTTGCTGCAATCCGCCGCCGTCAAGGATATTCTGATCGGCCGTTGAAAAAAGCACCGCTTTGCCGGGGTCGAGTTCAATCCCGTTTATCAAGCTTGTGCCGGCGTCGCCTACCGATACATTTGTCCCGTTCGCCAAATCGGCTTGAATGAAAAGCGTTATGGCCGGCTGACGCGCTTTATTAAGGCTAATGCACGTCGGCATGTTCGAAACGGCGAAGGCCGGCAAGGCTATTGAGTAGCAATGCGGCCGTTGATAAAATTCGCGGGGCGCGCTCGCCGGCCGGCGCGCCCTTCTATCGATATCGGGCGGGGCTTGGCGCATCGCTACCTCTCATATCTTCGGACTTTGAAGACTTTGAAGCCGCAAAGTACGACGCTGACAAGCGCGGCCGCAACATCATTGTTTATCAGCGTAACGGTGAAATTCCCGCCGCCCTTCAAAATCTTTGGTTCCGGCCAAATGAAAGGCAATTGCGCCGTCCCGAAAATCGTATTTGTGTGGATCGGCTGATTTTGCAGATTGCGCCCCGAAGAGCTGTCCGTCATTACAACAGCGTAATCGGGGTTGACTACCGGCGTCCCCGGCGCGGAATAGGCCGCCATATTTCCGTATCGAATGACAAAATCGGCGTCGTTGTCGATAGGAATATTAATCGGGACGTTTGCGCCTGGAATGAAAAGACCGATTGGGAAAATCGCCTCGTAGAAAAAAGGGTCTAACTCGATTTCGCCGGCGCGCGAGGATGCGATAAGATCATCCATTAACATGATAATTTTCTCCCGCTAAAACAAAATTGGAAGCAAGGGCGCGGCCGGAAACCGGATAGGAAACGCGCCGCGCCCGCTTTTTTATTGGCCTAAGCGGCCATAAAAATTCTATTGCACCGGGCGAAGCAAATCGCCGTCAAGTCCAACCCAAATGTTGATGTTGCCCTGATCGAGCGTAACAGGGCCGGCCGGCCAAAGAAGATCGATAGCGAAATTCATTTGGGGGCCGATGAAAACCGGAACGCTGAGAGAATAGACCGCGCGCGGATCTTCGACGCCGTTGTTTGCGTACTGCACCACTACATCGATATCGCCGGTTTGGAAGAAGGGTTTTATCCCGCCGCCCGCCGGAAGCATCCAAAGCGGCCATTGCCCGTAATTCTTTTGTCCGATTGTGAACTGCAGAACGCCGGTTTCAAGCAACAGCGCGGCATCGTCTACCGAACCGGTTTGAGGGTTGCCATCGGCGGCCGCCGTTGTCACAAAGGGATCGCCGAGCATCTTTACGCGAATGGCGCGGACAAAAAACGCCTTCGGACTCGCCAATTGGCCGGCGATTTCCATATTTCCCAAGTTAAGAGTCGCGCGGATAGCGCCAAAAGCGCGCAGTGCGTTTGTCGCGGCGCTGACATAAGGCACGGTGTCATACCATGTCCAGCCGATTTTTTCGAGCGCGTTTCCATACTGGCTGTTATACCGCTGGAATTCCGGCCCGTAGTTTATCCCAAAAGAACTAAGATCCATGATATTTCACTCCTGAAAAAAAAATGTTTACAAAGTTAACTGCGAACCGAAACCTTAAAACCTCGAATTAGGGTCGACGCGGCTCGGAACGTGAGCGAGCGCCATGCTTCCGCCGCCATTGCCGCCGATGTATCGCCCTAAGAAGGGCTGTCCGGCCAAAACGGGGCGGGGGCCTTGCGATACGACGCGGCCGCCGGGAATATAGCCGGAAAAGCCGCTGAAAAGCGTCGGCACGAATTCAACGACGGCCGAAGCGAGCAAATAGGTCACGCCGCCGATTGCAAGGTATTTCCCGGCGTCGCGGCCTAAAAATTTTCCGCCAAGAAACGAAACGCCGGCGACAGACGCGGCCTTGACGGCCCACTTGCCTATTTCGGTGCCGGTGATGGAAGCCGGCAAAAAGCCCTTTGCAAGGCCTTCCAGCGCGGGCGGCGCAATGAAGCCGGCCCCGGCGTAAAGAATTTCATTCACGCTCATGCCGAGAATTCTATTGCCGCCGAAAAGCGGGGGATTCCGGCGCGCTCGCCTGTATGAGCGCCGGCGCGGATTGCCGAAATAAACATTTTTGCGGGGCGCTCGCCGCCTGTAAGTCCGCCGGCGGGGCGCAAGCGCGGCGAATGAGCGCCGGCGCGAAGCGCGCCGTTTGCGGGGCGCGGACGCGCGCTTGGATACAAACTGCCCTTTCCTGTTTCGTCTTCGAGCCATAATTTTTACTCTCCTTTTTGACGCCTTGCGGCGCGGATTCAATGAAATCAAATGAGGGTTTATTAGATAAGGCTCGCCGTCGAAATCCTTCCAAAGCCTTGTCATCGCGCCCCCTTCCGAGTATAGGATATTGCAAACAATAAAAGCCCGCCGCCCAAAACCCAGGGAAGCGCCGCTTTCAGGCCCGAAGATATTGAATAAAACGGATTCGAATAAAGCGAATCATAATAGCGCTGATATAAAAGATCCATCATTTCAGGCGGCGGCGCGGTTCCTTCGCTTGCAAAGGCCGCTTCGACCTTTTTAATATTGGCGAGCGTCGGGGCCGCAAAGGCCTGAGCCGTCGCGGTTACGCTCGCGCCGGTCACGCCGAATTTTGACAGAAAACTTTGCACGTCGGTCCAGGCGCTACCGTACATTTTGGCCTCGTTTCCTGAAAATGAGAAATGCGAGCAAACCCAGGCCGCCCCATAATAGAAGGCTTCCGCCGCCTATTCCGGAAAGCGAAAGGCCGCCTTCGGGGAATAATTCTGCGCTCGCCTGTTTAATCGCCTCGATTGCGCCGGCCCCGGTAGTCGATGCTATTTCCTGCGCTTTTGCAATCGTCGATTCGATTGCGCCAAGCGGCGCATTCTGCGCTTCGCCGGCCGTCCGGACCAATTGCGGAATCGTATAGACGATTTCGTTTTCGCGCGCGGCCGCTTCTTTGGCCGCTTCGTATTCGGTGCCGGCGGAAGCGCCGGCGAAAGAATTTTCCATCGATACGCCGAAGCGCTCGAAAACCGGCTGTAAATGCGCGACGAATTGAAAATCGGCGTTTTCGGCCGTATTGCGCCCTTCCGCCACCGCAAGGCGAAGGGTTGCGAGCGTATGGTAAGCGTTCGCCAAAACATGCTCGAAACCGTAATCGGCCATTAAAGCGGAATAATCGTAATTGTCGGGGACAAAATAATTCGCTTCGTAGTCGGCGAGTGAAAGGCTTTGCATCGGCTTTCCGTTTCCGGAAGGCCGCCGGCGGGGAAATGAAGGCGGGCCGTCCCAAATTTCCCTTCCGGCGGCCCGCCTTTTTTGAAATGTGAATTAAACTATAAGCCTAAACGCTTTTTATTGTCAAGCTTCCGTCTGAATTCCCGAAGACGCCGGCGTTATGGCGGCGAGAAAACTTGTGCCGGTACATATGGCCGGCGGCGCGACAGGCGGCGTCGCATCTATGGCCGGGGCCTTTGCGCGCTACGATTTCCTCGATGCGCTCATAGACTTTCACGCACGGCGGATTGCTTGCCGCCTTGCGTCCGATTGTTTTACGCCGGCGCTTTTCCGGCGCGCGATATCGCGGGCACCCAGGCAAATGTTCGGGGCCGGGAGCAAAAGCCGGCGCCGGCACGTCCGTCAAGCAATAGCCGCATCTTTCCCAATTCGGCGGATTCGTCCCGTATTCATCGGCTATATCGCTCATGCCGGCCCCCATTCCGCGATAGTAGGCGGACTCTGAAGGCGGCCGCCCCGAGCGCCGGCCTAGCGTCGAATGAAGCGCCGCTTCTTCGCGGACAAGGCGCGTTTCCGGCCGCGTCAATGGATTTTCCAGGCCGCCCGATTGCACCCAATATATAGCTGCGATTTTCGCGGCTTCCTGCGGGCTTCTATAAGTTCCTATCCGTTCCCATAGGCCGTATTTTCCAGGCGTGATCTGAAGAAGATAGCCCATAAAGCGCCCGCGCTCGCTTGTGTATGGGCTAATGTGAAACTGCGGGGCCGGCCACGGACCTGTGGTAAAAGTATAGCCGTATTTTCCGCCGCCGGCCGTCCCGCCAGCATGGCGCGCCCACTTTGCAATACCGGGAATTTTCATTTCGTTCCTTTCACGGCCCGCGCCCAATTTTCACACGCTCGCATTATTCCTTGCTGCAGCAAGTAAATTGCATTGCGGACGGCCGGCGATTCGATGAATTCCGCCGGATGACAGCTAAGCAAATGCGCATACATTTCGACCTTGTCCGGCCGCATCTTCGCGCCGCATAGCTCGCACACTGCAGAATCCCGCTTCGCCGGCCGCTTGTTCATTTCGTCCCACAATCGGTTTAATAGTCCGCCATTGCAGACTGTTTTCATATCGGCTTTTTAGTTTGCGCCGGCGCGTCGTCGTCCGGTATGTCAAGAGTCTTTCGAATCATATCGCAGATCGGAAGAACAAGCGCATCGTCTAATTCGCTTTTCGTCCCGAGCACGAAATTTTCCACAAAATCCAGAAACATATCGATGAACTTTTTGAGCAGCTCGGGCGAAAACATGCCGAGCAAAACGCCGACAAGCTTTGCAATCAAATAACTCTTCATAGCTGACACCCCTTTTGAAACGCCGCCGGCGAAGACGTGATAGACGCCTTTGCCGATCCAGGCGAACGGTTTGAATAGAAAAAACATAAGGCCCCTTTCAAGATTTTATTTCTTCAAATAAATAATTCCCTTCAAGCTTTCGCGGAATAGGCACCGTTACATCAATCGGATTCCACTCTTCCCGGTTCGGAAAGCGATACACAGCGAAAACATGGGAAAAGCTTCCGTCCTGTAATTCGCCTGTAGCTACGAAAGCCGTTTCCGCGCCGGCGCTCGCAAGCAAAGCGGCGGCGAGCATCGCTAAATCGTCGCAATCGCCCGCGGTCCGCCCATGCTTCCAGATTTCCGAAATCATTATTTTCGGCGAAATCAATACTTCTTCGAATTCGTCGATTACCGTGACATGCAAGCGAAGCCATGATTCGAGCGCCCGGGCGAAGCGCTCGGGACTGCCGGAGCTGTCAAGCTGCAATATGTCAAGCGCGACGTGCCGGGGAAGCTGGCTATGTATCGCTTCAATCGTGAGCCGCTTCATTTCCATCAGCGTTTGCTTCGCGCCCAGGCGTCCCGGGAGAAGGCTCGATTTCCGCATTTCCATTTAAACCTCTTTTCACCGCATCGAACAATTCTTTGAACCATTCGAAATA
>Ga0172380_10009771_pt1 | contig 10167 bp, 13 predicted proteins | sample Leawe162metaG_FD_119747 | JGI IMG/M metagenome (GOLD analysis project Ga0172380, IMG submission 119747) | Leachate microbial communities from a municipal landfill in Southern Ontario, Canada - Leachate well 162 metaG | ecosystem: Engineered > Solid waste > Landfill > Unclassified | place...
GATGCAGAATTTGTCTAAATTGGTCCAACCAGTTACTCCGTATTTCAGAGCCAGAACCACGACGGTCCATGCTCCGGCGATTGCTACAACAATCTGACCATTGACCGAATTTTGAACATACATACCAACAAAAATGATAGTGTCCAAACTCGCCCAAATCAGCCAAGAAGCTTTTGCTGGTTTTGTTTCTCCTACCAAAATAGCGCGGATATATGGGACAAATCCCACAATAAACAAAAATCCAGCCAGAACAGAAAGAGCATTGGAAATGGTCACGATAGACCTCCTATACTTAAGGTTGTTAATGTCCGAAACGATGAATATAATATATCATATTATTATGTTTGTGTCAATGGTGAAAAATTGGAAAAATTATGTTAATATATATAATATGACAAAAAGAATTCGTTTTATAATATTAGTAATATGTGTAGTTTTATTTTTCGTTGTATCTCCATACATTGTTGTTTATTCCCTGGGATACAGAATTGATTTTGAAGGAAAAAAAATAACAGCCACCGGTGGAATTAATGTAAGAGCCCTACCTCAAGGTGCGGAAGTAATTGTTGATTCCAAAAGCGGTGGCAAAACCAGTTTTCTGTCGCCAACTGTTTTTGTGCAAAATCTTCTACCTAAAAAACATAGTATCTTAATAAGAAAAGATGGTTATTTTTCTTATCAAAAAACTTTAGAGGTAAAAGAAAAAGAAGTGACAAGATTAGACCAGGTAATTTTATTTAAAGAAAAAATCTCGTTTGAGAAGCTGGCGGATAAAACCCAATCCCCTTTTGCTAAACAAGAACAATTTTTTATTAAAAATAATAATCTCTATCAAAACAATAATGATAAATCTGTTTTGATAACAAAAAATATTATTGCTTTTGATGTTTATCAAAATAATATCTACTGGGTTGGAAAAGATAACTTACTTTATAAATCTGATTTTTCCGGCACAAACAAAACACAAGTTTTTGAATCATTTTACAGTCCCGTTAAAAATATTAAAATCTCCCCCGACGGACAAAAAATACTTTTCTATAATGACAATGAAATTCTTTATTCTTATTTAAACTCTAAAAATTCTGAAAAAATATTCTTAAATAGGTTTTCTGAAAAAATCGGAGATTGTTTCTGGCTTAATGACGACTATTTAATTTTTAATCTTGGAGAAAAAATAGTCATTTCCGAAATAGACAACAGAGATAATTTGAATATGGTTAATTTGTCACAAACATTATTACCAGCTGATAAAATATATTTAGACCAACAGGAGAAAAAATTATACATTTCAACCAAAGACGACTTGTTATTATCTGAAAAACTTATCCCATAAAAAATCGCTATATTGATTGCGTTTCTATTTTCTTTTTAAAATTATCCCAATCAATTTTTTCTCCGGTAGCTATCTTGCAAATATCTTTGAACTGACAATAATTACATTGCCAATTTTTACGATAATCTTTTAATCTTTCCGGTATAATATTTGCTTCTACTTTTTCTTTTAATAAATAAAACTTATCTAAAAGTGATTTACAAAGCGTCTCGTCGTAGTCAACAAAAAACTCTTTAATTTCCTGCTGGTCTTTATCTATATAAAGAAGTATACCTTTTTTAATACCAAAATAATGTAAATAAAGCTGAATCTGATAAACATTTTCCTCCTTCGGTTGTAAAAGTTTTCGGAATATCATACTGTTCATACTCTTAATATCCAGCACATAATTTTCGTTATCAATACACAAAATTGCGTCAGCTCTTCCGGAAATTATTTCTTGCGAAGGAATTGGTATTTCAGTTGTAACTCCAATTCTTAAACGATATAAGATATTGAATATATTTCTGTGTATATGTTCGCCATGCTCAAATATGCGCATAATTCTGGCTTCCACTGCCGTTCTCGGCACATTTTTAAATCTAAAAAAAACAGCCCTTGGGCATTTGCCGGCGTCTGTTATATAAAAATGAGTTTGCTCTTTATTTCTCTGATTCTCAATATAAAATTTATCAATGAGTTCTTTTAACATATTTTATATATTATCATATTTATAAAAACATATACAATAGAAAAGGCCCGAAATGACAAAATGTCATTTCGGGCCATATTAGTTTATCGAGGGTTGTCACTCATCGCCTTCATTAGGCGACTCCACTCGTCTTTTGGCTACCAAGCCACATTACCATTAGCAACATCATGGGCAACAACTGGGTCGTCTTGTCGAAATTCATTAATAGGCTGACGAACCAAGCTGATGACAATTATGCGAGGAGAAAATTCGACAGGTTGATACCACAAATCTACTTTCAGAGAGCGATTAAGAAAACAAACAATCGCCAATACTTCTCCGCCACCGGTACGAATCAGAGTAATTAACTCTTCAGTGGTAGAAAAGTTATTGCAAACATCCTCCACTATCACATAGCGGAGTCCTTTTTCAACACCATGTCGGGCAAAAACTAATTTTGACTTTTCTCGTTCCCCGGTTGAGGTAGCAAGATCGGTCACTTTCTTTTCTGCTTTAATGGAGTCAATGCCATTGCAGGAGCCGAGTGCATCGGATAACGAATATCCCCCTATGGGAGCACCACAAAAAGCATCAACTCTATCCATATTAATCTGAGGTTCCATTCTATTACTGATAGCTCCTGCATAGAATGTCCGTATTTCGGGATGAATCTCAGCTTTAGCAAAATTGGCGTAAACATCGCCAACAAATTGCAGTTGCTTGCCATCAGGTCCTTCATATTTGCCGGCATAACCAACAAGCGGACCAAGACGTTTACCATTTGAACCCTTCGGGCAGGAATAATACCCCCCACAATTTCTCAAGGTTTCAAGATGACGATCACCAGCAATTTCAATATGACGTCCCATAACTGTTTCTCCTTTTTCTTTGTCAAAGAACAATCAAACATCTAGCGAACACCAGAAAACTTACTGTTTTTATATTACATTTTTTTTCCCAATTGTCAAAATAAATAAAAAACCCGTTGAAATTATCTCGGGGTATAGGCGATTGATTCGATTTGATTCGCTTTGTTATTTCTTGCGAAAAAGAAGTAACGCGGACAGTCCGCTAAATAGCAGAATCATCGTTGACGGTTCAGGGACAGGAGTTGCCGAAAGCGAAACATCATCAAACCACATTGAGTCAGATACGCTACTCAGTACGGCACGAAACCGTAGTTGAAACAGCGAATTATCACTGGCTTCATCTGGCAAGGCAAAAAACAATTCTCGCCAATTGCCGATTGACGTATCTTTGTGATCAGCCAATTGGTACCAGCTTGCACCGTAGTCTGACGACCATTCAACATAAATGTGATCAATGGATTCCAGCACGTCACTTGTAGCTTTAGACCAATAGTGCAATTCCAAGTTTTTCCAGCCAAGTGTTGATTCTGCCAACAGCATGATGTCTCCGTTTGGTTCGCTAGCACCAATAACTTGGACACGATAGGAACCCGAGTGCACATAGGCACTATTAGCAGATACCACCTGCCAGTTGGTGTTATTCGAAGTCCACCAATTGTCGGTGTTGCCAGACTCAAAACCATCAGACCAAATGGTCGAAATGGTATCAGCACGAACGCCAGCGGACATAACCGAACATACCAATAGCACTAAAAAAATAATCCGGCTCATCGCTATTCTCCTTTCAAAGTTCAATTTCCACGATTCCCTCGTGAATTGGGTTACCAAATTAGGTAATTATTAATATTACCATAATTATATAATTAAGTTAAACGATGGCTCAATCGTTCTTTTATTATTCTTTTATTTTTTTAAACACAAGCAAACAAAAAATCCCCAACCGGGGATTTTTTTGACATTATATCTTTGAGCTTTAATGTTTTGAACTTTACCTTTTTGACCACTGAGGGGATTTTCTTGCACGCTTTAATCCGAATTTTTTTCTTTCTCTCATTCTTGGATCTCTGGTTAAATAGCCGGCTTTTCTTAATCGTTTTCTAAAATTATTATTAAAATCAACTAAAACTCTGGCTGTGCCATGCCTGACTGCTTCGGCTTGTGCATGATGTCCTCCACCTTTTACCATTACCGAAACCCTAAACTTGTCAAGGCATTTCATCTTTTTCATAGATGAAACGGCAAGCTGTTGGTCTTCTTCTAATATAAAATATTCCTGATATGGTTTACCATTTACTAAAAATGCTTTTTCTCCTCTTGTAAAAAGTCGTACGCGAGCAACGGCTGTTTTTCTGCGTCCGATTGCTTCAAAATATCTGTCCGGTTTTGAAGTTAAATCATTTTCCACTATAAATTCCTCGGCAGAAAAATCATCTTCTTCCTCCATATTCAAAACAGGCATTATTTTTGACGGCTCTATCACCTCTTTAATCGGTTCCACTTTTTTTTCTGCTGGTTTTGATGCAGATTTTTTTGTTATAGTTTTTGGCATACGAGTTATTTTACTTTTTCAAATTTCAATCTTTTTATTTGTATGGCTCTTAATTTGTTTTTTGTTAACATTCCGAAGACCGCTCTTCTCAAAACCTCCGAAGGACTTTTTATATAAACATCTTCCAGAGTAGCTTTTTTCAATCCTCCCAAATAACCGGTATGACGATAATAAATTTTGTTCTTAAACTTTGTTCCCGTAAACTTTAATTTTTCTACATTTTTTATAGTAACAAAATCACCTATATCTTTATAGGGAGCAAAATCCGGTTTACTCTTACCTCTTAACAAAACAGCTATTTGGGTAGATAATCTGCCCAAAACCTTTCCATCTGCATCAATTATATGATTTTCTCTTTTTATTGTTTCCATTTTATTTAACTAATTCTATTATTACCATTTTTGCTGAATCGGATTTTCTTGGACCTAATTTTATAATCCTTGTGTAACCACCATTTCTGTCTTTATATTTTGGAGCGATCTCATCTACTAATTTTTTAACAATTTGTGGTGCTAAGGTTCTTGCCAATATTCTACGATTAAAAACTGTATTTTGCCTCGCTCTAGTAATGGATTTTTCTGCAACAACTCTTAATTCCTTTGCCTTGGCTTCAGTAGTTTTAATTTTCTCATGCAAAAAAAGACTACTCGTTAATGATTTTAAGAGTGCTTTTCTTTGACTTTTATTTCTTGATAACATTCTGCCTTTATTTCTTTTTCTCATTTTATTTTTTCGATTTTGTCTTTTTTATCTTTTTAACTTTTTTCGCTTCTTTTATTTCTTCAACTTCTGATACTGCCGATTCTTTTTCTTTTGATTCAGAAATTATATTGAAATGTCTCATCAGTATATCGCATGCTTCAAAAAATGCTTCTTCCGGAGTAATTGTGCCGTCTGTTTCTATTTCTAAATTTAATCTGTCAAAATCAGTTCTTTCTCCAACTCTCATATTCTCAACTTCTAAATTTACATTCTTAATCGGCGTATAAATAGCATCAAGGGAGATTGTACCTATTTCTGCTCTCGCTTGCGAGGAACTTGTTCCTTTTTTTGTTTTTCTGTAATCTTTCGGTTCATAACCGATGCCTTTTTCAATTTGAATTTCTATTTCAAGCTCTGTTTTTTTATCTGTTATTGTAGCAATATGAATTTCTGGGTTCGCAAGTTTTACCTGTGAAGGAATGTCAAAATCACCACCCTTAACATCTTTTTCTCCCTTAACTTTTAATTGAATTTTTTGTAAATCACCTTCGTAAATTTTAAATCTTAAATTTTTTAAATTTAAAATCACCATTATGGTATCTTCTAAAATTCCCGGCACAGCAGAAAATTCATGGGGCGCTCCTTTTATTTTTACTTCTGTCACGGCGACTCCCGGCAAAGACGACAACAAAACCCTTCTCAAAGAGTTACCAATAGTAGTACCATAACCGGGGTACAAACCCTCTATTTCAAAAAGGGATTTGTTTTTGTCTTTTTTAATTATTTTTATAGGTGATGGAAGAGAAATCATATTTTTTTATTTTTTTAACGTGAATAAAACTCGAAGATTAAAGAAATTTCTGCCGGAGGATTTACTTCTTGTAGAGAAGGTTCTCCGATAGTTTTGCCTTCAAATTTATCTTTATTCAAGCTTAACCACAAAGGTGTCTCTTTCCTTTTTAGCGAAACCGCTAAATCCTTAAATATTGGCTTTAATTTTTTTGACTCTTTGATGGTAATAACATCTCCTTTTTTTAATTCAAAAGATGGAATATTAACCGGTTTGCCATTTACTAAAAAAATTCCGTGTGAAACCAGCTGTCTTGCATGAGAACGAGAATTTGAAAAACCCAAACGAAATACAGCATTGTCTAATCTTTTTTCTATTCTTCTGATAAGTTCATTGGCAACATCATCAACCTTTCCCATTTTTGACAAGGTCTCTTTCACATATTTTTTAAATTGTCTTTCTGAAAGACCATACCACTTTTTAAGTGTTTGTTTTTCCTGTAAGGATTTTTTATATTCTGACGGAGTTCCTCCTCTTCTTTTTCTTTGGGGACCAGGTGGATAGGCACGCTTTAACATAGCACATTTTGGAGACAAACAACGCTCTCCTTTCAAAAAGAGTTTTTGTCCTAATCTTCTACAAGTTTTACAATTATCGTATTGCATGTGATTTATAAACGAAGTGAGTAAATCACCCTGAGCTTTAAATTGATATATTTTTATTCATTATTTAAAGCGTAGGGTTTCCTTAATTTTAAATAATTTTACACCCTTCTTATCTTCTTTGGCCTGCATCCATTATGAGGAATTGGCGTTATATCTTTAATTGAAATAACATTTAACCCCTGAGCAACAAAGGTTCTTACGGCTGACTCCCTGCCGGCACCTACACCTTTTATTAAAACACTAATTTTTTCTATACCCATTTTTTTACAAATATTAGCTATCGCCTCTGCTACTCTTGAAGCGGCAAAAGAAGTGGCTTTTTTTGCTCCCTTAAAACCAACCGATCCGGCTGACTTCCAAGCTAAAACCTGACCTCGGGCACCAGTAAGAGTAATCAAAGTATTATTATAAGAAGAAGATACATATATTTTCCCTTCGGAAACTCTCTCTGCTGTTGATTTGATTTTCGTCTCTTTTTTAAGAGTGCTATCAACGTTATCTTTTTCTTTAAGCAGTTCTTCCTGACTAGATTGTATAATATGTTTTTTACCCATAATATTTTATTATTTTGTTGCCGGTTTTTTACCGGAGCCAATTGTTTTTCTCACATTACCTCTCACTGTTCTATTATTGGTTTTCGTTCTTTGTCCTCTTGCGGGCAATCCCTTACTGTGTCTTGAACCCCTAAATGAACCGACGTCTTTCAACCTTTTAATATTCAACATAATTTGTCTTCTCAGGTCACCTTCAATTTTGTGATTTTTTTCAATAATATCTTTTAAATTGTTAACCTCTTCCTGTGTTAAATCCTGTGATTGTTTGTTTATATCAATTTTTGCTATAGCTAAAATTTCCGCACTTAAAGATCTGCCTATTCCATAAATATAGGTTAAAGCGATTTCTATTCTTTTGTTTTCAGGGATGTTTACTCCCGCGATTCTTGGCATCTTTTTGTAAGTCAGAAATAAATATATTTTTGACTAAATTATTTTAATTATCCTTGTCTTTGTTTATGTTTTGGATTCTTTTTACAGATAACATAAATACGTCCCTCTCTTTTGACGATATTACAATCTTTGCAAATTTTTTTAACTGATGGCCTAACTTTCATGTTTTTAATAAAAAGAAAAATCTAAAAATATTCAATCCAATATTTTTAGATTGTTATTATTTCAATCTATAAACTATTCTTCCTTTATTGTCATCGTAGGGACTCATTTCCAACGTTACCTTATCTCCGGGTAAAATAGTAATTCTGTTAAGTCGCATTTTGCCGGACAAGAAACCTGTTATTTCTTTGCCGTCCTCTAATACTATCTTAAAAAAAGCATTTGGTAAAGCCTCTACCACTCTGCCCTCTTTCCTGACGACTTTTTTTGAATCTTTGTTCTCTTCGTTTTGAACCATTTGTATAATTTATAATATTAACAAATTACTTTCTTTTAGTCAATAGACCCGCCGGTTAGAACTTCAATTCGACCTTAATTTTGGTTTTATCCTTAGGGGCTTTGGTTGTCCAAAATGGCCATAAATTTACCTGTGCTTGTAAAACCTGATCACCCATTCTGCTGTTTATTATTTCTTTTATTTGGTCAGATGATTTTTCTCTGAATAAAGAAATCAAATCGTTCTCGTCAACTGACTTAAATGTTTCAACATCAAAAGATAAATCAAGAACCACTTTTCCGTTTACTAGGTCTACCGTTGACGAACTATAATTATAATTTAAACTATCTTCCAAAAATGTTTTAGGAGATGAAATATTTGAATTAACATATTCTTCAATCAAATTTTCTAAATCGGATTTTTTAAAAGCCAATGCTTTTGCTTTCGCTTTTGCCTGATAGCTGAATTTATCTATCACAGACCCCGCTTTTACGGCAGAAGAGGATTCTGTAATCTCCGCAGAAATTGCATTGTCCAATAGAATATAATCTGCCCCAATTTTATTTTTTAATAATTCTTTCACGCTTTCTAAGATATTCTTTTGAAGAATATCTTTTGCATTTTGTATGTCTTCTTCGGTAACTTTTTTAACCTCGCTGGAAAATCCACCTGTCATATCCTTGGAAGATTCTGCATAAATACTATAATAATAAGATGTGCCCGATAACCCCGGTACAGAAAATTTAGATGATTTTATATTATAATCTTCTCCGGCTTCGGCAGCTTGAACTTTTACAGTTACTGAGCCGGGAACAGTTTTGCTCCCCTGTTTTGTCGCGGCCGGCACAACAACTTTTTGCAAAGTTACAAAATATTTTCCTGAATCAGACAGAAAATGAGTTCCTGATTTTAAAGTAAGAGCTGATGCCGGACTATATTTATTATAAATCGTAATTGTGCCCTCGGCCCTACCATCATTAGAAGCGTTGCCGGTTGCCGGAAACTCCTGCCATAAATCTTTTTCTTCTTCAAAAAATTCTGCCGGAATAGTCTTACCGTTTAAATCAATTGTGTCCACGGAATTATCTGCCAATGCTTGTTCATTAAAACTCAAAACTTCTGTCTTCGGCCAAATTTTTATATCAACTTTTTGTAATTTAAAATACAAAATGCCACCTATTATCAAAACCAAAATAGCAGAACCCGCCAAGACCCCCCTTAGAGGAAAATGTTTTTCTTCATAGAGAAGTGTTTCTTCTGCCGGTGTTACTTCTTTCTTTTTGTTATATTTTTTATATTCGTGAGGTTTAGTATATTTTTTTTCTTCCGTCGGCAGAGATTTGGTAATGGTTTCTTTTTTCAAAACTTTTTTCGGTGGTACAATATCAAATATTTTTTTTGCCATTTTTTATTTAATTTTTATTTTAATATTGCTCTAATATTATTTTAATATCGCTTTTATTCTCCTAACACCGCTAGAAGAACTTTCTTCTTTTTGTATTTTAAAATTTCCCAAAACACCTGTTCTTTCCACATGAGGTCCGCCACAAATTTCCCGACTGACAATTTCGTCACCCGAACCAATAGTATAAACCTTTACCCTTTCTCCATATTTTGACTCAAAAACTCCCATAGCATTTAATTCTCTGGCTTTTTCCAAAGTCATTTCTTCAAAGGAAACAGGCAGGTCTTTCTTTATTATAGCATTTACAAAATTTTCCACATCTGCTATTTGTCCACTGGTCATTTTTTCTTTATGGGAAAAATCAAAACGTAACCTTTCGGCAGTAATATTACTTCCCTTTTGATAAACATCGTTACCCAAAACCTTCCTCAATCCGGCCAACATTAAATGAGCCGTCGTATGTAATTTTGTAGTTGCTTCGCTATTGTCAACCAATCCGCCTTTAAACATCCCAGCCGAGGCAGTCCTGGATAACTCCTGATGTTTTTCCAATTCTTTTTTAAATTCTTCAATATCAACTTTTATCCCTTTTTCTTTTGCCAATTCTTCCGTAACTTCAATTGGAAATCCATAGGACTGATACAAATTAAAAGCATCTTTTCCGGAAATACTGTCTAATTTCTCAAATTCTTTCAATCCATTTTGCATAGTTAAATTAAATTTCTCTTCCTCTTTTGAAAGTTCTTGTATTATTTCTGTTTGTCTTTCTTTCAAATATGGATAATCCTCTGCATAAAC
>Ga0172380_10009772_pt1 | contig 10166 bp, 10 predicted proteins | sample Leawe162metaG_FD_119747 | JGI IMG/M metagenome (GOLD analysis project Ga0172380, IMG submission 119747) | Leachate microbial communities from a municipal landfill in Southern Ontario, Canada - Leachate well 162 metaG | ecosystem: Engineered > Solid waste > Landfill > Unclassified | place...
GGTTCTTTCCGGAACAGCCTGGGCGGGCCTCCATTTTTGAAAGCTACCTAACATGCTGAACTTCGTCTTCATTATTGGCGCAATTCTTTGCGCAGCCGCTCTATTTTTATCCGGTTGGTTCCTTAAAGATCAGTTTGATAAACAACGCCGCGCCTCTGCAGAAAAAGATGCCGAACGTATCATCGAAGATGCCCAACGCACTGCTGAAAACCTCAAACGTGAACGACTGCTCGAAGTAAAGGACGACCACCTCCGATTAAAAACCCAGCTCGAAAACGATTTTGAGACTAAACGAGCCGAACTGATTAAGTCAGACCGGCAACTGCGCGAGAGAGAGCGAGTTCTTCAACAAAAAGTCGATATTTTCGAGAAGAGATCCAAGGAGGTACGGCAGACAGAACGGGATCTACGTGAGCGCACGCAAAAGGTTGACATCGACCGAATCGAAGTCGATACTGCGAAAACGACAATTTACCGACAGCTCGAACAGCTTGCTGGAATGTCTCACGAAGATGCTTTGGCATTCCTGAAGAACGAATTGATCGAACGTGCCCGCCAGGAAACACTCGAGCAGACCCGCGACTTGCGCGAACGCGCCAAATTGCAATCCAATCGTGAAGCCAAAGAACTAATTGTTCAGGCTATTCAACGCTCCGCCGCTGACCATTCCGCAGAAACGACAGTTACCGTCGTAAATATCCCATCAGAAGAGATCAAAGGTCGTATTATCGGACGGGAAGGGCGAAACATTCGTTCGTTCGAGTCAATCACCGGTGTCGAGGTAATTGTCGATGACACTCCCGAAGCCGTTACTTTATCCGGTTTTGACCCATTCCGGCGCGAAGTTGCGAGAATTGCCCTCGAATCGCTGATCGCCGATGGAAGAATTCATCCAGCACGAATCGAGGAAGTAGTTAAAAAAGCCCAAAAAGAGCTTGAAGAGCGTGTTATTCAACTCGGCGAGCAGGCATCAATGGAAGTTGGTGTCGATGGGCTTCACCCCGAAATAATTCGACATCTTGGAAAGCTACATTACCGCACAAGCTACGGGCAAAATGTGCTAAGACATTCTGTCGAAGTGGCTCGCCTGACCGCTTTGATGGCAGCAGAGTTAGAGCTTGACTCCAAAATGGCTGCCCGCGCAGGCTTATTGCATGATATTGGGAAGGCAATCGACCGTAATGCTGAAGGCACCCACACAGAGCTTGGTGTCGAGCTTGCCAAGAGATTCCGCGAGCCAAAGATCGTGTTAAATGCCATTGCCTCGCATCACGAAGACGTCGAATCGACATCCCTGATCGCCTGCCTTGTGCAAGCTGCCGATGCTATCAGCGGATCGAGACCTGGCGCGCGTCGGGATACTATCGAAGGCTATGTGAAGCGTTTGGAAAAACTTGAAGAAGTCGCCAATTCGTTCTCCGGTGTGAGTAAAACCTTCGCATTGCAAGCGGGCCGGGAGATTAGAGTGATGGTTGAAAACGAAAAGATCTCCGACAGCGATGCACAACAGCTTTCAGTTGATATCGCCAAACGAATTCAGGATGAGCTTGAGTACCCCGGTCAAATTCGAGTTGTTGTAATCCGTGAATTCAGGGCGGTAGAGTTCGCCAGATAAAACAGTGCCACAACCCGGTGATCGCAAAATAGTAAGCAGTCGAGCAGCGGGTTAACTTGAGAAACATTACTTATTGAATTTTTCGCAGGCAAATCATTCCTTGATCCTCAAAAACGCAAGAATTTTCGGCGGCTTAGGTGGCCCGCCTGAATTATTCGAATATGTTCTGATTGAGGACGGTAAGATACTTACCGTTGGGAATTTGCAAGATTTCCCCCATACAAATGCCGAGGTTATCGACCTTGGTGGAGCGTGGGTCTTCCCAGGTTTTTGCGATGCGCATATGCACATGGCCGCAGGGGGCCAGTCCCTGGGAATTATAGATTTGTCCGGGCTTGATTTACATGGTGTTGAGATTGCGCTACTACGAGCGTCTGCCAGTAAGAGGGAATCAGGTGATGAATGGCTTGAGGCTTTCAATTGGGATGAGAACGATAATTGCAGATTGAATGCGCGTAAGCTGGAGCATTTGGTTTCAGGGCGTCCCGTGATTATTCACAAACGCGATTTGCATAGCTGCTGTCTTAACGAGACAGCTTTGAAGATAGTCAATGTGGATCGAAGTACAATCGACCCCGACGGTGGAAGAATTGGTCGGGATTCTTCCGGGACATTGACCGGAATGTTGTTCGAATCTGCAATTGGTTTGATTCATGCGGTCAGAAAGGCTCCAGATGAACTTGCTCGCAGGAATTTTATTTTAACTGCGCAGGAATACCTGGTGACATTGGGACTGACGGGAATATCAGAAGTACTCGACCGGGGGAACGGGGCAATCTATCGGAACCTCGATAAGACTGGAAGTCTCAAAATTGATATCGACGGGTGGCTAAGGTTTGAGCAGTGGGATGGGCAAAGTCAACCGGAAGCAGGAGATCGTTTCCGTTGTGAGACAATAAAACTCTTCCTTGACGGTTCATTCGGATCGAGGACTGCCGCGATGAACGCGCCTTTTCTCGACGGTTCTGACTCGGGAAACCTAATATATAGAGACGATGATCTTTTCGATATCTTTCAAAAAGTGAAATCAAAGGGTTGGCGGCTTGCCATCCATGCGATCGGTGATCTGGCGGTTGAGCAAGCTTGTCGCGTTCTTACTCGGCTGCCGAATCTTGGTGGCTTTTCAGGGAGGATCGAACACTTGCAACAACTACCGGAAAATGGAGTCAACCTGGTTCGAGATAGTCGGGCTCTCGCTTCGATGCAGTCGATTCACATGCTGGACGATCAGACATGGCTGCCATCTTTGATCGGTGCCGAACGCTGCGTTAACTCCTTTATTTGGAGGTCACTCGCCGATGCAGGAGTGCCGATAGCGCTGGGTAGTGATTGGCCAGTAGCCTCTCCGGATCCATTGTTGAGTCTGCATGCCACGATTAACCGTGCGCGTTATGGCGAAGAAAAAAATCCACTATTTCAAGCTGAAGAAGCGCTCCTTCCCTGGCAGGCAATTCGCGCAGTCTCACTTGGATATGCAATAGCAACCGACCGTAAGAACGAGCGCGGAGCGATCACACCGGGGAAATTTGCAGATCTGACAGTAGTTAATCAGCCAGACGAAAATCTTCGGGATTGGTCAAACGCGAATATATTACTGACGATCTCTCGTGGTGAAAAAGTGTTTGTTTCACCTGAAGTTAATCTTAACAAAAAAGTACCATAGATTGAGACCGGAAATGAAACCAGTTATCGGAGTTTCGGCAAGCTTGAGTCTTGCTGGGGATGAGAAGCGATCCTTCGCGAAAAGTGCGACTTTACAATATGTACCAGATCATTATTGCAGATTTGTTGAGCTCGGCGGGGGGCTCCCCATCCTGATTCCCATACTTGAAGACGTTTCACGTGCAGCTGAGATCGTGGAGCATCTCGATGGCCTGATTGTCACCGGCGGGGTGGATGTAGATCCATCACTTTACCACGAGGTAAACACAAGGTCGATGGGAGTTTACCTGCCGCGGGATAATTTTGAGATTGCCCTCGTAAATGCAGCGCGAAACCAAGCCAAAGCGTTGCTTGGTATTTGTCGGGGAATTCAGATATTGAACGTCGCGTTTGGCGGATCTCTATATCAGGATGTTCCAACGCAGATCGAGAATGCTTTAACGCACCATGACTGGGAAGCAGGGAAGGATGCTTACCACTCAATCCTTTTTACAAGGCAGTCGCCACTCTCCGATCTCTTTGCCTCTGAAGAAGTGCAGGTCAACAGTAGCCACCACCAGTCCTTGAAGAAGGTCGGCAAAGGATTGGAAATTCTCGCGGCTGCCAATGATGGTGTAATCGAAGCAGTCTCCTGTCCGGCAGACCGCTTTACCTACGGTGTTCAATGGCATCCTGAACGGATGACGAGCGACGTTAAACAGGTCGAATTGGCCAGGTGGTTTATTTCCAATGCGGTCTAATTAGTTTTGGATTACTCGCGCTTCATCTCTACATTGGCACGCGGCGATTTCCATCCTGCGTACCTTTTTCTGGGTAAGGAAGACTACCTTTGCGAAACAGGCGTTAACGAGCTTGTCTCACGATTGTTGACGCCAGATGAGAAAGATCTGAACTTCAGCTCACTAACGGCCAAAGATTCAGAAGCGATTTCCCAGGCGCTCTCAACCCCGCCACTTTTCGCTGCACGTCGAGTGATCTTGATTAAACAAGCCGGTGACTTGAAAGATGCCGGACTTGACCAGGTGATCGACTTTTTGAAAAGGAAGCCCGGGGATGCCTGTCTGATTTTGTGGGCAGGTGACGCCGACAAGCGCAAAGGCTTCTACAAACGAATTGAAGCTGTAATCGAACCGGTGATGTGCGATAAACTGAAGCCCGAAAAGCTGGCGGCTTGGATTTCAGATTACATCTTCAAATACGGCAAGAAAGTGGATGCTGAGGCGAATAGTCGGCTTGTAAGCGTCAATTGGCCGAGCCTGCGGGAACTTGCTGGGGAACTGGATCGTTTGACTTTAATGGTTGGTGCACAAACGACGATTTCTCTTTCAAACATCGAAGAGATGGGGAGCGCGTCTTTTGGCTTTGAGCGTTGGCGTTTCACGGATGCAATTGCATCTGCGGACGCGGCGTTGGCGCTCACTACGTTGCGGAATTTGCAGGATTGGGGTATGAAAGCCAACCAGGTCGTCGGGGACCTTTTTCGGATGCTCCGCCAACTGTGGATTATACGCTGGCACATCGATCAGAAGAAAGTGAACGAAGCCAAGGGCAGGCTTTCCGTTCAAGATTTTGTCTTTGGTAAGCTTCAACGACAAGCGGGCAGTTTCACGCTCCTTCAGCTCGAGGAAGCAATGATACGCACTCTGGACGCAGAACTGTCGATAAAGCGTGGAAATCGTGATGAAGATTTCGAAGCCATACTTGTGGTGACCGATGTCTTAAGGTTATTACGCTCAAAGGCAACACTGAAGGGTGCGGCATGAGTGCGGAACGACTCACAGATGAGCAATTAATTCGCGAGTTTCAAGGCGGTTCAACTGCCGCATTCGACGAAATCGTTCGTCGTTATCGAAACCCGCTTTTCTCGTTTATTTACCGAATTCTGAACGACCCTGCATTTACAGAAGATCTGTTGCAGGAAACCTTCATTCGAGTCTGGACGAATCGCGACAGTTATCGCGAAGTCGCCCGTTTTTCCACGTGGATCTATACCATAGCCGGTAATCTGGCAAAGTCTGAGTTGCGTCGCCAGAAGATCCGGCGCTGGACCTCTCTCGGCGGAGCCAGTTCATCTGATGCTGATGAGCGTCCTCTCGAAGTTGCGGATGAATCCGCGGATCCTCATCGAGACTATGAGCGGCGTAACATCAAGCAACGAGTCGACCATGAAGTGGCGAAATTGCCTATGGTTTTTAAAGAGGTGATAATTTTACGTGATGTTCAGGAACTTTCCTATGAAGAAATTAGTGAAATACTCAAAATACCATTGGGGACGGTGAAGTCACGAGTTAATCGAGCGCGGTTACGGTTACAGAAACGCCTCAAGGATCTGGTTTAAGTAATCCCTTTAAGGGGGCTGGGAAATCATTCAAGTTCTGGAGAGAAATGAACGATTGCGAGAGATTTGAGAAATTATATCTCGATTGGAAAAAGGGCGGCCTGAACAATGAGGAGGCAGAGCTTCTTACGCGCCACGCCTCTGTTTGCGGTAGTTGTACTTCTATTAATGAAGCAGACATGCGTTTGCGTGGTTTGTTGAAAAATCAGGCAGTTTATAGACCCACAAACGGATTCGAACTGAGACTCGAACGGTCGATCCGCGCTGTCGAGAATAATCAGAAGCCTGTACGGTTGAAAAAAAGCGCACCTTTGTTTCCGCGTTGGACGGCATTGGGTGCCGGGTTGGCGACTGGTCTTGCAGTAGGCATTTTGGTTCTGTCCGTGCCGGTTGATGAAGCGGGAAAAAACTCACCGATTTCATCGATCTCTACACCGGCAAATCAATTAATCGCAGATGTTTCGCCTCAGTCGATCAATCCGGTCGAAGATACGCTTGCGTCTAAAAAGGACACTTCTTCCAAAGTCGATTCACACTATCTGGTTGGCGACTATGGCAAGGTAGTTTCAGGAAGGTAATTCCAACGAACATTCCTTACAAAAAACCGTCCGTATAAAGGGCGGTTTTTTGTTGCGTAAGATTTGAGAATTGCTTATTTTTAATAGCTGTCGTAGAAATTTGGGTTACGACCTGGTTTTACCTGGTCAGGTATGCCTTTGCAATGGAAATTGACTATTGATAGTATCCAAAGCCGGGTCAATCTCTATTTCAGTGTTTCTTAATCGTAACACTCTTACTTCATACAAGTTTATTTACTAGAAAACCACCATAAGGTACTCTCATGGGAAAAACAAAAACCTTCGCGGAAAAGATGCTCAAGAACCTGAAGACCGTCGATATGTACACCTCATATCGCGTCATCAGGCCATCAGTAGGTTCCAAAGGAGCCGTCCGATTTGACAATCGTATCGTCAAAGTCCACAAAGAAGAGAACGAAGCCGAAAAGCTTGGTATAAACTAACTCTTCGACCGTAAGTTAAATAAAGCGAATCCATAGACTTGCAACATAAGCTTTTCGTCGCGACTGGAAATAAGGATAAGCTTCGCGAGATCAGAGACATTCTGAAGTCGTCGGATGTCCTTATTGTGACGGCTGATGATATCTCGCCGTATCCTGAGCCAGAGGAGACCGGTGAAACTCTGGAGGAGAACGCTCTTCTGAAGGCACGAGAAGGATTCCTGAGAACCGGACTGCCCTCTCTTGCCGATGATACCGGGATTGCGGTCGCCGCACTGGGTGGCGCTCCGGGCGTTTATTCATCCAGATATGCTGGTGAAAACGTTACTTACGCCGATAATGTCCGTAAATTGCTCGAAGAGCTTGCCGGGGTCCCGGAAGGGAGCAGGCAAGCCTCTTTTCGGTGCGTGATGGCGTTGGTGGATGGTAGCACTCAAGTCTGTTGGGACGGTGAAGCTCACGGTGAAATCACTTTGTTACCATGCGGAACCAATGGGTTCGGTTATGATCCGGTCTTCTATTCCAGAGAACTGGGTAAAACTTTTGCCGAAGCATCGCTCGAAGAGAAGAACGCTGTGTCTCATCGTGGCAGAGCGTTACGAAAACTGGCAGAAGAAGTAAGGCAGATTTTCGACGGTAACCGTGAATAGAGCCAAGCGCATTTATCTTGACCATAGCGCGACGACCCCGGTTGACCGGCGCGTTGTTGAAGCTATGAACGAGTTCATGCTGGAGAAATTCGGTAATCCTTCGAGCATCCACGCATACGGGCGCGAAGCCAAGGATGCTCTCGATTTCGCACGGATCTCTGTTGCCAAGCTACTTGACGCCGAAAGTGATGATATTTTCTTCACCAGTGGTGGCACCGAGGCAGATAATCTGGCTTTGATCGGCTACTGTACGCGCAACCGTTCCAGAGGCACTCACGTCATCATCTCCAGTATTGAGCATTCCGCAATTCTTCGGAGTGCCAAGGAGTTGGAGGCACTCGGTTTCATTGTTACACGCCTTCGACCCGACCGTTTTGGAGAGGTGACCGCGAATGCTGTCGAGGCGGCAATGACGGATCATACTATTCTCGTTTCGGTGATGCATGCCAATAACGAAGTCGGTACTATCAACGACCTCGCGGCGATTTCGCATGTTGCGCACACCGGCGGAGCTGTCTTTCACACGGATGCAGTACAATCCTTTGGCAAGCTCCCCATTTTCGTCGGACGGATGGGAATTGATATGCTATCGCTATCAGGGCATAAAATATATGGCCCCAAAGGGATAGGTGCAATTTACATCAAGCATGGAGTCGATCTGAGTCCACGTCAATTTGGCGGTCACCAAGAGTCAGAGGTCAGACCGGGAACTGAAAACCTGCCTGGGATTGTCGGGCTCGGAGTGGCCGCGGATCTTTGCCACGATGAGATGGTCTCGGAGGCGAGTAAGTTGGCGTATCTGCGCGATGAGTTGTGGAATCGTCTTCAGTCTGGATTGGAGCGAATCAAGTTGAACGGGCATCCAGAGCGACGAATGGCTGGAAACCTGAACGTGACTTTCGATGGCGTCGAAGGAGAGGCATTGCTGGTCGCTCTTGATCTGGAAGGTGTTGCTGTTTCCTCAGGTTCTGCTTGCTCCTCCGGCAGTACTTCGCCTTCTCACGTGTTGACCGAAATCGGTTTGAGTCCTCAAGCCGCTCATTCAAGTTTGAGGATGACGCTTGGACGTATTAACTCCATCGAACAGATCGAACGCGCTGCAAACATCATCATCAAATCGGTAATCCGCCTTCGCTTTATGGATCGTCCCTACTCATCTTCCGAATCCAGCGCTATGCAGGCTGTTTTAGCTTGAGCACTTTAAGACGTCCGCACCTTCCGTCATCTTCCACTCCGATTGCGGTTCTGATGAGCGGTGGTGTCGATTCTTCCGTCGCTGCTGCGATGCTTGTCGAACAGGGATTTCAAGTCGTCGGATTCACTCTAAAGCTCTGGGACGCCGAGGATGAGGAACATGCCCGCAAAGTCTGTTGCACTACAGTCATGGCCCGCGATGCCGGGAAAGTCTGTTCTCTGCTCGGCATACCGCATTATACGCTCGATCTCAGAGACGATTTCCGCAAGGAAGTGATCGAGCGATTCGACCGTGAGTATTTAGCAGGCAGGACGCCTAACCCTTGTGTTCATTGTAACTCAAAGGTTAAGTGGGGTAGAGTCTGGGAAAAGGTACAGGCAATCGGAATGGAATGGCTTGCCACCGGGCATTACGCGCAAATGGTAATGAACGAATACGGTGTACCGGCTCTTGTCAAAGGAGTAGATGGATCTAAAGATCAATCATACTTTCTCTGGGAGATTCCTCGACCTCTATTGCATCGGACTTTGTTTCCGCTCGGTTCTTTCTCTAAACTGGAAGTCCGCGATTACGCTCGAAAGCTAAATCTTCCGGTTGCTGAGAAAGAAGAGAGTCAGGAAGTCTGCTTTATTCCGCGTGATGATTATCGGGGGTGGTTGAAATCCCGTCATCCTGAGCTTGAGGATGGAGCTTTGTCAGGGAACGTTGTTGACGAACATGGTGCTACTATCGGACAACATGACGGGTATCCTTTTTTTACGGTTGGTCAGCGTAAGGGATTGGGGTTGGGAGGAGGCCGTAAGCTCTTCGTGACAAAAATTGAACCCATGACTCATCAGGTGCACGTCGGGCCCGAAGAGGGCTTGACGCTTCGACAGTTCGAGGTAGAACGACTAAACCTTCTTAGTTCTGATTACCCATTTACGGGCGAGAACGGCTACAGCGTCAAAATCCGCTATCGAGATGTCGGACAACCGGCGAGGCTAACACTTTTGCCTGTTGACCGCATGTTGGTTGAGCTTGAAAGTCCCGTCAGGTCTTTGACTCCAGGGCAATCAGCCGTATTTTATCATGGTGACGATGTGATCGCCGGAGGTATAATATGTTGAAAAATAACAATATAACCACTGGAGTTGCGGCACCTGTTACAGTACACGGTCTGATCGAAAAGAAGACCCGTGGCGAAAAAATAGTCGCTCTCACAGCATATGACGCGACTTTTGCGCGACTGATCGACGAAGGTGGCGCGGATCTGATCCTTGTAGGTGATTCGCTTGGCATGGTTATTCAAGGTTACGAGACCACCTTGCCGGTAACCATAGACGACATGGTTTATCACACCCGTGCTGCTTCTCGAGGAGTCAAACGTGCTCTTCTCGTCGCTGATATGCCTTTTATGACCTATCAGGCATCTGTAGAACGAGCCATGCTTAATGCCGCACGTTGCATAAAAGAAGGTGGTGCGTCCGCGGTAAAGCTTGAAGGTGGCGAGGAGATTGTAGCGACAGTGAAAAAACTGGTTGCCAGTGGTATTCCTGTCATGGGGCATGTCGGCATGCAGCCACAGAAAGTTCGAGCATACGGAGGGTTCGGCATCCAGGGCCGTGACTCAACCGAAGCAAAACAGATACTAAGAGATGCCGAAGCTATTGCCGACGCCGGCGCATTCTCAATTGTATTGGAAAAAA
>Ga0172380_10009773_pt1 | contig 10166 bp, 6 predicted proteins | sample Leawe162metaG_FD_119747 | JGI IMG/M metagenome (GOLD analysis project Ga0172380, IMG submission 119747) | Leachate microbial communities from a municipal landfill in Southern Ontario, Canada - Leachate well 162 metaG | ecosystem: Engineered > Solid waste > Landfill > Unclassified | place...
AATCTGCTGCTGCCAATTTGTCAAGTGATACAGTTGCAAAGGGTGTTGGATCAGATGCTAGATATTTAACGACACTGAGCACCGATGATTTTGATGCAGGAAAATTTACGTCATTTTATTCGTTCCGAGCAGGCGCTCCAATTAATGAAAAGACTGCATCTTGTATTACGAATTGGAGAGGGTTACAGATAGATGATCAAACGGCCGCAGATGTGGCATTGACTGCCACTGGTTCATATACTGGTGTGTATGTTGGAGATGCAGTTGTTGGTCAAACACACCGAGGTGTATGGATTCGCACAAGCGGAGGAGTTGCGTCTACTCGTGCTGTAGGTGTAGAAGTTGATACAATCGGTGCAAATACGGCAGCGGCAGCGAATTGTGCTGCATTTTATGGAACGAATGTAGGAAACACGACGGCGGTTGCAGCCGCTTGGGGTTTAAAATTTGGTAACATTAGTGCAAATACGGCAGATGGTACCGCTGCTGGTATTGAGACAGGAAATATTTCAGGTGAAACAACGTATGGTTTGAAAATGTTGATAGTCGGAAGCACTACTTCTGTAACATGCCGAGGAGTTGATGTTATCGGCGTTGGGCATTTATCTACTGAAGTAACCGGAAATCATGTAGGAATCAGATCCGATTACATTGGTAATGCCGTTTGCGCAAATGCTGTTGGTATAAAAACCGGAAATATTACTTCAGACGGAACATCACACGGTTTCGAAATCGATGGAACCGTTAGCGGATCAATATACTCTCGTGGTATGGTAATAAATCAAGTAGGACACCCGGATTCAACTAGAAATCATGGAATAGTTGTAACCAATATTGGGTTAGATACCGCATATTCTCTTGCACAGTCTGTAGGTGTTACTGTAGGATATATCGGAAATACGACATCCGGATTATATAGTATAGCATTCCGAAGTGAAGATGTCCTATGCAATGAAACAGATGGTACTGCATCAGGTGTGGATATCAATACAGTTTCTGGATATTTGTCTAGAGGTATTTATATTAAGACTATTGGAGGCACCGGCCCTACCCGAACCCATGGAATTTTTGCAGAAAATATTGGTGTTGATTCTGCACATGAACACAACCGCGCAATCGGATTTGTATCTACTCAAATTGGAAACATGACGGGTGGATGTGAATATGCTGCTGGAATGAAAGTTACTACTATACAAAGTGACGCAGCCGCATATGGACTGGATTTTACTGCAATACAATCTGCCGTAACTGCTCGTGGTATACAAATAAGCGAAGTAAGTGGGGCAAGTGCAACGACGGTGGAAGGTATATACCTGGCATTAGTAGGAAATGATAGTGCTGGTGCAGTAAGTAATTACGGTTTAAAAATGGGAACCATTGGAAACAGATTATATGGAACAATTTCCGTTGGATCATCTGTTGGTAATGTATATAGTCTGACGTCAGCATACGGATATCATCTTAATAATGTTGCAGGAACAACTATATCCAAAGGAATTTATGTCCAAAATGCTGGAGATATTAATTCTGTAAGTATTTGGGGATTACACCTTCAAAACATTGGGTTGACATCATCCTCTTCAACGGCAACTTATGGAATACAAATTGATTCTATTGGAAACACAACAGGAACATCTGCATATGGTGTGGCTATATCTTCAATGAATGATGTTACCTGTGTTGGATATAGAGCGACATCCGTATTGGGAACAGCAGATTCTCGGGGAATACACATGTCCACAATCGGGCACGCATCTTCCTTATATTCATATGGTGTTTCTTTAAGTAATGTCGGTGGAGATTCAACAAATTTAGGTAATGAAAGTGTTGGTGTTAATTGTTCTGTAGTAGGATCTATTGGGTATAGTTTGGTTGCTTGCGGGTTCAGAGCTGTTGGAATTTACAGTGATAAGACTGCTCATGGTATTGAAGTGACAAATATACAAAGTGATTCAACAGCTAGGGGATTTCATGGCTCTGGTATTGGTAGTAGGATTACGGAATATGCATATGGTATTAGTATTCAACAAATAGGTTCAGCCGTTGGTACTACTTCTTCCGCTATTGCGTATGGATCATATTTAGATAGTATAGGAATGGCAGATACTACATTGGCTGTCGGTTCTCGTGTTAGTGCCATTTATTCTGATCAAACGGCTTATGGATTTGAAGTATATGATCTTCAATCTAAAAAAGCACAAGCAATACGAATAAGTGCTATTGGTTACGCAGATTCCACAGAAATTGTAGGAATACGCGGATTGGAAATCGGAACAACGTCGACAGATACTTATTTGGCATATGGAATGTTTGTAGGAAATATTGGTAATCTTGGTGATGGTCTAATGAGTTCTGGATTGTATTTTGATTATATTAGAAATTTAACGGATTCATATGGTATTGCATTCAATTCTATTAGTGCTTTGGATGATGCTTACGGGTTTTATGCTAATAGTATTGGATATGATTCCTCCAGTTATGCTATTGGTATTAGAATTAATGAAGTTTCAACTGGTACAGCACCTACTAGATGGGCGTTTGGATCATGGATTATTGAAGTAGGAAACGACGATGCTACTTCTTCCGTCGGATATGCAATAAATGTTGTTAGAGGTGCATCTGCAACAGGAATGTCGATTAATACTGTTTTAGGTGGTTCATATTCTTATGGAATAGATATTACGGCTGTTGGAGATGGAGATACAGACACAACCTCGGCGGGAATAGATATCTATTCAGTTACAAGCGGGAATGATGCATATGGATTATATATCGGAGAAGTTACAGGTGGAACTGCTAGTAATGATGTAATTCATGGATTACATATTGGAAATATAAACGGAGGATACACTGAATATAAACGATTTGCTATTCATGCTAATCCTTCGGGTGGGGACAAAGGACTTACTTGTTTGTATATTCCGACTATTTCTTCAGGAGGAGTAGCATCATTGGCTTCCGGAACATTATACCTTTTAGACACGGACGAGACTGCGTATATTCGAGTGAAAGCATAAGGAAGGATTAATCATGTTTGATATATTTACACCCGATACATTAAGACGTTCTGTAGAAAGTGCTTCCGGACAGAAAGCAACCATTCTATATGATGATAAAGGACTACCTTCCTATATGTCAGTCATTCCTAAAATGACTTTAGGAGATGTTTTCCCTCTTGCATATTTAGAAGGAATTGCAACACCAACTGAAACACATGCCGCGTTTGTTGTAACTGATGGTACTGGAACATATGAAGTTGATAAAATCTTCATAAGTCAATATAAAAATTTTGTAACTGGTGGAAGAGCTGTATCTATGCCAATGAAAACTCCTGCCAGATCTACTATTGTTCCAATCACAAGTTATTGTGAAGATAAAGGAACCGGTTGGCATTTAATGAATGGTTTAGAATATGGATTGCTTTGGGCAATTGCTATGTCAGAAGATAAGAATATTAAAGGTAATACACTGGCAACATACGTGGATGGTACATTTACTACAAATGAATCAAATGACTGGACGGCACCTTCAAATATTTATGATATTTTCTCTGCAGATTTGCAGACAGCGGATTATAATGCCCTGATTGTTGGTGATATCATTGAATTGAATAATGGTATCAATGTTGAATTACTAGCTAAATGGCCCGATTATTATGGGTTTGAAAATGATGGTACGACAAACGATTATTTCCTAATGGTGCAAACCGAAGTAGGTGATTATATCGGGGATGCCACACAGCTTACTACTCCATTAGCCGCTACTGCCGCGGTTACAAGTATGTATCGTCATGAAGTTCCAGGAATGGGTCAAAGCTCTTGGGCACATGATCACTCCACTTGGGGTGTTTGGAATTTAATGGGCGCCCAGAGAGAGATTGTGGATAGTGTTTGGCTTAAAAATCAAAATCCATATTATTTTCTTCAAAGTGTTAGAACCAATTATGGACCAACTGCAGATCGTGATGTTTTATCAATGACTGCCAAGTATTCATATGATGGTGGATATCTTCATTTAGGATATCAGCCATTAAGTGGGCAAACTGCAATCGCTGGCGGAGACGGAGACATCACAAACAATCCAGGTTGGAGAAGAATCTTTTCGGCATTGGATAGATCTGCAGCATTTACAGCATCAACAACCGATGCTGATAAAACCTTATTGAAAGTATTGGGATTAGATACAATGGTGTGGCCAACTAATCAAAATACGAGACATGAAGGACAGATTTTGACGTTGTACGGAGAAGCATCCGGAAACAGATATATGATTCGTGGTGGTTGGCAGAATTCAACTGCAGACGAAATGACAATGTATAGTGCGTCTTGGGGATCTGGAACACCAACAACCCTTAGCAACCATGGATGGACATTCAGAACAGCATACGTACCAGGCAGATAAAACTCAAAAGAAGGAGCAGTCAAATGAAAATGGGGTCAATCGATGTACGTATACCATCAGTTATTCCAGAAGGAGTACTGGTTGATAGTATACGTAGCTTTATGAAAAATTCCAAATATCCGAAAAGTCTAGTAATTAAAAAATTCGATATGCTTTTAGAGAAGTATCAAGCGAAACAAAAAGAGATAGCAGAAGAAATTATCGCAGCGAGGGAATCCAATAAGAACACGCAAAAGTCAATCGAAAAAATCAGATCTAAAAACAAGGGCGTCGTGTTTGAAATTAGGGAAAAACTGTCCTAAATCTATCTAAAATATCCTTTTAGAAAAGAGCCAAATCCATTGGCTACTTTGAGGACAAACAATTGAGGAAATCGAATATGTTAATGGGAAGTGTTTGTAATATTGATGGTAGGAACCTGTCAACAGAAGATCTATTGTCCTATCTTTCTCAAGTCACCCTGACAATGACTGACGAAGAGACGAAGAGAAAGCATAAGTTGCTGGAAGGTTGCCGTGATAATGTTTCTAAACTCCGAAAGGAATTAAAGAAACAAAAAGACGTGCAGAATTCCTTGGTCCTTGAGCAATCAAGACAAAAACAACTAGGACGAGTGCTAAGCCTGCTGGATACCTTAAAAAGAGAAGGTGTTTTAACCGGTAGAAACGCACAAAAGATCTCAAGAGTCTTGGATGATATCGAAGATAAAGATTTCCGATACCTACGAGATTTAGAAGAAAGACTTGCTGTTTATTTACCCGGTTAAATTGTAGTTCTAAACGACGACTCGAAGGAGATTTGAAAATGGATATGCACTTACTTGAAAATGCTTATGCTAGTACGCGGAAGCTAACTGGCCTTAATCCGGCAATTCCTGCTGGTTTGCGCCAACTAACGAAAGATCAGAAGGGCTGGAACAATTATGTTCAGGCGCTTGCTGAAGGCCTTACGGATTCACAGAAGGTTGAATTCGGAATGCTTTGTGAGAACACAAGAGTTGCCATTATGGAAAACTCGATGTTCGGTTTGAATCCGTACGAAACCCTGACCCTTCCGGTATTGCGCAAGTTCTACCCGAAGTTGATTGCTAAAGAACTTGTTAATGTTATGCCGATTGACAAGCCTGAAGTGATCAAAGGTTTCATGAGAGCATACTTTGGAACGTATTCGGACGTTGCTGCTGGCAATTATCCTTATCAGTTCCCGTATGTTGCCCCTGGTGATCGTGTTACGGCTGGTGGAACGACTCCGTTGGTTGATATTTCCCGCGGCCCGTCCGTTGGTATTAACCTTGAAGCGTTTACGGGTAGTGATCATAGCAATCCGGAATACACCGTTGATATTCTGAGCTTGCTGAGCTTGACGGAAAGCGAATCGCACATCGAAAAAGATTTCAAAATTATCGGTGTGTCTTCGGCTGATACGACTTCGTTTATTACGCTGGCTGAGCCGGTTGTTGCGGACGTTGACGGAAACTTCTCGTTTGATGTTTCTTACGGTGAATCGCCGGAAGTTACGGATACGATCGTTGGCCGTATTAACTTTGAGACGGGTATCTTGGATTGGCAGTCCATCCGTGGCGAAACGGACAGACTTCAGTTCAGCGCGGTTGCCTCTCTTGAAGAGAATCGGATTAACCCGAAGGTTCGGTATACAATCGATAAGATTCGGTTCCAAGTCATGTTGAGACAGATTTCGGCTGAATGGACTATTCCATTTGAGCAGGACATGAAAGCCCTCTATGACATTAACGTGCAGAGCGAACTTGTAAACATTATCGGCGAGCAGATTGCTGCTGAAATTGATCGCGAGATCATTGACGCGCTTATTTCTGGTAACTCGGCGTTTAATGATCCTGCGTTGCACACGGCAACGTTTGACAAGAATCCTCCGGCTAATTTCTATTGGGGCCGTAAGGCATGGTACGAGAACATTCTTCCGACGCTTACGAAGTTGTCTGCTCAGGTATATAACAGCACGCTTATGGGTGCTGCGAATACCCTTGCTTGCAACCCGCTTGACGCGGCTATCTTCGAAAACCTTAATGACTTCGCCTATACTGGTAACAGCGTAGACGGTGGTGATGTGGGCTATCGTTCGGCTACGGTACAGGGCGGAAAATGGAAGATTTTGGTATCCAGTATTGTTCCGGATGGCAAAATCGTTGTAAAATACCGTTCCAACGAGATGCAACGTGCGGCTTTCGTGTACGCGCCATACGTTCCCGCATTGCTCACACCCTATCCAATCGGAGCCATTCCCTCGATGACGGTTATGACTCGTTACGCTTCCAAGCTTATTCGTCCGGAAGCGTTGGCGGTTCTTAACATCGTTGACACGGCTGTATAGTTCCTGTAACCCTCAGTTGAAAATGAGGCCTACCTTCGGGTGGGCCTCATTTTTTCCACGCTGAACGTTTCAATAGTATTTAGAACAAATGTACAAAAAGGGCAGTTAAAATGTCAATATGCAAAGAATGTGGAAAAGAATTTAGCGATTTGGGAAAACACCTAAAACATCATCACATCACAAGTAAAGAATATTATGATAAACACGTAGGTAGTCCAAATGTCTGTCCAGTGTGCGGTAAGGAAACAGGCTTTTGTTCACTAACTATAGGTTATTACATATGTTGCTCCAGAAAATGTTCTCAAAACGCGGAACACACGATTAAGAAGAAAAAAGAAACATTCATGAACAATTATGGAAGTGAATATTACATGTCATCTGCTGAAGGTAAAGAAAAAATTAAAAACGGGTTCATAAAAAAATATGGTGAAGACAATCCGATGAAGTGTCCAGAAGTTAGAGAAAAATTAAAACAATCTATAATAAACAAATTTGGGGTTGACAATGTTTCAAAAAATAAAGAAATAATGGATAAGATACAGAAAGGGCGAAAAGAAACGTTTTACAATAGGTTGATTGATGGAGAAAGAGTAAACAATCTTTGTAAACCAGATTTTACAATAGATCAGTTTAATGGTGTTTTAGATGAAAAACAATATCCTTGGATTTGTAATCAATGCAATAAAAGATTTTTTGATTCAATAAATAATGGAGAGATGCCAAGGTGCCCTAGTTGTTTTCCAAAAGCACAAGTTAGATATTCTTCATATGAACTAGAAATTATTGAATTTCTAAAAACTCTTGGATTCAAGGATCATGAAATTCTCAAAGGATCTCGAATCGAAATATTTCCTCTGGAATTGGATATTTATATCCCATGTTGCAATTTCGCAATTGAATTTGATGGAATATATTGGCATTCTGAAGACGGACCAAATCATACATCCAGTAAATATCATCTTAAAAAAACAAGAGACTGCAATAAATTGGGAATAGATCTTCTTCACATCTTTGAGGATGATTGGATCAATAAAAAAGAAATAGTACAATCAATCATAAGAAATCTACTAAAAGTCCAAAAAAATATTATAAGTTCTTCTAGTTGCAATATATTATCTGTATCAGAAGATGTGTCTGCTGAATTTTTAGAGAAAAATCATTTAAATAGTCATGATTTGAAGGACTCAACATCGTTAGGATTATATTACAAGGATGTTCTGCTTTCCATTATGTTATTTTCTCACACAAATCAAAGATCTTGGATTCTTATGGATTATGTAGAATTGGTTGATCATTCAGTAATGGATGGTTTCTCAACATTGCTACTACAATTTATAGAAGATTATAATCCATTAGAAATCATTACGGTACATGATAGAAAATATCCAGTTAATCCAGAAATTTTATTTTTCGGATTTCAATTGGTTAAAAAATTGAATCCAACATATTATATATTGGATGGTACTAAACGATTGGGAAGACTTCAAAGATTGGGTTATGAAAATCCAAACACTTCTTTATTGGTTGATTGTTATGATTCATCTATGTCAGATTGGGAAAATCTAAAAAACAATCGTTACAATCGTATTTGGGATTGCGGACATTTGGTATATTCCTATGTATAAATGCGAGATTTGCGGTAAAGAATTTAATACAATTTCAAATCATCTAATAACCCACAGCATAACGGTAAATGAATATTATGATAAGTATGTCAAATCCTCAACCGAAGGATTCTGTATAGTTTGTGGAAATCCTACTAAATTCATATCTTTTCGAGATGGATATGGTAAACATTGTTCCTGCGGATGTGTTTCTAGAGATCCGAATATTCAAAAGAAAAAAACCGAAAACAATGTAAAAAAATATGGAGTTAAATATACATCTCAGTTAAAAGAAAATAGAGAAAAATATAAAGAAACATGCCAACAAAGATATGGAACAAATAATCCTTCGTCATTAGAATCCGTTAAGAAAAAGAGAATTGATAATAGTAGAGAAAAATATGGAACAGATTATCCAAATCAATCCCAAGAAGTAAAAGATAAATATAAAGAAACATGTAATCATAAATATGGATGCACGCATTATTCAATGACGGAAGAATTCAAACAAAAATGCAAAGAAGCTTGGCTCGAAATTCATGGTGTAGATAATCCCATGAAAGTTCCATCTATTGTCGAAATAATAAGAAAAAAAGAATATGAAAAGACATATCACAAAATTCTATCGGGAGAGCGCACCAACTTTCAGCTCATCCCCTTATTCACCTTCTCCTCTTTTCGTGGAGTATCTAATCGAATAGAATATCCATGGTTTTGTCTAAAGTGTTCTACCAAGTTTGAAGATCACATCGATGATGGCCACATTCCTCGTTGTCCAACCTGTTATCCACCACTACAAGGATTCTCTAAAATGGAAAAAGAGTTAGTTGAGTTTGTAAAATCGTTAAATGTAGAAGTGCTTGAAAACGTCACAAACATTCTATCAAACAATCGGGAGTTGGATCTTTATATTCCGTCCCACAATGTTGCAATTGAATTTGACGGGCTCTATTGGCATTCAGAAGTTCAAGGACACAAGGATCAGTTTTATCATCTTAAGAAAACCGAAGAGTGTGAAGCCAAGGGTATAAGGTTATTGCACATATTCGAAGATGAATGGATTAACAAACCGAGTATTGTCAAGTCCTTAATCCGTTCCAAGTTAGGATTATCTGATCACAAGTTATTTGCTCGCAAGTGTGAAGTTGCTCGCATATCGTTCAAAGATGCTCGAGAGTTTTTAAATGAAAATCACATTCAAGGTTGTGGTACTCCATCTAAGATTTGTTATGGCCTTGCGCAAGATTTCAGAATAGTAGCAGTTATGACATTAGCAAAACCTAGATACAACAAGAAGTATGATTATGAATTGGTGCGTTATGCGACTTTGAAGAATTATTCAATTGTTGGTGGTTTTTCTAAGCTCTTAAAGGCATTCACAGACGAGCACAATCCTAATTATATTATTTCATATGCAGATCGTCGGTATTCCGCTGGTGGAGTCTACGAGAAGTGCAATTTTAAACCGATTGAAGACAGTAAACCAAATTATTTCTATATTGAACCGGATATGAAGCGTTCTTCTCGTGTTAAGTATCAGAAGCACAAACTTGGGCAGGTGTTAAAGACGTTTGATGAAAAGCTTACGGAATGGCAGAATATGCAATTAAATGGGTTTGATCGTATTTGGGATTGTGGTAATTTGGTATATTTATATGAACCGACCAATCAACACGCAACAGAACAAACAGCAAACATATCAGAGGGTTGACATATGCCGTTATTTACATTCGTTTGTAAAAAGTGTGAGTATCAATTTGAAACATTAATAGATAGGGATTGTTATCCAAAATGCCCAGAATGTGGGAATGA
>Ga0172380_10009774_pt1 | contig 10166 bp, 8 predicted proteins | sample Leawe162metaG_FD_119747 | JGI IMG/M metagenome (GOLD analysis project Ga0172380, IMG submission 119747) | Leachate microbial communities from a municipal landfill in Southern Ontario, Canada - Leachate well 162 metaG | ecosystem: Engineered > Solid waste > Landfill > Unclassified | place...
CCATCGTCGCATAGGGGAGGAACTCATATGACGAAGCATTCGACCAGCATCATGACCCGCCGGACCGCGCTCAAGCTCGGCGCCGGGTTTGCCACGGCCAGCGCCATCGGCATGCCCGCGATCGTCCGGGCCCAGGCCGGGTCCATCCGCATCGGCCAGCTGACGCCGATGACCGGCTTCCTCGGCGCCCTCGGCGAATACGCCGTGCGCGGCATGCAGATGGCCGCCGACGAGGTCAACGCGGCGGGCGGCGTCAACGGCAAGATGATCGAAATCCTCGCCGAGGACTCGATCAATCCCGACACCGCGACGACCAAGGCCCAGCGCATGCTGGAGCAGGACAAGGTCGATTTCCTCATGGGCGAGATCAGCTCGGCCTCGGCCCTCGCCATCTCCCAGGTCGCCGCCCGCAACCAGAAGCTGTTCGTGGCCATCGGGCCGCGCTCCGACGTGCTGCGCGGCGCGAACTGCTCCAAGTACATGTTCTGCACCGACATTCCCAACACCGTGATGGTCAACGCGGTGGGCAGCGCGCTCAAGCGCGAGGGCATGGTCGAGGGCAAGAAGTTCATGACGCTGACCGCCGACTACGTCTTCGGCCACGACCTGCTGAAGGCCGCCAAGGCGTTCTTCGACGCCAACGGCGCGACGCTGGTCGCCGACGAACTGGTGGCCACCGACGTCACCGACTTCAGCCCGTTCCTGATCAAGGTGCGCCAGACCCAGCCCGACGTGGTCTGCCTCAATCTCGCCGGCAACCAGGTCACGAACTTCATCAAGCAGTATTCGGAATTCGGGCTGCCCTACCCGACGGTGGGCTTCAACCTCAACACCGCCGACGCCTGGGCCGCCGGCCTCGGCAACCTTACCGGCACCTGGCCCACGGTCTGGTACCACACGCTCGAGACGCCCGGCTCGAAGGCGTTCGTCGAGTCGTTCCAGGCCAAGCACGGCAAGCTGCCCGAGAACCACGCCTGGATCTCCTATATCGCCCTCAAGATCATGGCACAGTCGATCGGCGAGACGCAGTCGGTGGCGACGCCCGACCTCATCGCGTATCTCGAGTCCGGCGCCGAGTTCGACATCCTCAAGGCGCGCAAGGCGTATTTCCGCCCCTGGGACCACCAGCTGATCCAGGAGGGCTACGCCTTCTCCGTCGATCCGGCGGCCGCCAACGAATACGACATGATCAAGCTGGGCGCTCCAGTGCCCGGCGCGGACGAGTCGATGGAAACCATCTACCCGAGCGAAGCGCAGAACACCTGCAAGCTCTAGCGCTGATCGCCCGCGGCCGCTGGCCGCGTTCCGAACCTCGATGGCGGCCGCGGCGTCCCGCGACCGCCATCGGCGAAACAGTGGAACCCAAATGCAGCTCGTCTTCCTTCTCGAGCAGGTGGTCAACGGCCTCGTGCTCGGGGGCTACTACCTGCTGATCGCGCTGGGCCTGTCGCTCATCTTCAGCGTCGGGGGCGTGGTCAACCTGGCCCACGGCGCCTTCTATGCGCTGGGCGCCTACGTGTCGGTCGAGATCGGACGACGCCTGGGTTTCGGCGCTGCCGCGGCCATCTCGCCGGTCGTCGTGGCGTTGCTGGGCATCCTGTTCGAGCGCCTCTTCCTGCGCCGCTTCTATCGCGAGGACCCCATCCTCGGCCTGCTCGTGACCTTCGGCCTCGCCATGGTGGCGGAGCAGGCCATCCGCATGATCTGGGGCGCCGCGCCGCTGTCGGTAACCCTGCCGCCCGCCCTCAAGGGATCGGTCATCATCGGCGACTTCCTGTTCTCGCGCTACCGCCTGCTGATGCTCGCCATCGTCGCCGTAGTGCTGCTCGGCATCTGGCTGCTGCTCAACAAGACCGCCTTCGGCCGTGTCGTGCGCGCCGGTATCCAGCAGCCCGACATGGTGGCGGCGCTCGGCATCCGCCTGCAGCCCTACATGACGGTGGTGGTGATGCTGGGCGTCGGCATCGCCGCGCTCGGCGGGGCGCTGTTCGCGCCCATCACCATCGTGCACCCGGCCATGGGCTCGGAGATCATCATCGTCGCCTTCGTCGTCGTCGTCATCGGCGGGCTCGGCAGCTTCTGGGGTGTCGTCGCCGCCGCCATCCTGGTCGGCGTCGTGCGCGGCGTCACCATCCACTTCGAGCCCGCCGCGGGCGAGGCGTCGATGTACGTCCTGATGTTCCTGGTTCTGCTGTTGCGCCCGCGCGGGCTGCTCGGCGAATCCATCGAGAAATTCGAGAAATGACCACCAGTTTCCTCACCCGCCACCGGCCGCTGCTGATCGGCGCCGCCGCTCTGGTCGTGCTGCCCTTCGCCATGCCGCTGCTGGGGCTGACGATCAACACCGCGACGGTGGTCGTCCTGCTCGCCATCGCCGTGCTCGGCCTCAACGTCATCATGGGCTATAACGGCCTCATCTCCTTCGGCCACGCGGCCTGGTTCGGCATCGGCGCCTATGCCGCGGCCATCTCGCAGCGCAACTGGTTCGGCGACCAGGTCTTCGTGCCGATCCTGTTTGCCGTCGCCTTCGTCGCCGTGGCATCGCTTTTCGTCGGTGCGCTGATGCTGCGCCGCCGCGGCGTCTATTTCGCGCTGATGACGCTGGCGCTGTCGGCGCTGGTCTATACCGTCTCCTTCCGCTGGACCGAACTCACCGGCGGCGAGGACGGGCTGGGCAATCTGGTGCGCGGCAATCTCGGCCCCATCGACCTCGACGACCCGATCGCCTGGTACGGCTTCGTCGCGATCATCGGTCTCGTCGTGCTCTACGGGCTGGTGCGGGTCGTGCGCTCGCCCTTCGGCCACGTCCTGGTCGCCATCCGCGAGAATCAGGAGCGTGCCGTTTTCCAAGGCTACCCGGTACAGCGCTACAAGCTCGTGGCCTTCGTCCTCTCCTCCGCCATCACCGCCCTGGCCGGCGCGCTTTCGGCCTTCCAGCACTACATCGTCACCGCCGAGTCCGCCTCCGTTGAACTGAGCGGCGAACTGCTCGCCATGGTCGTCATCGGCGGCATGCACAACATCCTCGGGCCCGCCCTCGGCGTGCTGTTCTACATCGTCTTTCGCGAGCTGTTCTCGATCTGGACCGGTGACTGGCTGTTCTGGTTCGGCATCGTCTTCGTCGCCTTCGTCATGTACTCGCCCGGCGGCCTGGTCGGCATCTGGGGGCAGATCAGGAAGCGTCTGAGCCCGCCCCCCGAAGACGCCGCTGCGATGAGCAAGCGCAAGATCTACGAGGGTCTGCCGCTCCCCGCTTTCCTTCGGCCCGAAGCGGCCGAGGGGCCCGTGCTCGAGGTGTCCGGCATCTCCAAGCGCTTCGGCGGCATCCGCGCCGTCGAGGACGCCTCGCTCACCGTCGGGGCCGGCCAGATCCATGCGCTGATCGGCCCCAACGGCGCCGGCAAGACCACGCTGTTCAACCTCGTCTCCGGCCGCTTCACCCCCGACAAGGGCACGATCAGGCTGTGCGGCAAGGAAATCCAGGGGCTCGGCGCCGACCGCATCTGCGAACACGGCCTCGCGCGCTCGTTCCAGATCACCAATCTGTTCGAAGGGCTCGCCATCTACGAGAACCTGCGCCTGTCGGCGCAGGCCAAGCACCCCGGTCGCTTCAACATGTGGCGCGACGCCGACAGCTACGAGGCGGTCAACGCCGACACCCGCGAACTGGTCAGGTTCCTCGGCCTCGAGGGCATCGAGACGGCCAAGGGCGGCGACCTCTCCTACGGCGGCCAGCGCCTCGTCGATCTCGGCATCGCGCTGGCCAGCCGCCCGCAGGTGCTGCTGCTCGACGAGCCGCTCGCCGGCCTCGCCGCCGCCGAACGCGAGCGCGTCTCCAATCTCGTCGTCAAGGCGGCAGAGACCATCCCGGTGCTGATCGTCGAGCACGACATCGACCGCATCCTCAATTTCTCGCACGAAGTGACGGTGATGAACGAGGGCAGGGTGCTGGTCACCGGCGGCCCCGAGCTCATCCGCTGCGACGAGCGCGTACAGGAAATCTACACCGGCAAGGGCACGCCCGCGGTGACCGGCCGTGCCGCGGCCAGCGCCGCCCCGTCCGAGACGGTGCTCAAGGTCGAAAAGGTCAACACCTTCTACGGCAAGAGCCACATCCTCAACGACGCCTCGCTCGAGATCCGCCGGCACGAGATCGTCGCCTTGCTGGGCCGCAACGGCGCCGGCAAGTCGACCTTCCTCAAGTCGATCGCCGGGCTCGTCCCGGCCCGTAGCGGCAGCATCGTCTTCGAGGGCCACGAACTTGTCGGCATGCCGGCCCCCGACATCGCCCGTCTCGGCGTCGGCTACGTGCCTCAGGGCCGCGGGCTGTTCGCCGGCATGACCGTTGCCGACAATCTGAGTCTGGGCCGCCTGGCGCGGAAGACCGACGGGTCGACCGGCGTGGTCTGGAGCGAGGAGCACATCCTCGAGCTGTTCCCGCGTCTCAGGCAGCGCTACCGCTCGCACGCCGATTTCCTGTCCGGCGGCGAGCAGCAGATGCTCGCGGTCGCTCGGGCGCTGTCCGGGAACTGCCGCCTGCTGCTGCTCGACGAGCCGTTCGAGGGGCTGGCGCCGGCGGTCACGCAGGAACTGTTCACCGTCTTCGACGAACTCAGGCGGCACCTGCCGATCCTCATCGTCGAGCACAATCTCGACCTCGTGCTGGCGCTGGCCGACCGGGTGTTCGCGCTGGAGCGCGGCGCGGTGTTCCATGAGGGACCCGCCCACGCCCTGCTCACCGATCTCGACTACCGCAAGCAGATTCTTTGGCTCTGATGAAAGAAGGACCATCAGAAGTGAGTGACATCGTCGCCGCCGCAAACCGGCCCGAGCCAGCGATGAGGCAGTATCAGCTGCTCCTGGACGGCCAGTGGACAGCGGGCAAGGCAGACCCCATCGCGGTCCATGACAAGTATACGCTGACCCCGTTTGCGACCATCGCACCCGCCGATGCGGCGCAGGTGACACAGATGGTCGATGCCGCCCACGCGGCGTTCCGGCGGGGGTCGCCCGTTGCCCATGAGCGCGGCGCCATCCTCGACCGGGCGGCGGCCCTGGTCGAGGAGCGGGCGGCGGAGTTCGTCGAGACCATGCAGCTCGAAGCGGGCTTCACCGCCGCTGACGCCTTGGGCGAGGTCCGCCGCTCGATCCAGACGCTGAAGCTTTCCGCCGAGGAAGCGCGCCGGCTCGCCGGCGAGATGGTGCCGCTCGAGGGCGCCCCCGGCCAGGCCGGCCGCCTCGCCTTCACCCTGCGCGTGCCACTGGGGGTCGTGGCCGCGATCACCCCGTTCAACGCTCCGCTCAATACGGTGGCGCACAAGATCGCTCCTGCCTTCGCGGCGGGCAACGCGGTCATCCTGAAGCCGTCGACCAACACCCCGGTCACCGCCTGCAAGCTGGCGGAGGTCCTGGTCGAGGCCGGCATGCCGCGGGGGTTCCTTTCGGTGCTGCATGCCTCGAGCGCCATTGTCCAGGAAATGCTGAAGGACCAGCGCGTGCGCTTCTTCGCCTTCACCGGCTCCACCGAAGTCGGCCGCGCCATCCAGCAGGCTGCCGGGCTCAGGCGGACACAGATGGAACTTGGGTCGATCGCCTTCACCATCCTGTGCGAGGACGCCGCCCTCGACGTCGCCCTGCCCAAGATCGCCGCCGCCGGCTACCGCAAGGCCGGTCAGGTCTGCACCTCGGTGCAGATGCTGCTCGTGCACGAGGCGATAATCGACACGGTGTCGACGCGGCTTGCGGGGCTCGTCGCGGCGCTGAAATACGGCGACCCCTTCGATGCCGACACCGTCGTCGGCCCGCTGATCAGCGAGAAGGAGGCCCGCCGCATCGAGAGCTGGATCACGGAGGCCGTGGCCCAGGGCGCCCGCCGGCTCGTCGGCGGCCCGCGCCGGGACGCGGTGGTGCCGCCCACGCTGCTCACCGGCGTCAGCGCCGACATGCAGGTCGGCAACTGCGAGATCTTCGGGCCGGTCGTGTGCATCGTGCCCTTCGCAACGCTCGACGAGGCCATCGACCGGGTCAACGCCACCCCCTTCGGGCTGGCCACCGGCATCTTCACCAACCGCCTCGCCGACGCGCTCGCCGTGGCCCGTCGCCTCGAAGTCGGGGGCGTGCATATCAACGAGACCTCGAGCTCGCGTGTCGACCTGATGCCCTATGGCGGGTCCAAGGACAGCGGCTTCGGGCGCGAAGGGCCGCGCTACGCCATTCACGAGATGACCGAGGAACGGCTCGTCTCGATCTCGGCCGCCTGAGAGTGCGGCATCACTTCCGGAGAAACTTGTGAGCAGGAACATTGCCTTGGTATTCGGCGGCTCGCGCGGCATCGGCGCCGCCATCGTCGCCGCGCTGGCGCGCGACGGCTACGACGTCGCCTTCACCTACGTGAGCGGCAAGCCGGACCCGCTGCCTGCGGTCGCGGGGGCGCGGATCGAAGCCTACCGCGTGGACATCTGCGCGCCCGCGGAGGTGACGGGCGTGTTCGAGGCGGTCGGGCGCGATTTCGGCGGCGCCCCGCATTGCGTCGTCGCCAATGCCGGCATCAACGTCCCGCCCGGCCCGATGGGGCAGTTCGACCCCGACAATTTCCGCCGCCTGGTCGAGGTCAACATCGTCGGCGCCTTCAATATCCTGCAGGAAGCCGCACGGCAGGTCGCGGACGGCGGCAACATCATCGCCACCACCAGTTCCATGGTGCGGCTCGCCGTGCCCGGCGGCGGCCCCTACACGGCGTCGAAGGCGGCGGTCGAGAGCCTGATCCGCTCCATGGCCAAGGAACTCACGCCGCGCCGCGTCCGCGTCAATGCCGTGGCCCCGGGTCCGGTGGAGACCGACCTGTTCCGTGCCGGCAAGAACGAGGAGGCGCTGAAGCGCTCCGCGGCGCTGAGCCCGTTCAACCGTGTCGGCCAACCCCATGAGGTCGCCGAGGTCGTCGCCTTTCTCGCCTCGGAGCGGGCGTCGTGGATACAGGGTCAGGTCGTGCAGCCGAACGGCGGGATGGTCTAGTAAACCGGCTCCGCCATCCCCGGTTCCCACCAGGTGACGCCGTGCCGGCGGAAGCTTGCACGCTCGCCGAGGCGGTCGTGCAGGGCGGCGAGGCGCGGCGTGCGTTCCCGTACCCACTCGATCTCGAGCGGCCGATGGGTAATGAACATCAGGTGGCAGATGCAGAAGATGTCCTGCACCGAGAGCACCCCGGGCAGGAAGCCTTCCCCGTCGTCCGCAAGCTGGGTCTCGAACCAGGCGAGGAGCCCCTGGATGCGCTCGACGTTGCGGCCGATGAAGGCGTTGTCGCGCGCCGTGGTGCCGCTCCAGCGCAATTGCGAAACCAGCACCGTGCTTTCGCCGAGCGTCTGCACGGTGGCGAACAGCCGGCGGTCCAGCCACTCGTGCCCCGGCCGCGCGATCGCCTGGGCCAGAGGCGGCGCCTCGCCGGCGGCGCGCGCAGGATAGGTCGCCAGCAGGTACGCGGCGATCAGGCCGCTGTCCCACAGCGTCAGCCCGTTGTCAACCAGCGTGGGTACCTGCAGCACCGGGCTACGCTTCGCGCGTTCGCCGGCGCTGTCCTTGAGGCGGGCCACGTCCGGCTCCCAGTCGAGGCCGAGTTCGGCGAGCATGATGCGGATGGCGCGGGCGAAGGGCGAGCCGGGCGTGAAATAGAGCTTGCGGGCGGACATCAGAACCCCATCGCCGCGAGAGCGTCGGCGGAGCGCACCATGGCCTCGTCTGGCTCCTCGTCGATGATCTCGAACATGGGGAGCCGGTGCGGCGAGGCAGCGGCGACGGGCGCGGCGAGGGCGGCAAAATCGATGTCGCCCCGGCCCACGGCAGCGTGGCGGTAGGCGCTGCGCGTCGTGTCCGAAAGATGCACCAGTTCCAGCCGCTCCTGCACGATCCGCAGCCCCTCGCGCGGATCCTCGCCGATGAAATGGGCGTTGGCGACGTCGTAGCAGACGCCGATGTCGTCCGCCCCGTAGCGCTTCAGCGCGCCCATCACACCCGCGGCCTCCGGCAGAAAGGCGAAGGGCATGTTCTCGACCCATAGTCCCACGCCCGCCTCGCGCGCAACCGGCAGCAAGATGTCGAGTGCCCTGAAGAAGTAGCCTTCCAGCGTCGCGTCGGGCAGCGGGAACAGCGGGTTGGCCTTTCCCGGCCCGAGGACGAAGCCCTTCGCGCCGAGGGACCCGGCGAGCCAGATGAAGCGGCGCAGCAGCGTCGTGCTGTAGTCGCGCATCTCCTCGGCCGCTGCGGCAACATTGATGTCGAGATTGGCGGTGTTGAGCGTGCTGAGCGTATGCCCCTCCAGGGCGTTGCGCAGGCCCCGCAACGCCCCCTCACGATCCGTGGGCCACAGGTGCCCCGGCATGATCATCAACTCGAACTCGGTGAAGCCCAGCGCCGCCAGCCGGCGAACGCAGTCCGCGGCGCTCGCGGACTGGCTGTAGGCGTAGGTGTTGACGCCGAAACGGCGGGTCATGCCCCCGCCGCCTTGTTGCCCGTGGCGGGCCGCTCGCTGCGGCGTTCGATGGCGTAGAGCACCAGCGCTCCGAAGCGGTACAGGCCGTGCACGAACTTGCCGTAGGGCATGGTGAGGAACAACGCGAAGACGAGGCCCAGATGCAGCGCCAGCGCTACCCCCAGGGCTGGCGTCGTCCGCACAAGCATCAGCACCAGCCCGCTGAAGCCGGTCAGCCCCATCATGGCGATGAAGGCGGTGTCCATGCCGAAGCGCGGGCCGTCCATGATCGCCGGGTCGCGCTTGAGCTTTTGGTGGAACAGCCCCACCGTGCCGATGCTGAGCCCGATGCCGCCGGGGATGCCGAACAGCTTGGGCAGTTCCGGCCAGAAATACGGCGCCGGGTCGCCGAACAGATAGTGCAGCACGGTGCCCGAGGACGTCGCCAGGAAGCACAGCACGAAGCCATAGAAGGTGAGGTGGTGATACAGCCGCCGCCGGTCGTTGAGGCGGTCGTCCTCGTTGTTGCAGCCGGGACCGCCGCCGTCGAGGTAGCGCAGCGTCAGCGTGTCCTTGACGGCCTGCCACACGGACGGGCTGTCCTGCCCGGTGATGACGGCGGCGCCCACGTCCCGCCAGAAATTGCGAAAGCCCATCAGGAGCGCCACGAGCGCGTAGACGCTGACCGTGAGGAAGACCGCGACCATGACGTTGTGCGGCATCAGCCGGTAGAACGAGCCGCTGTCGCCGAACAGCACCGAGGGATCGTGCCACAGCGCGAAACCGAGGATGAACCCGGCAAAGCTGAGCGCCGCGATGATGGCGATGGCGAGTCCGTTGCGGTCGAACAGCGGCTGCAGCGCCCTGGGCCAGGCGTAGGTCTTCCACGAATCCTCGCGCACCTTGGCCAGCGTCGCGGGGACGTTGACCAGGAATTCGTGCGGCGGCGAGAACTGGCAGTCGACGTAGCAGGCGCCGCAGTTGTGGCAGAGATTGGCGAGATAGTTGAGGTCGCCGTCGGTGAACTCGCGGCGCAGTTCCATCGCGGGGAACACCGCGCACAACCCCTCGCAGTAGCGGCAGGAGTTGCAGACGGTCATGATCCTTTCGGCTTCGGTAAGGTTCTCAGTTGCGTGCATGTGCCGCCGCGCTTTCTCCTGCGATGCGCCCGAAGACGCTTCCGATGGTCATGCCCACGCCCGCCGCGTAGCCCTGGCCGAGGACGTTCCCCGCCATGATCTCGCCGGCGGCGAACATGTTGTCCGCCCCGCCGCCCGCCGCCATCTGCATGCGGGCGTCGCGGTCCACCCGCGTGCCGAGATAGGTGAAGGTGATGCCCGGGCGGACCGGGTAGGCATAGAACGGCGCCCGGTCGACGGGGCGGGCCCAGTGGCTCTTGGGCGGGGTCAGGCCCTCGGTGCGGCACTCGTCCAGTGCGGTGTGGTCGAAACGTCCCGGCCGCGTCGCCGCATTGAACGTCGTGATGGTGCGCTCCAGCGCCTCGACCGGCAGCTCCAGCTTCTGCGCCAGCTCGCCGATGCTTTGCGCCTGCACGGGCGGGTACAGCGACGGCATGAACAGTTCGAGGGACTTGGCGTCGAAGACGATGTAGGCGATCTGGTCGGGCTGCGCCGCGACCAGCCGTCCCCAGATGGCGTAGCGCCGCGGCCAGAAATCCTCGCCCTCGTCGTAGAAGCGCTCGGCC
>Ga0172380_10009775_pt1 | contig 10166 bp, 5 predicted proteins | sample Leawe162metaG_FD_119747 | JGI IMG/M metagenome (GOLD analysis project Ga0172380, IMG submission 119747) | Leachate microbial communities from a municipal landfill in Southern Ontario, Canada - Leachate well 162 metaG | ecosystem: Engineered > Solid waste > Landfill > Unclassified | place...
GGCTGGACTGGAGACCGAAGTGGGCGAGATCAAGGGAAAAGAGGGGCTCTCCACCGTCCCGGAGGCTTTGTTCCTGATCCAGGGGCTGAATGCCCGTGGCATCTTTCCTGACTGGATCGCCCTCAACAACGGCACCACCCACGGCATCGAGGCCAGCGATGCCGGCATTCAGGTCGGCCTGACCGCCGATATCCACCAGGCACTTGTCCCTTACAGCATCAGCGGCGCCCAGCACGGCACCTCGGGCAACAGCTCGGAGCGGCTGCGGGAGATTGCCGCCCGGACCGCCACCACCAAGGCCAACGTGGCCACAGCCCTGCAGATGATCTCCTGGGGCCTTGAGGTTAACGACTACGGCAATGCCCAATTGGACGCCAACGGCAACTTCATCAAGGTCAAGGGCGAAGGGATGACCGAAGAGCTGTGGGCCGAGATGGTCGCCCATGCCGAGTCGAAGGGCTGGAAAAAGGGCGATTACAAAAACCTCAATCTGCCGTTTGAAAACAAACTGCTGGCCCAGCCCCAGGAGATCAGGGAGCGGATGGCTAAAAGGGTCGAGGATTTCGCCTACAAGATGATGGTGGAGGTGTTGAATGCCCAGGATACCGCGCCGCTGGCCATTGCGGCGCTCCTGAAGTCAGGTTCGTATGATGTGGGGGCAAAGGCGTCCAGGATCGAGGACCCAACCGCCTGGAGCGATTCCCGGATCGTGGAGCGGGCCAAAACGATCGTCGGCGACAAAGGTCCGGAGGGCAACTTCGAGGATTGATTGCCCGCCGTTGTTCCAGTCTGAAAACGCATCCCCCTTAAAGTTCCTTCCCTCGGGCCAGGACTTTAAGGGGGATTTTTCGTGTCTGGCGCGGCAACCCCTATCCGAGCATCTGGCTGACCCGCTCAAGGAAGCGTTCCGAGGTGAAAGGCTTCTGCAGGAAGTTGATGTTTTCCTCAAGAGAGCCATCATGGACGAACAGTTCATTGGTATATCCGGACATGTAAAGGACCCTGAGGTCTGATATTGTCCCGCAGAGGGCCTCGTAGAGTTCCTGGCCGTTCATTTCCGGCATGATGACATCGGTAACCAGGAGTTCGATGCTGTTCCCATGCTGTACGGCCAATTCCAGGGCTCCGGAGGGGAGCTCGGCCACGAGCACCCGGTAGCCGGACGATTCCAACAGTTCCACCGCCATGGTGCGGACCATTTCATTGTCCTCGACCACGAGGATGGTGCCGCCAGCCCTTGTCGCCGCCGCAGCTTTTGGGACTTCCAGTTGCTCGCCCTCTTCTGCTGTCTTGGCAGTTTCCTTGGCCAGCGGCAGATAGATCCTGAAGACGGTTCCCTCGCCGATGCGGCTATTGACGGCAATATACCCTTCATGTTGCTTGATGATGCCGTAAACGGTTGCCAGGCCCAACCCGGTGCCATTGCCGATCTGCTTGGTGGTGAAAAAAGGCTCGAAGATATGGCTCAGCGTGTCGTCGCCCATGCCGCAGCCGCTGTCGCTGAATGCCAGCAACGCATAGGGGCCGGGCTGCATGCCGGGGTGTTGCCGGGCGTACTCGTTGTCGATGACCACGTGCCCGGTTTCCACAAAGATCTTTCCGTTGCCTGTGATGGCATCTTGGGCATTGACCGCGAGGTTGAGGAGAATCTGTTCCACCTGGCCGCGGTCGGCCCAGATAACGACGCCCTTCGGAGCCGGCTGCATGATGAGGGTGATGTTCTCACGGATAGTACGGCGCAGGATATCGTGGAAGGCGTCGATAATCTCGTTCAGATCCACGGCCTTCATGGTGAGCAGCTGTTTGCGGCCAAAGCTGAGCAGTTGCCTGGTCAGGTCCCGGGCCTTGTTGGCGGCGCTGGTAATGCCCTTTGTTTTATTCGCCAGCGGGTCTCCGTCAGGGAGTTTGCGCTGGATCATATCGGCATAGATAAATATGGGGGTCAGGAGATTGTTGAAATCATGGGCAATCCCCCCTGCCAGCTGGCCGACGGCCTCGATCCTCTGCACATGGTGCAGTTGCGCCTCCAGATGCTTCCGCTGTTCGTCCGACTTGAAACGTCCGATTGCTATGCTGGCAAGATTGGCCGCCGCCTCGATCAGTTTGATCTCTAAAGGGGCAGGGGAGTGCGGTTCGCGGTGATAGACGGCAAAGGTTCCCAGCAGGTTCCCTTCCGCGGAGATCACCGGTTCGGACCAGCAGGAGCGCACTCCGGCCTCCCGGGCCGGCTTGAATCCGTTCCAGAAGGGATGGCCTTCGATATCTTCCACTACTACCCGCTGCCGGCGATGGGCGGCAGTCCCGCATGACCCCATACCTTCGGCGATTCGCAGCCCGTCAGTTGCCTGGTTGTAAAAATCAGGCAGGCTGGGCGCGGCGCCATGGCGCAAGCGTGTTTCCGCTTCATCCACCAGGAGCACCGAACAGAGCGCCCCTTCGCAATCCTGTTCCACAAAGTGGACAATGTGCTGCAAAAGGTCAGTCAGGCTGCTGCCGGTGGCCATTTCTTCGAGGATGTGCAGCCTGGCGCGCTCGCGGAGTTCGCCCCGCTTCCGCTCGCTGATATCCCTGGCAATGCTGAGAATGAGCTGCTTGCCGTCGCTTTCTATCACCTGGGCGCTGATTTCGACCGGCAGGACGGAGCCGGCCTTGGTAAGGTAGGCCGATTCGAAGGTCTCCTTGCCGCGTTGTTGGAGTTGCCTGATATTGGGATCGATGCGGGCCGCCAACTCTGCCGGCTTGATGTCGTGCAGCAGCCTCCCGATCAGCTCTTCCTGGACATAACCGGTCAGCCTGCAAAAGGAGTTATTGGCCTGCAGTAACCGCCCCTCGATGTCCAAGAGCAGGATGGCGTCGTTTGCGGCATCAATCTGGGCCGCTTTGACACGCACCTGCTCCTGTTGTTCGTGCAATGAATTCTGGGTCGCCAGCAACCGGTCGAGATGGCGGAACAGGATCCGGGCCAGGACCAGGATCATTAAGCAGAGCCCCAGGGTCAGGCTGGATTGCATAATTGCCTTGTGGGACCAGGGCGCCAGTATGTCGTTCTTGTTGAGCGAGACCACCGCTACCACCGGAAAGCGGGACAGACGTTGATAGGAGATGATATGGGGCGCCTTGTCCAGGGTATTGGGATCGTTGACTTGAAAAGTGCCTGATGGGGAACCCAGGAGCTTTTCGTGAAACAGTTTTGTTGCCCGGATATCTGACTCGTAGGCGTTTTCGACATAGGGCTCGAATACCAGGGGAAACCCATCGGTGCGGATCAGCGCAACCCTGCCGTGTTGCCCCAGGCTGGCGGCGCTGAAGAATTTTTTGAAATAATTGACTTCAAAAGCCACCGCCACCAAGCCCGAATACGTTTCGCCCGGCTTGTTGAGCGGCCGTATCAGGTTGAAACGCCACCGGTTGACCAGCCGGCTCATGACCGGTTTTGTGATGGAGAGATCAGCCCCAGGGGTGTTAAGGTAATAACGGAAATAATCGCGATCAGCGACATTGATCTTTTTGAAAGGAAATTCGATAGAATTGGCGATCATGTCGCCATGCTTGTCAGCGATGAACAGTGAACCTATCTGGGGCGAATCCGCCACCAAACGGCGCAATTCCCGGAACAATTCCTCCTGCCTGAACCGCCCCAGGCCCCCTTCACGCTGGATGTTGTGCAGGACATCCTTCAAGACCCGGTCGGATTCACCAAACGCACTCTCGCTGTGTTCGGCCAGTGCCCGGGCGTAACCTTCGGCTTGCCGCTCGGCAGCAGTTATGATGGCCTGGCGTTCCGAAGCGATGCCCCATGCCGAAATACAGACAACCGCTGCCAGGAGGAAGCCAACAACAACCCTGATACGGGATTTGAACTTTGATATCGCAGGTTCGTACACCGGCATAGAGATGTTCCTAGTTCAGCAACATATTGTAATTACGCTAATGCAAATTTCATTAGAGGCAATGATAAACCGATCGCAAGCCCGTTGCCAGCGATTAAATACCCATAAAACATTATTATTGATTTAATTGGTTTGGTTTTATGTTGGCTGGTTGTCTTGGCAGGGTGGGAGACAAATAAAAAGCCCCGTGGCGTGAGCCGTGGGGCTTCTTATTTCGGCGCTGCAAGCAAGCCGCCGAATGTTTTATTGTTGGGACGTTACGCTTTGCCAGCGGCTGTATGTCCTGATTTTGCGGCAAAACCTTTTGCCATGCCGAAGAACATCAGGGCGGCCGGGATTACCTGGGCGACTACTATCAAGGCACAGAAGCCAAGGAAGACCCAGACAAAGATTCCGCTGTTGTCCACGCGCGAGCTGGAAGCTGCAAATGCTGTGGCAGGGGCGAGTGTTCCGATTAAAGTGGCGAGTGCTTTCATGACATCCTCCTGTTTTTATGTTTAGTGGCGTTAATTGCTTTTGTTTTAGATGTAGCATCAGTTGTGCCAAGAATGACTTTTGTTTCATAATAGCTTGTAACATATAGGTATTGCTATGGAAGCGTATCGGTGCGGACTGTGACGCCAGGTGTAGTTTAGCGAGGGATATGCAGAAAGGTGTATAAACCGCTGATACACCGCTTTTAGCGGCATTAGTGCATGCTTGAAATGATAACGGGATGTTACGGGTGTGGACGTATGCCTCAAGGGGTGTATATAAATAATAGTATTTAAATAGGCAGGGTCGTTATTTTGTTGATCAGATGGAAGACCAATTAGTTCTTGACCGCAATGGTATGTTGTGCTAGATTGAAACCAGATTTTTACCCTACAAAAACAGTAGACGACGATAATACTAAACCATCCGCGAGGGTGGGGCGGAAAGCCCATAGGGTCTCACAGAGACAGCCGGGTTGCCGAAATGTCATATGATTTCGACAACCCGGCTTTTTTGTAGCCAAAATCGACTAACGGGAGGTTCTGGTGCAGTAAGTCGTACACGCCTTTAAAGGCAAGGTTTCATGCTGATTCGCTTTGGTTGCGGAATCGGCAGGAACAAAATTGGTGGTAGACGATAATACTAAACCATCCGCGAGGATGGGGCGGAAAGCCTATAGGGTCTCACGGAGACAGCCGGGTCGCCGAAATATCACACGATATTCGGCCCCGGCTTTTTTTGTGCCCAATCTGGGCGGAATGGAAGACAACCAACAGTTGCTGCCCGGTTCACGCGCAGCAAGGAGACAAGGAGAAACAATGCCAGGTATTAAGGATTGCCAACAACAAAGCACATCTGTGAAAGGGGTAATAATGACAGGTTTGATGAAAAGGGCGATAACAGCCATCACGACATTATCTTTGCTGACCATTGGTCTGATGCTTGCCGGTTGCGGCAGCGGACAAAACGGCGGGCTGTCGTCCCAGGTAGTTGGCGGCACGGCCTCAGTCGGCGCCCCATTGGCCGGCCAGGTCACCCTCAAGGATTCCTCCCCCACCCCCCAGGTAAAGACCACGGTAATCGGCAATGACGGCTCCTACGCCATCGATGTCACCGACATGAAGGCACCCTATATTCTTCAGGCAAAAGGGAGCGCCGATGGTGCCAATTACACGCTCTATTCCTATGCCGACGACACCGGCACCGCCAACATCAACCCGCTTTCCAACGTGATCGTGGCCAGCGCCGCAGGAGTGGATGATCCGGCAGAGGCGTACAACAAGGACGATTCGGATGCCCGGAAAAGGATCAGATCCAACATCTCGGCGACCATCAATACCCTGCTTGCCAAGATCCAGCCGCTGCTCGTGCGTTACAACGCCAACCACACCAATCCGATCACCGGCAAGTACATTGCCAATCACCTTGATCTCGATGAAATGTTCGATAATGTGAAAATATCCGTTTCCAACGGGATTCTGTCGATAATCAATGCCAAGACCTCTGCCGTGATCTTCAGCGGCAAGGTCAATGACATTGCCAATGGCAATTTTTATCCCGGCAACGTGCCTCCGGTTCCTGCCGTACCGGTTGCCCCGACCGGGTTGACCGCAGTCGGCGGTGCCGATCAGGTGACCCTCACCTGGAACGCCAGCAGCAATGCGACCGCTTATAATGTCTACTATGCCACCACCCCCGGAGTTACCATCACCAGCGGCACCAAGATCGCCAATGCCACCACCCCCTACGTCCAGGGCGGGCTTGCCAGCGGCACCACCTATTATTACATTGTCACCGCAGTGAACGGCGCCGGAGAAAGCGCTGCCTCGGCCCAGGCCTCGGCCGGCACCAACGCGGCGCCCGCGCCGGTACCGAACGTCCCGGCTGCCCCGATGGGCGTCATGGCAACGGGAGGCACCAACCAGGCGACCATATCCTGGCCAGCGGTTTCCGGTGCAACCTCGTATAATATCTATTATGCAACAACCCCCGGGGTAACAACGGCCAACGGCACCAAGATTGCCAATGCTACCAGCCCTGCCGTTCAGTCCGGCCTTGCCAACGCTACCACCTACTACTACATCGTGACCGCCCTGAACAATGCCGGTGAAAGCACCGCCTCGGTCCAGGTGGCAGCCACGACCCTGGCAGCGGTTCCGGCTCCGACCGCTCCTGCAGCCCCGACCGGCGTCACGGCATTGGGCGGCGCCAATCAGGCGACCATTACCTGGCCGGCCGTTTCCGGCGCTACTTCGTATAACCTGTACCGCTCCACATCCAGCGGCGTAACCACGGCTACCGGCACCAAGATCGCCGCTGTGACCAGCCCCTATGTCAACACCGGGCTCATTGCCGGCACCAGCTACTATTACATTGTTACCGCTGTCAACAGCATCGGCGAAAGCGTTGCCTCGGCCCAGGCAATGGCTACCACCAATCCGGCTCCCGTTGTTGCCGTGCCTGCCGCTCCGGCCGGTGTAACCGCAACCGGCGGCACCAACCAGGTGTCTCTCTCCTGGACTGCAGTTTCCGGGGCCACCTCGTACAATGTCTACTATGCAACCACCTCCGGGGTCACGAAAACCAGCGGCGCCAAGATTACCAACGCTGCCAGCCCCTATGTCCAGACCGGCCTTGCTGCCGGCACCAGCTACTACTACGTTGTGACGGCAGTGAACAGCGCCGGCGAAAGTGTTGCTTCGGCCCAGGCCACGGCAACCACGACCGCTGCTGCCCCGGTAATAGACGGTGCGGCGCTCTATACCCAGTATTGCAATGGTTGCCATGGCGCCCTGGGAGCAAGGACCGCGGCCCAGATCCAGTCGGCAATCAATGCCAATCGCGGCGGCATGGGCAAGTTTCTTTCAACCGGGTCAACCCCGTTGTCGGCGGCCCAGGTCGCGGCAATAGCGGCATCCATGTAGTTTCAAGATCAACAGATAAAAACAAAAAAAGGCTCCGGAAGGGGCCTTTTTTTGTTTTGTCATTTGCATCGCGGAGAAACAGGGCAACGGAGCGGTGGTGTGGTCATTTTTTGCGCAGCGGCAGAGGCTTGGCCGGTTCGTCAAGGGTCTTGAGCAATCGCCTTAGGCCCGGCGCGGAAATTTCCCCGAAAATCTTGTAGCGGATGATGCCTTTGCCGTCGATGACGTAGGTGGTCGGGATGCCGGTTACACCGTAATTTGTGGCAATCGAACGGTCATTGTCGATCATGATAGGGTAAGTGGGACGTGAAGTTTCAAGGTACTGTTCGATGGCCTTCAGCGAGTCGCCCACACTGATGCTGACCGGAAAGAGGTTTTTGTTCTCGGCCTTGAGTCGTTCCAGCGCGACCATCTCTTTGCGGCAGTATTCGCAGCTGGCTGACCAGAAATGAATGACCAGGATCTTTCCCTTGGCCATGGCGGGAAGAGCCAGGCGATTCCCTTTCAGATCGGGAAGGGTCAGTGGCGGGGCTGGATCGCCGTTTTTGGGAAACGCCTCGGCTTTGCCGACAAGCAGCGCTATTGCTGCTGTCATGATTATCAGCACCCGGACAAACGTCAACGGTGCTTGATCCGGTGAATGGCAGCGGTAGCGGCGATAGCTGAGTGATTGCTCGGATGTCATGGATGGCTACCTCACAGTTCAATGGTGGTCTTTGTCACGATGAAAGTTTCAATGGGGGTTTCCTTGAGTGCCTTGTCGATCTTGCCGATGGCTTCGCTCTTTTCCCTCAGGGTCAGCAGATCCTTGAGAAAGGGGTAAGAAACCGGCTGGTAGAGAAGTTCGACGCTGATACGGTAGCGCCCCCCAGGCCGGACGCCCCTGGCGATGCGATATGTGACGAGGTCGCTGCCGCCGGTAAAATTCGGATCATCATGTGCGGCGCCATGCACCCTGATATCGTCGGCTGCCTTTGCCTTGGAGAAACCGGCCGGCAGGAGCCGGTTGTCCTTGAGGTGGTCCTTGGCCCTGACAAAGGTGTACGTCACCCGGTCGGCGATGTCCCCCATGACCATTTCATAGATCTGTACCTGGTCCTGGGCATCGACCCTGTCATAGTGCGGTTCGTAGGATGAAAGATCGGCATCCGCCGCGTTTCCGGTGATCGAGCCGTCCGGCTGATAACCACCCGATTCGAAGATGACGGCGCCGGATTCATCCCTAACCGTTACATGCAGCCAGGCCCGTCTGGCCGGCACACCGGTGGGGAATTTGTGGCCGGCCAGGTTGGTGACCCGAACCGGTATTTCGATAAAATCATCCTCTTTGCGGGGCGATTCAACGGCAACGGTAGCGGTATTCTCCCTCAGCATCGCTTCGGTACGCTGCCGGGTAATGCCGAAGCGCTCGGGTGGAGCGGTCGTTTCAAAGCTGGCACCCTGTTTTTCAAGGAGAGAGAGCAGAAAGACATTCCCTCCGACGAGGTGGTGGAGGGCGAAACCTTCACGGGGCGCGAGGTGCCGCGGCATGCTCGCAACCCAGGCAGCGGCGGAATCATGGGGGAGATGACACCCTTGGCAGGACCGGTAGCCGGGGGGTTCCTTTTGGGCAAAGCTGCTGGCCAGCCATTCCAGGTAGGGGGTTTGCTCCGGTGATTCTCCTACGACCTTGCCGCTGTCGTCAACGAAGGGTACATAGAGGGTATGGCAATGGGAACAGAGGGACGATTCCTCTGTCTGTTCTCCCTTTGCCGGCGTAAAGGCGGCCATCCGCACCATCGGCATTGCGAACGGATCGGCATAGGGTCCGAACAGCTGCCGCTGGGGCCGGGCTGTGTTGGAGTCAAAAGGATAATTTCCTGTAAACTCGCTCTTGTCACCGGTTCCCGGCAGAATTTGGTGGCACATGGTACAGGACACGCTTTCGTTGGCAAGTGCGTGGTACGGATTGGTGATATTGAAAAAACCGGTGCCGGTGAGGAGCGGCTCGCCGCCGGTTGCTTGCGCCTCGACCCGTGCCATGGCGGTGTGGCAGCGCGAACAGCGTTCCTCGATAATGCTCCGCAGGTGCGGAATGCGAAGGACCTCGGAATTCACCTTGGCCTGCCAGATCGGATCACGGCCGGCGTTTGCCATGACCGTGCCCTCCCAGTCGGCATGGATCGAAACATCCTGCCCCTGCGTGTCGTAAAGGTGATTGTGGCACTGTGCACAGGTGGCGGCAGGGGCGAAACGGACCGTGTCCACAATGCCGCTTGTCCCTGTTGCGGCATTCATTCCCATACCCATGCCGTTCATACCCATGCTGCCCATGCCCATGCCGTTCATGCAGCAGATGGCGGTCAGCGCCGAAAACAACGTCAAAAACGCCGCCAACAGGGCAATGAACAGTCGGGACGGCTTCTGTCCGGTCTTTAGGGAAGACCGCTGCGTATCATGGAGTTTGCTCATGGCCCGTAATCTCCCTCTTGAGGTCATCGGAAAGGCTGCGGATCCGTTCCCTGGCCCGTTCGATATCTTTCTGGATCTGCCCTCTGTCGCGGCCCTTTGACTGCTCGTTCATCCGCTCCTGGATGGCAGCCAGGTCGTCCATGGCTTGCAGGATGTCTTTGATCGTGACCAGGTAGAGAAGGTCGCGCATGGTCAGTTCCTGGGTCATGGCGTGGCTCATGCCCCCCTGTCCCATGGACATCATGCCGCCCATGTTGCCCATGTTGCCCATGCCGCCCATGCCGCCCATGTTGCCGCCCTGCATACCGCCCATGCCGCCCATGCCGTGCTGCATGCCGCCCATACCCCCGCCCATGCAGCCTCCCCTGCCCATGCCTTGGGACATGCCGCCCATCTGGGGTTGGGGTGCCGGACCCGGTTGCACCCC
>Ga0172380_10009776_pt1 | contig 10164 bp, 11 predicted proteins | sample Leawe162metaG_FD_119747 | JGI IMG/M metagenome (GOLD analysis project Ga0172380, IMG submission 119747) | Leachate microbial communities from a municipal landfill in Southern Ontario, Canada - Leachate well 162 metaG | ecosystem: Engineered > Solid waste > Landfill > Unclassified | place...
AGCGATGGCTGAACAGTTAGCGGCGCAGGGGAAGCCGATACCTAAAGAGTTACAGGCAATATTAGCCAGGATACCGGCACCACAAGGAGGTAGGTAAATGCCAGGTGTTTTTTTCGATTACGAGACCCGCGAATGGATGACCACAGACGGCGACAAGGCCTCAGAATCCCAGATAACCGACAGGGATAACATCAATATGGAATTCTACGGGCCGGACAGCGCCGATTACGTTTACGGCGGCGGCCTGATGTCCAACGGGGAGATTAACCCAGCGTGGAGCGGTCAGTTGCCCGCCAAGCTGGGAGGTAAAACGGTACAAGGGGCGGGTGGTGGCGCGGGATTTATGCCCATCTCGGGTCCCTACACACCCGGTAACCCTGCGCCGCCAACGACCGAGACCGCTCCGCCGACTTTGGGGGGAAGTAATCAAACATGGGGTGACCTAAGTAATGTGGCTCAAGAAGCACTCTGGGAAACTGACCCGCAACAGGCTTTTTATAATGCTCTGGGTATCGGTGCTTATGGATTGACGCCGTTTCAGAAGTGGCAAGCTAACCAGTTTAACCCTTTTTACGGTACTTACTTAGCGCAGGCAAGAGCAAATGCAGGCGGAGGCGGAGTTTACTCGAAAGATGCCTCGAACTTTCTTGCAAACACCGGAATTACGGGGGCAAGGAGCATTGCCCCAAATGTTTTCAATCAAATAGGTGGCCTCGAAGCAGTAGACCAGAGGGATTTGTGGGACACTCTGGGTAGCTTCGGTCGCTACTTCACACAGAACGTCCTCGGTCAAAAATACGGTTATCCCATTGCGAGTTCAATGGGGCAAAATTATAGCGGTATCCAAAGCGCATTTCAGGGGAACGAGGGTATGGCTAACGAAAATGCCTCATTTCTTGACTATCTCCGCAATAAATACGGCATCTAACGAATCTTTAATATCGGGTTGAGTTCATTTTCTATATTGGCAACACGCTCTTCCAGGGTTGGATGATAGGGAAACAACGTCCCAACTGGGGCTGAATAAGTTCTCGTCCCTGTAGCACTCTCCAAGACCGATATTCGCTGTTCCAGTTTATCAATCCGGCTTTCGAGGTCACTGACAGAAGATGAGGATGCTTTAGCACCCGAGCATCCGGCTAGCATCACAACAGCTAAACAAAGCACAATCAAAATCTTCTTCAAAGCAATTTCTCCTTGATATATTCAAGCCATATAGATTTATAGGATTGGCTTTTAAATAAATGTCTGACAAAGATAATAAACCCGATAATTATCAAAAGCAGAAACCCTATTAAGGTGATGTAATTTATCATTTTTGCCTCCTATTCCAATGTCCCAATTATAGCAGAGGTGTCAATTATGGCAAGTAATCTGTACCAACCCTTTCTCGAAGATAACCCCGATATTCTTTACTACGGGATGACTCCCAAGAGCAATAGCTCCCGCTTTCTGGACTATTACCGCTCCCAGTATAACCCAACATATAACGCCTACAAAGGCGCGGTGGGGAATCAGGCGCTTAGCGGGCAGACGCCGAGCCTGAGCTTTTATGATTACCTGATGAACAACAACCCCGTCTGGAAAGAGTGGCTCAATCTCTCGCCAACGGACAAGGGCTTTATCCCCTCATTGCGTTCAGTCTGGAACATAAGGTAGACGGATGACCTATCGTGATGTCTATACCAAAATAGCGGGCGACTTCATTACTGTCGATGACAGCTTGAAAAAGGCACTGTCGGCTGTAGGCGACCGGCGAACTGCGCCCTCAACTGCCTTTCTTGATTACGTGAACAAGCAGGAAAAGCCCCGAACCGGCGTCAACGGGTTGGGCTTCGGTGTTAATCCGCAGTCTCAAGCAACGCCTCAGAAGACATACGGCTTAAAGAGGCCGCTAAATGTTGCCCTGATGAATCTGATAGAGTCCCGCCATCCTTACGAGGATGCGGAACTAACCGATCATCAAAAGCAGGCATTAGCGGCTGCCGGTATGGATGAAACTGATTTAACTTCCCAGGAGAGGAAATATTTATCCGAGGGCAAGATGATAGACCCTCGGTCTATGGGGCAAGTGATTCTCCCCGCACTCCTGAGAAAGAAGGGTCTCTACAACTATGTCGGCGGTGAGCAGGGCTGGAATGAGTACCAGACGCCGGGCGTTAATATTAACGTGCCTTTTATGGGGCAGAGACGCCTTGATGTGAAGGGCGTGGCTGATTTTGCGGTAAGCGCCGCTCTAGACCCCCTGATGTACTCCGGCGTGCCGGTATCTCTCGGCGCAGGGCCAGCGGCAGCAGGGACTAAGACTGCGTTAAAAGGTTTCACTCGTGGTATGGAACGGGCAGCGGAGAGGCAGGCCGTCAAGCAGGGAGTGCGTGAGGTAGTGGAGGGTGAGGCCGGAGCAGTCGGGAAGAATGTTAATAAAGCGGCTGAACTCGACAAGCGAATCGCCAACCTCACTGAAACGCTTTCTAAACCTGGCAGATTAGCCAGTGGCACCAGGAGAGAGGCGGAGTTAGAACTTGCGCGGCTCGAAGCCGCCAAGAAGCTTCAAACCTCGAATCCTGAAAATATTGACCTTCTGATTCAGGAAGCCCAACGAGAACTCAACAATCGCTCCGTAGGTTATCACGCCGGAGCTAAGGAAAACCTTTTTCCCGAATATAACAAATATCAGCTCGATACTTACGAGACCACCCTGCGGGAAGGGCGGGCTAAACTATCTAAAGCTGTTCCTGAAATGGCGCCCTCGACCTCGGTACAGACGGGGATTCCCGGTATCGGTGAGGAAACCGCTCAGTCCCAGATGTTCGGTGAGGTATCGGGTAAGGCCAGCGCAAAGCAGCCCCTGATTGACGCCGATGTTATCAGGGCGCAGCAGGCCGCCAAACCGTTACCCGGGCAGTCACCATTACCCGAAGGCGCTCCACCCGTCAAACCGCCGGTGCCGTCCGTAGCACAAGCGGCTAGCGAAGTATCGAAACCTTTCAACGGTGTAGAGATAAGTTCATTTCCCGAATTACAGCTACGGGCGCTCAATCAGGTAATTCCCGGCAAGGCTCAACGGGTACTCCAAAAACCCGTTATCAATCAGGCAGGGCGAATCGTGAACCCGCTGGCCGTTGCAGGTCACGAACCCGGCACACAACTCTCCGCTATGTCAGGGATGATTGACGACCAGATAGAAGGCGGCTTGCGCCATGCAATGGCCAAAGCTAACGCTCTCTGGCGAAGCGGTGAAAAACTATTCGTTACTGATAGAAACGGCGTATCGCTTGCCAAGAATATAAAACAAACCAAACCATTGCCCAACGGCGCCGAGTCAATGGCGATGCACGACTTGATTGAATATGCCCCGTGGTATGACTTTGGCGCTGGTAAAGTCGGGAATGACCGCCGGGCCTTCATCGAGGAAGCCCGTAACGTCTCTAATCAGATGTCAGCCATGCTCCGCAACGAGAACATACTGGTAGACGCCGCTCCGGGTGTGTCGATAAAACCCGGCCAGGTCAGGGCTTTGACGGGTGAAAACGGCTGGGCGTTCCTGCATCGTGTCGTCAACGAAGTCAAAGAGGATGCGGCTGGCAGTCTCGCCCGAAACCTGGGACGCCAATTAACCAAAGAAAACACAGCGTTTGCGAAAGCGGCGAATGAGTCGGACTACGGCTATCTTGCCCGCTTTGCCCAGGCTGCTAAAGAAGGCAAGGTAACACCTTCTCCCGAAGTCGACAAGTTGCTCGACCAGTTCGCACAGTTAGCCGATGTCAAGGTAAAGAAGACTGTTCTGAATGCAAAACGTAACTGGGCAACTGTAGCTGAAGGTATGAAATCGGGCGTCACCTATGAGTCAAACCCGATTATCGAGCTAAACAAGCAGGTCAGGGCGTCATACGAGCTGGTGAAAAAGAAACGGCTCGCCGAGGCGGTGAAGGTCATACTTGAGACCACTACCCCGAAGGAAAAGGCTATCTCCGAACTGGGGATGACCATAGAGCAGGTCGCCGGAATTGAGGGTAGGCTGGCTAAAGCAGAGCAACTCCAGACGGTCTTGAATCGGGCAGTCAGGGGTGAAAGGTTGCCCGGTGCGACCCTCTCTTCCCTTGAAAAATCATTCCCTGACGAGACCCAAGAACTTAAAGCGTTGATTGCCAGGTGGCAGGAACAGCCGATACCTGAGACGGCGGCGGAAGTGCAGGCATTGGACTCTCGCATCAAGGCGCTGATTAACAATGCCAGAAACGAGCTGCAGCCCGTCACGGCTATGGAAGCCAAGTATGCCGAGAGAATGGGATCGACCGGCACAACCGAGTACGGGAAGGTTATCGGCCTGCCGGGTATGGGGAATAGGGTAATCGTGCCGCAGATGGGGAAGTCGGGGCAGGAAATAGCTGACGAACTCCGAAGGCACTTCGGTTATATGAAAAACGCCAATGAAGCCATAGATGTAGCCGGTAAAATTGGCGCTGTTCAAAGAATGGGGAAGTTGGCCTACGACATTTCCACGTTGTTCATCCAGCAGGCTATGTCTCTGGGTTACGACATCAAAAATCTGGCGTCCGGGAAACCCACGGCGACGTGGGGCAGGACTACCGGAGGCGTAGTTAAAACTTTGACTTCCAAGGAAATGACCCACCTTGAGGACTTTATTGTTAAAAACTCCGACGTCGTTAAGGATTTCATCCAGCGGGGCGGGCTGGTAGAGACCGCCGAGTTTACGGAAGGTGCTGATATACTGCGTAAAATGCTGGCAAAGGCGCCGGAGGGGAAAATCGGCAATGCGGCGGGGTTTATCGCAAAGCACATCTTGGGGCGTTCTGATGCGGTATTTACCACCGGCAGGGTTGAAACCGCCATCAACCTCTACAAGGCGGGCTTCAAGGCCGCAGAAAAAGCGGGGATGCTTGACGAGTGGGCAAGGATGTCCAACAAGATGTCAGGCGTTGTGTCATCCCGCGCAATGGGCATCTCCCCTAACCAGCGAAGTTTAGAGAGTGCCTTTGGCTTTATGTCGCCACGCTTCACCCGTGCCAACGCCGCTATCGTTTGGGACATCGTTACCAACCCCAAGAGTTATACCTCCAAACAAGCGGCGCAGTCCTTGACCGCACTTATCGGGGCGATGACGGCGGCATACTTAACGATAAATAAAGGCCAGGGCAAGGATGTAACCCTTAATCCGTTCAATCCCGACTTCGGCAAAATCGAAATCGGCAACCGGAAGTATTATCTCGGCGGCATCATCGCTGACTTACGGCGTCTCTTACAGGATATTGACGCAGCGACCTATTACGCCACCGGTAGAAACATATCGCTCTCAGGCAAGGAAGATAATACACCTAATCTCGCCATGCTCGCAGTAAGCCAGGGTATCAGTAAATCAGCGCCTACCACCAGCACGCTTGCTAACATCGCAAAGCTGTGGGGCAATCCCAACGCTAAAGATTATGACGGCAAGCCCTTAACGCTGGCCGGAATCTTCGGCGGCTGGGGCTACCCGTCATTTACCGAAGGGATGATAAATCAGGAGAAGGACGCTTTGGCTGGTAGCTTCGCTGAATGGCTTGGCCTCACGTCTCTTGAAATAGACCGGCCTTATCAGTTAAGCCTCAAGTGGAAAGACGACTTCAAGGATTACAACGCTATCCCTACCGACCCGATGGAAGTCAAGGCCAAAAGCCTTGTTTCAAGGGAAAAGTATCGGGAAAACAACCCCCTAATCGATGCCAAGCTGTTTATCGCCGGGGAAGTTTCGACCGTCCGAACTGATGACGCCGCTAAAGTCGTAATGCAGTTGGTAGCCGAGAATAAAATCGACCCCAAAACCATCAAGGGGGTAGAGGCCAATCTTAAAGCACAGGAGAAACTAAAGAGCCTCGGCATGATAGATGACAACCTCACCCCTACCGACACCCTAGTAAAGGGACTTCTGGCAGCTCAGGGCACGAAAACAACGGCTTCTCCCATAACCACGACACCCAGTAGCCAAACCGATGTAAATAGTGGCAGCGCCACACCTCAAGGAGTTACCAACGTGCCGAGCAATCAGGTTAATGCGGCAGAACCTACCACAACGGCCACTACTACCCCGCAGTCTTATAGCTGGGACGGCCTGAAATCTAAAGTACGCTCGGATAATTCAATGCTGGTACTCCTGGCCTTCAACAAGGTTTGGAATACCGGCGAAGCGTTGACATCTCAAGAGGACGCAGCTCTTAAAGACCTCTTTGCCAAGTATCCGATGGGGCAGACTAATTATAACGTCTGGCTGAAACAGACCACCCGCCAGCTATGGGAGAAGTCACAGACACCCAGATAGATTAACTGACAACTGAATAAGCTAAACCAAGAGGCTCGCAGAAATGCGGGCTTTTTAGTTTGAAGAAAAACAAAAAGGAGAGTCATCAAAATGGTAGAACAGGAACAGCCTCAAGTTAATGCGGGAGAGCAGGCAGAGGTAGCGGCTGGTGCCGACCAGCATCAACCTGAAACCGAAACCAAGCAGACGCAACCTGGGGCAGAAGCCAAAGCCATCACACCCGAAAAGGCAGAGAAAGCCGAACCCGAAAAGAAGCCCAAACTCTACACCGAAGAAGAAGTCCGGCAGCGTGAAGCCGACATCACCTCGAAACAGCAACAGCAGACCGAGCAGTGGCGAAGGCAGGCATTGCAGCAGGCCATGCAGCAGGAGATTGCCAAAGCCCAGGAAGCCGAGCGACAGGCTACGGCTAAGGACGCTGAGGACGTACAAACCGGCGTCATCACCCAGAGCGATGCCGACCGCAGACAGCGCATCCGGCAGTCAACGGCAGAAGCCGAGGCCAGACTCAATCAGATGCGCCAGCAAGATGCTGAATTAACGGCAAAGTCGAATGTTGCGGCTAAAGCGGTGATGGCGCAGGAAATGGGTAAGGAGTTCGAGCTTTCCGATGAGGATGTAAAAGCCCTCATCACCGACAAGGCCATCACCACGCCGGAGATGATGATACGGCGGGCGGCCAAACTCTCCCAGGACAATCTGAAAACCCAGTTGCAGAAGGCCAAAGTGCAACCGGAGACCTTTGATAAGGGGCCGGGAGACTTCATGGATACATCCAACGACAATCTCTCCGCCCGAGACCTGGCGCGTAAAGCATACTCACAGAAAAAATAAATCAAGGAGGCCATTACAATGGCAGGAACTTTTTCACTGGTCGAATTTGCCAAAATCACCAAAGACCCGCTTGTAAAATCGGTGGCTAAGACCCTCATTGAGGAAAGCCAACCGATGAAACTCATCCCCTGGGAGACCATCGGCTCTCTCTACAAGAAAATGATTCGCATTCAGACACTACCCAGCGTATCCCGCCGCAAGCTGAACGCAACCTGGTCGTCTTCCACCGGCACTACCGAACCCGTTCAGGAAGGCTTGTCGATAGTTGGCGGCAATATTGACGTGGACAAGGAGATGGTCGAGGACAACCAGACCGTCGAGGACGTACGCTCAATCCAGACCATTATGAAGACTAAGAGTATGGCCTTAATAGGAATATAGGGTCAGTAAGATGGAACTATATGCTGGAAAACCCTTAGAGACTATCGAGCTTATTAGGCAACAGGCGATAGGATTGGGCAATCAGCAGGCAAGATTAGCGTGGTTAGCAGGTATCTTTGATGGTGAGGGAACAGTAGGAATTTACAATCGCCCAAAATCTAATAACTGGTTTGTAATAGTTTCCCTTTGCAATACTCACCAGCAATCTCGGTTTATGGTGGCAAGTATACTTGACGAGATAAATGTTTCGGGGTATTGGCAAGACAGAAAACCCGAAAACCCTAAGCACAATGCGAGATGGTCAGTAGTTATCAGCGGCTACGGTAAGGTATCCCGCTTCCTTTCGGCACTCATGCCTTACCTGGTCGTAAAACAATTACAAGCTCAGATAATGCTCATCTTCATCAATAGCCGCCAAAACAAACCTATGGGTGGAAGAACCTGCAACTTACCGAATGCGAAACAGTGGACAAAGAAAAACGATAGCAGCTTAGATGAATTTGAACTAGGTTGTATCGAAGCCCTAAAAGAGTTAAAACACGCTAATAGCCTCAACGAGTCTACGTTCCACATTGCTACGCAGGCAATGAAGATATACTCTGGACTGTGCGGAAAACGTGCAGAGGTAGCAGAAATGACTACCCGCCCTGACGATGAACAGGGTTAGAAAGTAACAACACGATGAGTTTAACGACAACTTCATCAATGGCCTCGTCACGTCTGACCCGGACAACTTCGACGGACTGAAAGCCCGGTGTGACCGCTCCGATATGAGCGCCCAGAAAATCGTATCGGCGACCACCACTAACTACATCACCGATACCCAGGCGCACGCCCTGGACTTCCTGGCTGAGATGGACAAGCTCACCTACGCCGTTGACGGACACAACCCCGATGCCCTGTTCACCAATGACGTGGGGCTGCGTAAAATCAACCAGTCACTCCGTATCGCCAGCGTCCTTCGCCAGGATAAAGACCAGTTCGGGAAACTGGTCACTCTGTGGGGCGATATCCCCATTTACGACATCGGCGTCAAAGCCGACCAGTCCACCAAGATTATCCCTGACGAACTTATCGACGGCTCGGCGGCCACCGGCGACTACTTCTCCGTCTACGCCGTCAAGTTTGGCGAAGGCACGGACTTCTGGGGCATTCAGAAGCACAAGCTGGAGGTCAAAAACGCTGGACTGCTCGAAGACCAGGTTACTTACCGAACCAACGTCAACTGGCCGGTAGGTCTTGCCCAGATTAACAAAAGGTCGATAGCCCGTCTTTACGGTATCCGCAAAGCATAAAGCAGCTAGCGGAACGGGAAAATAAACAAGGAGAAAATACAATGATTCTGGATGATTTATTGAAAATCAGGGACGGCGGTTCGTCCCCCCGTGTCACGGCGACCGAAGCCGGGTCTGTCACTCTCACCCGCGACGCCACCACCGGCAAGGTGGTAGTCGAAATTGACAAGATGCCGGCAGAAGGGCTGCCGATTGTGGTTATCGCCGATGCCGACACCGGCACTTCAAGCGACAAGTCGGTAGTCGTAACCATTGAAGCCGCTGACGAGCTGGCCTTCGACACCACGCAGGTAACAGTCGCCACTTTCCCGGCAATCACCTATGCCGACACCACGGTTAAAAAGTACGTGCGCCGGGTGGCGACCCAGAAGAAATACCTCCGCTCCGTCATCACCCTCTCCGGCAGTAACGGGACTTTCAGCCGGGACTTCCAAATCTTCGTAGCGACCGGGGAAATAGACGAGTAAGTCGGGGAGGGCAACATGATACGAATTAGCACCGAGCCAGGCTACCTCGTGTTCAGCGATGAAAACGGCAAGGGAGCTACCAAGTTCTCTATCGCCGAGGTGCTGAGAGCGGCGGACATTCCCACCGGTCTTACGCACGAGCAGGTGGGAGCTATCACAACCCTCGCCAACCTCGTAGTCGTCCTTATCAGGACGTTGATAGATCGGCAAGTGCTGGACGAGTCGTTCCTCGAAAATGACGACCTTGACTTAGACCATATCATCGGCGCTATCGAGGAAATGGGCGGCGATTATGCCGACCCCGACATCTCGGTAACGTAAAACAAAGGAGGTCATGCCTATAAGAAATATTTGATTGGGATTAAGTTCTGAGTCAAATAGTTCACCCGTAAGCCGCCTGAAATTCTTAACAGGCGGCTTTTAGTTTCCCAAGGAGAAAAATTAAATGCAGTCAAAAATATTGGCAAAACAAGCCGTAGGCGGACAGGAAGTTGATGTAAGAGCAACCGATGGCGGTTCACTTCATAATGTCCCCATCCAGAGAGTCTGGACAGCCAAAGGTTATGGCTGGGCAGCTATGGCCACATCCGCCGTCGCCTCCCTGATTGTAAGGCCGACCACCACCGCCATTGCCACTCTCTTTAACAACACTTCAAAAAACTTCGTGATTGAGAGGGTGTTTGCCCACAACCTGGTGAGCATCGCCAACGGTCAATTCGGCATCTGGCTGTGTGTTCATCCAGTCGGCATGACCGCACCAACCAACGACATTACGGTACGCAACAGTTTCAGCGGCCTTGTCGCCGGTACCGAGGGCATCTTCGACAATGGAGCCACGGTTGTTGATAATGGCTGGTTCCCGTGGGGAGAA
>Ga0172380_10009777_pt1 | contig 10163 bp, 10 predicted proteins | sample Leawe162metaG_FD_119747 | JGI IMG/M metagenome (GOLD analysis project Ga0172380, IMG submission 119747) | Leachate microbial communities from a municipal landfill in Southern Ontario, Canada - Leachate well 162 metaG | ecosystem: Engineered > Solid waste > Landfill > Unclassified | place...
ACCCCGGAAACCGGCCAGCCAAAGGCCGCCCGACGACAGGATAATGAGAAACATTATTGATCTGAAAAATTTAGATAACAAATAATTCGAATGGCTACACCAGCTAATAATGCGAATATTATGCCCGAAATAGTTTATAAAAATGAATGCAAGATAATATATGGATTGTTATTTAAAATTCAAAATGACCTGGAAACAAATTTTCAAGAAAAACATTATCAGAGAGCTTTTGAAGAACATCTGAACGAAAATAAAATACCTTATGAAAAAGAATTTCCTCTTGAAGTCAATTATCACGGCAATATTTTAGGAAAATTCTTCGTTGATTTCACCGTCTGGAATAAAATAATAATAGAATTTAAAACCACAAATAATATTACCAGCGATCACTTAAAGCAAGTTTTGCGCTACCTACAAGCAGCTAATATGAAATTGGGTTTAATAGTTAATTTTCGCCAAAGGCCGCTTAAGCCTGTGCGCATTCTGAATTCCAAAGTTTCTTATTCGCGTGATTCACAGGCAAAGCCATTAGCATAATTCGCCAACCATGCAGTTTAACATTCCACAATTCATTGATGTTGAAGACAAGATAGTCGGCCCCTTAACACTCAAACAATTCTTTTATCTCGCCGGGGCCGGTGTTTTTTTGTTCTTTATCTGGTACTTCTTCCAGTTCTGGGTTTTCCTTATTTTTGCCATTCCGGTCGGCGGCTTTGCCCTGGCACTGGCATTTGTTAAAATAAACGGGCGTCCGCTAATAATTTATGTGACAGCTTTTTTAAACTATATCAAGAAACCTAGATTATATGTTTGGAAGAAGAAAAATTAGCGACACCGATACTCGGATAAACACACGGATGACACAGATAAAAAGTACAAAATTGGAATTAGCTAATTTGCAACTCGGAATAATCTACAATTTCCGTAATACATATTTAAAACCAAAAAGAATAATTAATCCGAAATTTTATCCGCGTCATCCGGGTGAGAAATCTGTGTCATCCGTGTCGCATTCGCCATAAACAAATGCCAACCACAACCCCCAGTGTCCAAGACAAAATAGATATCGCCGAGATCAAAGACGGCTTAGTCGTTTTAAAAGACGGCGGGCTTAGGGCTGTCCTAGCTGTTTCTTCAATTAATTTCGCGTTGAAATCAGTTGAAGAACAAGATGCCATAACCTATCAATACCAGGGTTTTTTAAATTCGCTGGATTTCCCGGTTCAAATAATGATTTCCTCGCGCAAATTTGACATCTCCAGCTACATAGAGACTTTAACTCAAAAACAAAAAGAACAAGAAAACGAATTACTGAGAATACAAATAGGCGGATACATCAACTTTATTAAAAGCATGACTGAACTCGCCAATATCATAACTGAAACCTTTTACGCCGTGGTTCCACTCGCGCCGATGGAATCGCAAAAAATGGGAGTCATGGATAAAATAGGCGCGCTAATAGGAACTTCAAGAAAAACAGCCGAGCAAGAACAACAATCGTTTGAAGAATTAAAAACCCAACTATGGCAAAGGATCAGCTATGTTATGGGCGGACTGGAAAGCCTGGGCTTGCGCGCGGCTGCCCTGAACAATGAGGAACTGATTGAACTTTATTATAAAATGTACAACCCTGAAGCAAAAGAGAAAAATATAGGGTTGGCGCAAATGCGCCAATAGAAAATTAACCTAATTTCTAATTATTCTAATTGACCTAACCAAATCCCAATGCCCAGCTGCAATTCTACTAAAAATAAATATGATTTAGAAGAAAGAACCGCGGTGCTTGGCGAAGAAATAATAAAATTTGCGAAAAAAATTCCTAAAAACGAAATTACGCGGCCGTTAATAACACAACTAATTAAATCTGGAACAAGTATCGGCGCAAACTATTGCGAAGCGGATGATGCGGAATCAGGGAGAGATTTCAAGCATAAAATCGGCATTTGCAAAAAAGAAGCAAGAGAAACAAAATATTGGCTTAGAATGATTGCTATAACCATACCTGAACTCACAAAACAAGCCAGAATCTTATGGAAGGAAGCGAAAGAATTAAATCTGATATTCAATGCAATTGTGAATAAACTTAAGAAAAAAAACGACTAATCATTTGGACATTTCTCATTGGAATTTGATTAGAATAATTAGAGCAATTAGGTTAATTAGAAATCATCACTCATGCAATTCACCAATCCTTTCGGGAAATCCGAAGAACAAGTTAAAAATCAGCAGCAAACGGAACAAGTCGCCATAACGGACTTAATCTCTCCGGCTGGCATCAAAATAACTCCGAATTACCTGCAAATCGGCGAGAAATATTGCCGGACTATTTTTGTTTTCACCTATCCTCAATCGCTGATGACCAACTGGTTTTCTCCGATTATAACCTTAGACAGGGAAATGAACATATCCATTTACATCCATCCGACAGACACAGCCATAATCCTAAGAAATCTCAAGAAAAAAGTCGCTCAAATACAATCGCAGATGTCAATGAAATCCGAACAGGGCCATGTCAGAGACCCGATGCTTGAAGCCGGATTGCAAGACATTGAAAACCTGCGCGACATGCTGATGCGTGGAACAGAGCGATTTTTTGAACTTGGATTATATATAACTTTTTTCGGGTCTTCGGAAAAAGAACTTGATGAAACCGAAAACCAATTAAGATCCCTTTTGGAAATAAGATCTGTCTACGCCAAGCCAGCGACCTTCCAGCAGGAAGAAGGCTTTTTATCTTCCCTGCCGCTTGAGCAAGACAAGCTGCTGATTCATAATCCCATGAACAGCTCGCCTATTTCATCAATTTTTCCGTTCGTTTCAATGGACCTGACTGACAACAAAGGAGTCTTGTATGGCATTAACCAGCACAATAATTCCCTGGTTTTGCTGGACCGTTTTTCCCTTGAAAATTACAATATGGTTATTTTTGCCAAGGCCGGAGCGGGAAAAAGCTATTTTGTTAAACTGGAAGTCTTGCGTTCTCTGATGCTGGGAACAGACGTTATTATTATTGATCCTGAAAAAGAATACAAATACCTGGCGGAAACAGTCGGAGGAAGTTTTATAAATATTTCTCTCTCATCCGCGAACCACCTTAATCCGTTTGACCTGCCTTTGCCAAGAGAAGATGAATCTCCGGAAGACATTTTAAGAAACAACATTATCAGCCTGGTCGGCTTGATCCGAATTATGCTTGGCGGCTTGACCCCGGCTGAAGACGCTCTTATTGATAAGGCTTTAAGAGAAGCATACGCGTTGCGGGATATTACATCCGATTCAGATTTTTCAAAAGTATCACCGCCTCTAATGAGCGACCTGCATGCAGTTCTTGAAAACATGGACGGCGGCAAAGACCTGGCTGTGCGGCTTGAAAAATTTACCAAAGGAAGCTTTTCCGGTTTTTTCAACCAGCCAACAAATGTTTCTTTTAAAAACAAACTTGTTGTTTTTTCCATCCGAGACCTGGAAGAAGAACTCCGGCCAATGGCAATGTATATTATCTTGCATTACATCTGGAATATCATCCGCTCCGAGTTGAAAAAACGGCTTTTAATGATTGACGAAGCCTGGTGGCTGATGCAGCATGCCGAAGGCGCTTCGTTCCTTTTCGGCATTGCCAAGCGCTGCCGGAAATATTATTTGGGCCTGACAACAATAACCCAGGACGTGACCGATTTTATGAATTCCCCGTATGGCAAACCGATTATAACCAACTCCTCGCTCCAGCTTTTAATGAAGCAAGCCCCTTCTTCCCTTGAAGCTTTAAAGGATATTTTTAGCCTGACCGATGAAGAAAAGCATCTCCTTGAAATGGCAGAAGTAGGCCGCGGAATTCTTTTCGCCGGAGCCAAGCACGTGGCTATTGAAGTTGTCGCCTCATACACCGAAGATCAAATTATAACAACAGATCCAAGGCAGATTCTGGAAAGAGAACAAGCGAAAGAAGATCGCTAATAAACCGCTAATTTTTTCACGAATACTCTCTAATGGATAATTCGCGAGATTATTCATGACATTCTATGCCCGATTATTCCTACAATCCTCCGCGGCCAGAACCAGCCAAAATAACTGCAAATCAGCAAAACCGAGAAGAATCCTTCCCGTGGGGCATGTTTTTTGTCGCCGTCCTCTTTGACCTTGTTGGATTAATTCCGATAGTAAATTTTCTTACTGAAATCTTAGCAGGTGCCGTTTTCTGGTTCTGGCAAAAAACCTACACACCTAAAGAAGATCCCTTGCTTTCCCTTATCGTTACAAAAATTATAGACCTTTGCTCATTGGGGATATTCCCGTCTAATATCGGCATGGTTATTATCGCTTACACCAAGAAAAAAGCTGCGGCAAAATCACCATCAACCAGCAGGACATCGGCCAAACCAACCGCGGCATGACTGACCTAATCTCCAATTATCCTTAATTTTAATTAAAAATTACAACAGAGCGCTTAGAACTTACAAGTTACAAAATATCTAATTATCTGAAATCAAATTTCAGTCATTAAAAATTTAATCATTGGTCATTGATTAGAAATTAGAAATTAGAAATTAGAAATTATTTTTAATGCCTAAAAAATATTTTTCTATTGTCTGCCTAGCTATCAGTTATTGGTTATTAGCTGTTTTTCCTGCCTCGGCCCAGCTTGATCTTCCTGGCTCTCTTCTGCTAGGACAGCAGCAAAAACCGCCGACAATAAAAATCAACTCTGGCGATTTGGTTTTAGTTTGGTCTGCCAACACCTATGTTCCGCCCGGCTATCCGGGAAAAGCCCTGCCAACCTACGACAGCATGGTTAAGATTTCCACCCTGCCGATGACTAAAGCCGGCGAAAATCTTCAAAATGTTATTTACAATTGGTATATTGACGGCGCCCAAGGGCCGTCAGCTTATGGAGAAAAGGCAAAAGATTTTCTCTTCAAAGCAAGCGCGGCGGCGGGAAGCTATCACTCAGCCACCTTGAAAATAACAGACAGCGACAATAACCAGCTTTTATCTTTGACAACCATTATTCCCGTCACGGCTCCGGTAACAGTGCTATCAATGGAAAGCTCTCCATCAGCCGCTGCTTATTCAAGCGCGGCCGAAACAGCCTCTCTTTCCCCCGGGCAAACAGCGGTTTTTGCCGCTACCCCGTATTTTTTTAATGTTTCCACCCCGTTCTCTTTGAATTACCAATGGACATTTGATAATGCCGAAATCACCAGAACAGAGGAAAAAAATAAGTTTAGTGTCAAAATCGCCGATGGAGATATCATGGAAGCGTTTACAAAAAATCTTGGCGTCTTAGCCGTCAATCCCTTTAACGAGATTGAAAGAGCAGCGGGGGATATTAAAATTACTATTTCCAAAAATTGACCTAATTTCTAATTATTCTAATTAACCTAAACAAGTCCCAATAATTTCAAAACCCAAATGGCCGAATTTGGATATTGGGAATTAGTCATTCATTAGAATAATTAGACTAATTAGACCAATTAGAAATTAGGCGATGAAAATAAAATTGAAGAAACCTTTTATTTCTCTGGTCGTTTGTTGCTTTTTGCCCTACCTTGCCCTTGCGACTTCCTCTTACACTCTTGAACTTCCTTTAACAGAAGGCGCGAGCACAGTCCAGGGTCCGGCGCAATACTTCCGGATGTTTTTTATTTACGGGCTCAGCCTGGTCGGAGCCGCGGCCCTGTTCGCTTTTGTTTATGGCGGCATCCGCTATATGACAAGCGGCAGCTCGGAAACCGAAAAGACCGAAGGCAAAGGATGGATAACTGGAGCCATCGCCGGCCTGGCGCTCTTGTTCTGTTCCTGGCTGATTCTTTATACCATTAATCCGGAACTTACCAGCTTTAAAGAACCAAACCTGCCCGCTATAGAGATAAACGTGCCCGAACCTCCCACACAAGCGATATTAAATATGGGCAGCCAAACCGGAACACTGCCAGGCAGTTTAACCTTCAGTAATTCAAAATATCCGGACATGCAACAACGATTTAATGACACCGCGCCAAACAACCTGCGCCAGGTTGTCGCCGGCCTTCCTCTTCCGTCGGTTATCACCTCATACGACCAAGGCACGGGTCACGCGCCAAACTCCGACCACTACCAAAAAAAAGCCGTTGATATCTATATCGGAAATATGACCAACGACCAAGTCCGAACATTGATGACATATTTAAACAATAACCAAAATGTCTCTAAAACCATCAACGCCCGATTGCCAGAAATGAATATGCTTTTTGGCAAGCAACATGATTACGGAGCAAAAACTCTCTATGGGGACGGCACTCCGGGAAGCAAAGGGCACACAACCCACATCCACGTCTCGGTTTACTAAAATCTTTTTTTTAAAATCTTTAACTCCCTCCTTTTGCAAAGCCTGCCTGCCGGTAGGTAGGGAGGGCTAGGGTGGATTTATTCTTTTTATAACAATGATTTTTTTGAAAAATAAAATTAAATTTTTCTTTCTCTTATTGGCTAGTGGCTATTGGCTATCAGCTGTTAACTATGTCCACGCCTCCATCATTGACTACAAGCTGGAAATGCCTCTTTTATCGGGACAGGAAAATGTCACCAGCTTAAGCCAGTATTTTAAAATGATTTTTGTCTACGGCTTAGGCATGATCGGGGTCGTCGCTTTATCCGCCATTATCTACAGCGGAGTTAACTATCTTGTCGCTGGCTCTTCGGACACCCGCAGATCGGAAAGCAAAAAGGGGATATGGGCTGCCATTGCCGGAATAGTTCTGCTTATTTTTTCTTTCTTAATTCTTTCAACAATCAACCCACAGCTAACCAGCTGGCAGGAGCCGAATTTAAATAAAGTTAATGTCGGCGCTACGCAAAACATCGGCTCATCAAATTCCCCATACCAAATGGAAATGCCTCTCGGTTCCAATTCCAGCCCGCAAAACCCAAGTCAATATATCAGGACTTTTTTCATTTATGGGCTTGGCTTGGTCGCGCTAGCCGCGCTATTTGGCATTGTCTTCGGCGGATTTAATTATTTCCTTTCTGGCGGTAACCAGTCGCTTAAAACCTACGGCCGCCAATGGATAATCGCCGCCATTTCCGGACTAGCGCTTCTTCTTTGCGCTTATTTAATTCTCAATACAATCAACCCCCAACTAACCAGCTTTAATTTAAAAAGTCCCGACACAGTCTCAATCGGAGGAAATTCCGCGCCATCGGGCGCCAGCAATTCGCCCTATCAAGTAGAGATGCCCCTGGGAAATCAAACTGCGCCCACCAATCTCAGCCAATATATCAGAACTGTTTTCATTTTCGGCCTCGGACTGGTTGCCCTAGCCGCGCTGTTCGCGCTGATCTTTCGAGGAATAAACTATATTTTATCCGCCGGCTCTTCCTCCCGGCAAACAGCCGCCAAACAATGGATATGGGGAGCTGCCTCTGGATTAGCGCTTTTAATTTGTTCTTATCTTCTTCTCTATACCATTAACCCGCAACTTGCGGCTTGGAACATGGACAGCCTAAAAAAAGTTTCCATTAGCAGCGAGTCAACGCAACAAAATTCCGGCTCAGCCGCGAAACCCTATAAGCTGGAAATGCCTCTTGGGGGAAGCGACCAGGCAAAAACACCGGGAGAATACACTCGACTATTTTTTATCTATGGTTTAGGACTGGCCGCCTTAGCAGCTTTAGCCGCTTTTGTTTTCGGCGGGCTTAACTATATTGTTTCCGGGCCATCAGGCAAAACCGAGGGAAAAAACTGGATTATTTCAGCTGCTTCAGGCTTGGCGCTTCTTCTCTGTTCTTTTTTAATTCTTTACACTATCAACCCTCAACTAGTCAGCTTTCAAAATCCCAAATTAGCCGTAATAGAAATCCCGCCTCATGTGGGGTTAAACTATGACAATTTTTCTTCTCTTTCAGATATGAATGCTGTGCGGAATACTCCTCTTTTCCAAAATTCAACTATCATGAACGCCCTACAAGGAGCGTCAGCGCAATATGGAGTTCCTTTGAATGTCGCTATGTTTGTGGCGGGTATTGAACACGACCCCAACAACCCGTATGGAGGAACCAGTTCGGCGGGCGCAAGAGGCGTAATGCAACTCATGCCGGACACTGCCAAACTTATGGGCGTAACTGATATAACAGATCCGACGCAAAACATTTACGGCGGAGTAAAATATTTGGCGGCTCTCTATAAACAATTTGGCAACTGGACAGACGCACTTGCCGGTTACAATGCGGGACCTGCCCGAGTCACAAAATTCGGGGGTGGCGCCAATATCCCATTTTCAGAAACACAAAAATATCTGCAGTCTGCCCGCGCAAAAGGCATCATTTAAGGCTTTAAATAAATTAAATTTTATAGTATTATAACTATTATCCTCCCCTCCTCAGTTGAGGAGGGGAATTAAAGGGGAGGTGGTGTTCCAGATTTAAGTTCCCTTCACTCAACACCCCTCCGCTCTATCGGGCACCTCCCCTCTCCTGCGGAGTAAAATCACTCCGCGCATCTGAGGGGAGGAAGAAGAATAAACCATGACAACAAAAAAACTAATCATCCTCGCTATTATTGTTATCGGCCTGGCGGCCGGATCTTATTTGATTTATCATTTTTATTTTGCTCAAAGCTCGGAGGAAAAAAGCAACGGCAACGAAATTTCAATCACGCCGACCAACACTCGTGATATCTTCCCGCTGTCAAAAGAGAAAGTTCTTTCTCCTTCAATTGACGAGTCAAAACAGAAAATCAAATATTATTCAAAAGAAAATGGAAACATCTACCGAGTTAACTTCAACGGGACTGAACTGTCTAAAATCTCCGCGGCCAATCTCGCTGGCATCGTAAGCCTCATCTGGTCGCCTGATAAAAACAAAGTTCTGGGAACATTTCAACAAAACGACAGCATAAAAAAATATCTGCACGATTATCAAAACGGAAAAGATACTGTCTTAAACGACTCAATCGGCCAGGCAGCATGGTCTCCTGACGGCGCAAAAATAGCCGTTCAATCATATGACTCCGCGAGCGGAACAAACACCATCAGTACCGCCAATGCTGATGGCAACGGATTGAAAGCCGTTTTTCAAACACGCCTTAAAGATATAATTTTAGAATGGCCGACTATAGATAAAATTTCCATAAAAACTCCCGTCAGCGGCTTAAGCGACGGTTTGGTTTTAACCGTTAACCCTGATGACGGAACATTTAAAAAAATAATCAACGGGTTATTCGGCCTGAATATAAAATGGTCTCCATTGGGAGACAAATTTATCTATTCAACAACTTCATCCGACGGAAAAAATCTAAACATATTTAGCGCCAGCCAAAACGGAGAGAACAGCAAGGCGCTAAGGATATCCACCCTTGTTGAAAAATGCGTTTTTTCCAAAGACGACCGGACGATTTTTTGCGCCGTTCCGCAAAAACTTTCTGGAAATGCAGTCTGGCCTGATGATTATTATAAGGGGCTGACTTCTGTTTCCGACCAATTGTTCAAAATCAATCTTGATACAGGAGAAAAGACGCTTCTTTTTTCTCCCGATCCGGCTGGCAAATCTTATGACGCCTCAAATTTTTTTCTGTCCCCGCAAGAAGATTATCTGTTCTTCATCAACAGAAAAGACGGAATGTTATATGGACTGAAAGTGGAATAAAAAAATGCTAAACCGATTAAAAACCTGCTCACAATGGCATGCTCACCACGAATTACAAAACCACTAAAATCTAACAGTCTAACAGGGACTAAGTCCCTCTAAAAGGGACTTAGTCCCTAAACAACAATTTCATAGTCCGCAGAAATAAATAATTAAAATTTGCTACAAAAAAACCCCTTATCTCAAGGGATTTTTGTTTTGTCGCACATTTTTTTGACTCAGGCCGGCCTAATAACGATATGCCTTTCCGCGCCCTCGCCATCGCTCTCACAGACAATTCCATTCTTTCCTTCCAAAGCCATATGAATAATTCTCCTTTCATAGGAAGACATAGGACTAAACGAAAAGCTTCTCTGATCTTTTGCCACCATATCAGCCCTGTCAAGCGCCATATCCCTGAGCATTTCAACCTTTCCCTGCCTATAGCCATTAACATCAACAACGAATTTTTTAGCTTCCTCCCCGAGTTCTTTAAAAACCAGCATTCTGATAATGTGCTGAAGAGCGAGAAGATTTTCTCCGCCTTGTCCAATCAGCATCCCTCC
>Ga0172380_10009778_pt1 | contig 10161 bp, 9 predicted proteins | sample Leawe162metaG_FD_119747 | JGI IMG/M metagenome (GOLD analysis project Ga0172380, IMG submission 119747) | Leachate microbial communities from a municipal landfill in Southern Ontario, Canada - Leachate well 162 metaG | ecosystem: Engineered > Solid waste > Landfill > Unclassified | place...
ACTCAACGGCGTCGAGCTCTATGTCGACCGCGCGCTGCTGCCCGAGCCCGAGGGCGAGGACGATTTCTACCATGCCGACCTGATCGGGCTCGAAGCCCGGCTGACCGACGGCAAGGTGCTGGGCGCAGTCAGCGCCGTGCCCAATTTCGGTGCCGGAGACCTGCTGGAAGTCCGCGACCCCGTCAGCGGCGATACCTTCCTTTACCCGTTCACCCGCCGGGTGGTGCCCGAAGTGCGGCTCGCCGACGGCTACCTCGTCATCGAGGTGCCGCTCGAGACCGAGATCGGCGAAGAGGAGCCGGATTGAGCTTCCAGGCGGACATCGTCACGCTGTTTCCCGAACTGTTTCCCGGCCCGCTTGGTGCCTCGGTCCTCGGCCGCGGCCTGACCGAGGGCCTGTGGACGCTCACGGTCACGCAGTTGCGCGACTTCGCCACCGACCGGCACCGCACCGTCGACGACACTCCGGCGGGCGGCGGCGCCGGCATGGTACTGAAGCCCGACATTCTCGCCGCCGCCATCGACGCCGTCGCCCCTGAAGGGGACAGGCGGCCGCGCCTGCTGATGAGCCCGCGCGGTACCCCCCTCACCCAGGCCCGCGCCGAGCAACTGGCGACCGGTCCCGGCGCGGTGATCGTCTGCGGCCGCTTCGAGGGTGTCGACCAGCGCGTCATCGAGGCCCGCGGCCTCGAGGAGATTTCGATCGGCGACTATGTGCTCGCGGGTGGCGAGGTCGCCGCCATGGTGCTGCTCGAAGCCGTGGTGCGGCTCATTCCCGGCGTGCTGGGCGCCGCCGAAAGCCACGCCGAGGAGAGTTTCGGGGAGGGGCTGCTGGAATATCCGCACTATACCCGCCCGCAGGTCTTCGAGGGCCGCGACATCCCCCCGGTGCTGGTCTCGGGCGACCACAAGCGGATCGCGAAATGGCGGCGCGAGGCGGCGGAGGCGCTGACGCGCGCCCGCCGCCCCGACCTGCTCAAACGCTAGCTAGTGGCCGGCGCTCTCGGCGCCGACGGCCATGACGGCGAGGTCGATGTCGATCGTGCCGGCCCGCTCGAAGGTCAGCGTCACCGGCACGCTCGCGCCTTCGACGAACGGCGCCTTGAGCCCCATGAACATGATGTGCAGGCCGCCGGGGGCGAGCAGCACCGTCTCGCCGGCGGGGATCTCGATGCCCCCCGCCTTCTCGGCCATCTTCATCTGGTCGCCCTCCATCTTCATCTCGTGCAACTGCACCATCGCGGCTGCGTCCGAGGCGGCGGAAACCAGCCGGTCGGCCACGGCGCCGTTATTGGTGATGGCGACGTAGCCGCCGCCCGATTTCGCCGCCGGCAGCGTGGCACGGGTAAAGGGGCCCGCGAGGCTGAGTTCGCCGAGGGTGACGACGGGGCCGGCCGGCATCGCCGGCGCCGCGTGGCCGGCCATGGACTGGGCAGCGGCGGGCGTGGCGAGGGCGGCGCCAAGGAGGGCGGCGGCGAGGGTGGCAGCGATAAGGGTCTTGGTCATTGTCCTGTTGTCTCTGATGTCGGCGCCGGCGGTGAGGCCGCGCCGGAAGCTGGAACGGGGCCGGAGCCCCTGGAGTGCGTGGCCGGGAGGATCAGATGGCGGGCGGGGCCCGCGGCTGAGCCAGCCCGTAGTGCCACGCCGCCGGCATGACGACGGCGACCGCGGCACGGGCGAGGCGCGGCTCGCCGCGGGGGAGGATGAGAACGGGCGGCGCCGGCGGCAGGCCGAATCCCGCGCCGAGCAGGCAGACGTCGCACTGGTGGGCAACGGGCGCCTGGGCGGGGCCGCCGTCGGCAACCGGGGCGCCGCAAGTGGCGACGGCCCAGGCCGGCACCAGGTCGGCAGCAGCGGCGAGCGGGGCGTGCCCGAAATTGAGGAAGACCAGCGCGAGCACGACGAGTGCCCGCACGCCTTCACCCAGCCTCGGCATCCAGTAGCTCATGGCCGCTCCTTAGCCCGAATCCTCCGAACCGTCATGCGGCATATCCTCCCCCGGCGGATTGATCTGCGTCAGAAGACCTGACACAGATAGACGCGACGGTGCGCGCCCCCGGGCGCGCGCAACGGGAAGCAGGACGAGCCTGCGCCGCCCCCGCGACTGTAACGGACGAAGCCCGCTTCGGGAGCCACTGGCCACGCGGCCGGGAAGGCGAAGCGGGGTGTCCTTGAGCCAGGAGACCGGCCGTCAACGGTGATGTGCGAAGGGGACGGCGGGTCCCCGAAAGGAGAATTTCGATGCGCGCGCTTCTGGCTTCGGCCTTCGCCCTGATTTCGACCGCTGCCCTGGCCCATCCCGGGCACGGCGACGCCGCCGGCCTGCTGCACGGCTTCATGCACCCGATGGGCGGGCTCGACCACGTCCTCGCCATGGTGGCGGTGGGCGTCTTCGCCTTCGTGCTGGGCGGCCGCGCCCTCTACCTCGTGCCGCTCAGCTTCGTTGGCATGATGGCCGTGGGTTTCCTCGTGGGTGTGGGCGGCATCGATCTGCCGTTCGTCGAGCTCGGCATCGCGCTCTCCAGCGTGGTGATCGGCGGCGTGGCGGCGCTTGGCCGGCCGATGCCGGTGGCCGCCGCCATGGCCCTGGCCGGCCTGTTCGCGGTCTTTCACGGCCACGCCCATGGCGCTGAAATGCCGATCGATGCCTCGGGTCTGGAATACGCCCTGGGCTTCATGGCCGCGACCGCGCTGCTGCACGCGGCGGGCATCGCCGCCTCGGCGGCGATCGCTGCCCTTGTCGGCAAGTACGGCCGCACCGTCGCCCGGCTCGCCGGCGGCGTCTTCGCGCTGGGCGGCATCGGCCTGCTCGCCGGCTGGCTGTAGCCGGGCGCGGCCGGGCCCGAGGCTGGACTCGGGCGCCAACATGCTCTATACGCGCGCTCGCTGCCCCCAAGGGGCCGGCCAACAACAGACAACACTCCGTGCAACCAAGACCGGGCGGTCGGAAACATCCTCCGACACACGCGCCCCTGTGAAAAGATCAGAACGGATCGACCGATGAACATCATTCAGCAGCTCGAAAAAGAGCATTACGACGCGCTGGCGCAGCGGGCCAAGGTGCCCGAATTCACCCATGGCGACACCGTCAAGGTGTGGGTCAAGATCCGCGAAGGCGACAAGGAACGCCTGCAGGCCTACGAGGGCGTGGTCATCGCCCGTTCCGGCGCGGGCATCGCCGAGAGCTTCACCGTGCGCAAGATCTCGTACGGCGAGGGCGTCGAGCGCGTCTTCCCGGTGCTGAGCCCCAATATCGACCGCATCGAGGTGCTGAAGCGCGGCAAGGTGCGGCGCGCCAAGCTCTATTACCTGCGCGACCGGCGCGGCAAGTCGGCCCGTATCTTCGAATCGACCTCTTCGCGCACCAAGAAGATCGAGGCCGGCGAGCGCGACGCCGCGGCTGAGGCCAAGGCCGCCCGCGAGGCCGAGAAGATCGCCGCCGCCGAGGCGCTGGCCGCCGAACTGGCGCAGAAGGAAGCCGAGGAGGCCGCCGCTGCTGCCGCCGCCGAGGCCGCTGCTGCCGCCGAGGCCCCGGCCGCCGACGCGCCCAAGAGCGAATAAGCCCGGGCGCGCGCGCCGCGCCTGCTCCGCTCCGACACGTTCACAAGCCCGGCCCCCGCAAGCGGCCGGGCTTTTCGATTCGACCGAGGGGGATGCCATGACCGCCGACGACAGGGCAGCGCTCGCCACCCAGTTGCAGCAGGAAGCCGGTACGCTGCTGGGCCGGACCGGGCTCTTCGCCATGCTGCAGCGGCGCTACGGCACGGTGCTGGTCACCGGCAGCGCCGGCTACGACCTGATGGTGGAACGCGACATCGACCTGCACCTGCCGGTCGAGGCGGACGCCTGGACCGAGTGGGCCGGCCTTGCCGGCGACATCGCCGGCCGGCTGCAGGCGGCAGGCCTCGCGCTGCACCGCGCCAGCTTCCTCAACGACTATGTCGAGCCGCACCCGCTCGGCGCCGGGCTCTACTGGGGTATCGCGTTCCGCGACGGCGCCGGCCACGCCTGGAAATGCGACATCTGGGGCTGGGACCCGTTCGATTTCGCCGTGCGCCAGGCCCGCGATGACAGCCTGCGCGTCGACCTCGCCCGGGCCGACCGCGACCTCATCCTGCGCCTCAAGCACGAGGCCCGCGCCTGCGCCGACGGCCGGGTCACGAGCTTCGACATCTATCAGTTCGCCATCGCCGGGGCCGGCGACACGCTCGCCGAGCTGGAGGCGTGGAAAGCCCGGCGCTAGGTCGCGGCCCCGTGGCACGCCGCAGGGCCGACTCCCCATCGTCGCCAAATCGCTCTAGCATGGCGCAGTTACGCTCAACCGAGGACAAGCAAGTGAACGACATGGTGCCGCCGGCGGTGGATCGGAAGGCCGCGGCGGCAGGCGTCGTGGCGCGGCTCAAGGGCCTGATCCGAGCCGACCGGCTGATGACCGACCCGCTGATGACCTACGCCTATTCGGGCGACGCCAGTTCCTACCGGCTGATTCCGGCGGTGGTGGTGATCATCGACAGCGAGGACGAGGTTCGCGCCGTGATCGAGGCGGCGCGCGCCGAGGGCCTGCCCCTGACCTTCCGCGCCGCCGGCACCTCGCTGTCCGGCCAGGCCATCACCGATGGCGTGCTGGCGGTGCTCGGCGACGGCTGGAAGAAGCTGCAGGTGACCGACGGCGGCGCGCGCATCACGCTCGGGCCGGCGATCATCGTCGCCAACGCCAACCGGGCGCTGAAGCCGTTCGACCGCAAGCTCGGCCCCGACCCGGCCAGCCAGGCCACCTGCAAGATCGGCGGCGTCGTCAACAACAACTCGTCGGGCATGTGCTGCGGCGTGGCCTACAACACCTACCACACCATGGAGCGGCTGCGGGTGCTGCTGGTCGACGGCACGGTGCTCGATTCGGGCGATCCGGCGTCCGTCGCCGCCTTCCGCGAGAGCCATGCCCACCTGCTGCAGGCGCTGCACGCGCTGCACCACGAGGTCGTGGCCGACGACGATCTGGTGGCGCTGATCCGCAGGAAATACCGGATCAAGAACACCGTCGGCTATTCCATCAACGCGCTCATCGGTTTCCACGACCCCATCGACATTCTCGTGCATTTGATCGTCGGCTCGGAGGGCACGCTCGGCTTCGTCTCCGAAGTCACCTACCGCACCATCGACGAGCATCCGCACAAGATGACCGACCTCGTCGTCTTCCCCGATCCCTACTCCGCCGGCCGGGCCATTTCCCGGCTGGCCAATGACGGCGTCCAGTCGACTACCGGCGTCACCGCGGCCGAGTACATGGAACGCCGGGCGCTGGGCACGGTCGAGCACCTGCCGGCCATCCGGCCCTATGTGTCCTATTTCACCGAGACCTCGCCGGCGGTGCTGATCGACGTCTCGGCGCCGACCCCGGAAGGGCTCGAGGTCGAGGTGGCCAAGGCCGTCGCCATTCTTGCCGGCGAAGGCGCCACCCATATCGACTTTTCCACCGACCCGGCCAAGGCCGAAGCCCTGTGGGACGTGCGCAAGGGCTTCTTCGCCTCGGGCGGGGCGAGCCGGCCCAAGGGCACCTCGATGCTGACCGAAGACGTGGCGGCGCCGATCGAGCGGCTGGCCGACTTCGTCATCGACATGCGCCAGTTGCTCGACGCGCACGGCTACGAGGACGCCATCATCTTCGGCCACGCGCTCGCCGGCAACCTGCACTTCCAGATGAGCGACAACTTCATGGCCCCCGGCGCGGCCGAGAAGTTCGACCGCTTCTCGCATGCCCTGAGCGACCTGGTGTCGGTCAAATACGGCGGCTCGCTCAAGGCCGAGCACGGCACCGGGCGGGCCATCGCCCCCTTCGTCGAGGTCGAATGGGGCAGCCGCGCCTATGGCCTGATGCAGCGCATCAAGGCGCTGTTCGACCCCGAGGGGCTGCTCAACCCCGGCGTGCTGCTCAACTCCGACCCGGCCATCCACGTCAAGCATCTGAAGCTGATGCCGCTCGCCGACCCGCTGGTCGACATGTGCATCGAATGCGGCTTCTGCGAGCCGGCCTGCCCCAGCCACCACATGACGCTGAGCCCGCGCCAGCGCATCGCCGTCACCCGCGAAATGGCGCGCCTGCTTCAGACCGGCGAGGACCCGGAGCGGCTCAGGGCGCTCGAGGACGGCTTCCAGTACGTTGGCATGGATACCTGCGCGGTGTGCAATCTGTGCGCGCTGCGCTGCCCGGTGGGCATCGAGACCGGCACCATGATCCTCGGCGCGCGCGCCCGGCGGCGCAGCGACGCCGACCGGAGCAAGGCGCGCTGGGCTGCCGACCATACCGCCGCCATCGAGCGCGGCATGCGACTGGGCGTCGGCGCCCAGGCACTCAGCCGCTCGGTCGTCGGCGACGCCGTCACCGACGCCGCCGCGGGGGCCCTGCGCAAGCTCGGCGGCAAGGCGGTGCCGCGCGTGTCGAAGGCCTTGCGACCGGGTCCCGGTGGACCCCGGCCGCTTCCGGCTGCCGGCGCTGCCGCTCCACTGGGCCGCGTCGTCTATTTTCCGAGCTGCGCCACCCGCATGTTCGGCGCGCCGCAGACCGGGCACGGCCTGCTGCCGACGCCCGACGCCATGGTTGCGCTGCTCGCCCGCGCCGGGTTCGAGCCGGTGGTGCCCGAGCACCTTGCCGGCCAGTGCTGCGGCCAGCCGTTACTGTCCAAGGGCTTCCCCGAGGAGGCCGCGCGCGTCGGCGCCCGCCTCGACGCCGAACTGCAGCGGCTGTCGGGGGACGGCGCACTGCCCATCCTCACCGATGCCTCGACCTGTGCCAAGCACATGCGCGGCGGCGACGGCCCCGTCGTCTCCGACAGCGCCGCCTTCCTCCTCGCCGAGGTGCTGCCGCGCCTCACCGTCACCCGACCGCTGCCGGTCGTCGCCGTGCACCACAACTGCTCGGCCCAGCACCTCAGGGAGCAGGCGGCGGTCGAGACGCTGGCCCGCGCCTGCGCCGAGCGCATCGCCGTGCTCTCCTCCATCACCTGCTGCGGCTATGCCGGCGACAAGGGCCTGTTCGTGCCCGAACTCAACGCCCACGCCACCCGCTTCGTGACCTCGGACATCCCGGCCGATTGCGGGCTCGGCGTATCGACCGTCGCCACCTGCGCCACCGGGCTGTCCGAGCGCGCCGGCATCCCCTTCGTGTCGCTGGCAAGCCTGCTGGAACTGGTGAGCCGGCCGGTCGCGGCGGCATGACGGGCATGGCATGACCCGGCTCACCATCATCGCCTTCGGCCGGCGCGGCGAGGGCATCGCCGATCTCGACGGCCGGCGCGTGTTCGTGCCCTTCACCGTCCCCGGCGACGTCGTCGAGATCGAGATCGACGGCGAGGGCGAGCGCGCCACGCAGGTGGAGCTGCTCACCCCCGGCCCCGACCGCGTCGCTCCGTTCTGCGGCTATTTCGGGGAGTGCGGCGGCTGCGCCCTGCAGCATCTGGCGCCCGCCGCCTATGCCGGTTTCAAGCGCGACCTCGTCGTCGAGGCGTTGCGCCACGCCGGGATCGACGCCGAGATTGCCGGCCTCGTCGACGCCCGCGGCGACGGCCGCCGCCGCACGACGCTGCACGCCCGCAAACAGGGGGCCGGCTACATGCGCGCCCGCAGCCACGAGCTGCTTCCCATCTCGGCCTGCCCCATCCTCGTGCCGGCGCTGCAGACCGAAGCGCCGCGCCTCGCCCGGGCCCTGCACGCCGCCGTGGGCGACAGCGACATCGGCTTCACCGCGACCGCGACCGGGCTCGACGTCGCCATCACCAGCGGCAAGCAGCGCAAATCCGGCAGGCTGCTGCCGCTGGCGCAGCGCCTCGGCCTCGCGCGGCTGTCGCTCGACGGCGAACTGGTGCTGCAGACGCGCCCGCCCGCCCTGCGCATGGGACCGGCGCTGGTCGAGATCCCCGCCGCCAGCTTCCTGCAGGCCACTGCCGCTGCTGAAGAGGCCCTTGCCGCGCTGGTGATCGCCGGGCTGGGCAAGGCGAAGTCGGTCGCCGACCTGTTCTGCGGCGTCGGGCCCTTTGCGCTGCGGATCGCCGGGAGCGCCAGGGTCTTCGCCGCCGACAGCGACCGGGCCGCCATCGCCGCGCTCGCCAGGTCGGTGCGCTTCACCCGCGGGCTGAAGCCGGTGACCGCCGCCGTCCGCGACCTGTTCCGCGACCCGCTGGCGCCGGTGGAACTCGCGTCCTACGACGCCATAGTGTTCGACCCGCCGCGGGCCGGCGCCGAGGCGCAGGCGCGCGAGATCGCGCGCAGCACGGTCAAGACGGTGGTCGCCGTCTCCTGCGAGCCCAAGACCTTCGCCCGCGATGCAGCCATCCTGCTGGCCGGGGGCTACCGGCTCGAGGGCGTCACCCCGGTGGATCAGTTCGCCTATTCGGCGCACGTGGAAATGGTGGGCGTGTTCAGGCGGTAACGGGATAGAAGGGGAACCATGGCCACCTACCCCTATCGCCCCGCGACCACCCATGCCGAACTCGGCGAGGGCTTCTACGACGTCGTCGAACCGGCGCGATTTCCGGCCCATATCCTGCGCTACCGCAACCAGCGCGCCGCCGCCCAAATCGGGCTCGCCGGGCTTGCCGACGCGCAATGGATCGCCCATTTCGGCCGCTTCGAGCCGCTGCCCGGCAGCTTCGACAAGCCCCTGGCGCTGCGCTACCACGGCCACCAGTTCCAGACCTACAACCCCGACCTCGGCGACGGCCGCGGCTTCCTGTTTGCCCAGCTCGAGGATCTCGGCGACGGGCGCCTGCTCGACCTCGGCACCAAGGGCTCCGGCCGCACACCGTGGTCGCGCGGCGCCGACGGGCGCCTCACCCTCAAGGGCGGCGTGCGCGAGGTACTGGCCACCGCGATGCTCGAGGCGCTGGGCGTCGCCACCTCGAGGAGCCTCTCGCTCATCGAGACCGGCGAGCAACTCGAACGCGGCGACGAACCCTCCCCCACCCGCGCCTCGGTGCTGGTGCGGCTCAGCCACGGCCATATCCGCATCGGCACCTTCCAGCGCCTCGCCTTCTTCCGCGACACCGAGCGCCTGCGCCGGCTGCTGGACCATTCGGTGCGCACCTACATGCCCGCGCTCTGGCAGCCGGACGACCCGCGGCGGGCGGCGCGGTTCATGGGCGCGGTGGCCGAGCGCGTGGCGCTGACCGGGGCGCAGTGGATCGCCGCGGGGTTCGTCCACGGCGTGCTCAACACCGACAACATCAACATCACCGGCGAGAGCTTCGATTACGGGCCGTGGCGGTTCCTGCCCGTCTACGATCCCGGCTTCACCGCCGCCTATTTCGACCAGACCGGGCTCTACGCCTTCGGGCGCCAGCCCGACACCCTCGCCTGGAACCTTACCCGGCTGGCCGAGTGCCTGCTGCCCCTGGGCGAGCACGCCGACATCGAGGCAGCGCTCAACCGCTTCTGGCCGGCCTTCCAGGAGGCGATGCAGGCGGCAATCCTGGCGCGCCTCGGCCTCGCCTCGCGCGGCGAGGCGGCCGATGCCGACCTGGTGGCGGCGGTGTTCGCGTTCCTCAACGCCAGCCAGGCGCCGTTCGAGCAGTTCTTCTTCGACTGGCGCGGCGGCGTCCTCAGCGCCGGCCGCGCCGCCCGCAGCCAAGCGGCAGAGCACTACGCCGGCGCGGCTTTCGCCCCGCTCAGGTCCCTGCTCGAGGCCCATGCGCCGGCGGCAAGCGCCAATCTCGGCCATCCCTATTTCGCCCGGGTGGCCCCCCGCACCATGCTGATCGACGAGATGGAGGCGCTGTGGGCGCCGATCGCCGAGCGCGACGACTGGACCGCCTTCGCCACGGCGCTCGGCGAGATCGAGCAGATGCGCCAGGCCTATTCGGCGACGGCCAGCGCCTGATCGCGGGCGAAGTCGGCGCGCCGCTCCGGCACCCGGCCGTAGAACTGCACCAGGAGCGGGTCGATGGCGGCGGCCTTGAGCCCGCACCTGGCGACCAGCGCGCCTGCGTCGCGGCCGTCGCGGAGCGCCGCAACGAGCTGTCGGTGTTCGGCCTCAAGGGTGCGAAAGGCGGCGCTTTTCGCCAGCTCCGCATCGCCGACAAGGATATGGATCGGGGCGCGCCCGCTCTTGCCCTTGAGCAGGATCGAGCCGGCCTCGAGGCAGGCGAAATCGGGGGCCGCGGCGGCCGTCGC
>Ga0172380_10009779_pt1 | contig 10161 bp, 9 predicted proteins | sample Leawe162metaG_FD_119747 | JGI IMG/M metagenome (GOLD analysis project Ga0172380, IMG submission 119747) | Leachate microbial communities from a municipal landfill in Southern Ontario, Canada - Leachate well 162 metaG | ecosystem: Engineered > Solid waste > Landfill > Unclassified | place...
CCAGCGACCAGCGACCAGCGACCAGCGACCAGCGACCAGCGACCAGCGACCAACCCGTGACCACTGCCCTCCTCCCCTACTGGCATCTCGCGCGCCTGACGCTGCTCAAGCTCATGGCCTACCGCATGCGCTTCGTCACCGGCATCGCCACCTATGCGATCTTCGTCGGCGGGCAGTATTTCATCTGGAAGGCGATCTTCGCGGCGCGCGGGCCAGGGGCCGAGATCGGCGGACTCGGCCTCGCCCAGCTGACCACCTACCTGGCGGTCGGCTACATCGCACGCAGCGCCTACTTCACCAACCTCGACGGCGAGATCGCCGGCCGCTTCCAGAACGGCGATGTCGCCCTCGACCTGCTCAAGCCGATCAGTCCGCTTGGCCAGTGGCTGGCGCTGGCGGTCGGCGAGTGCTCGTTCCGCGTGCTCTTCTTCGCCCTGCCGATGGCCTGCGTGCTGGTGCCGGTGTTCGGCGTGTCACCGCCCGCCGGCGCCGGCTGGTGGCAGTTCCCCGCGCTCTTCGTCCTCGCCTTCCTCATCAACCACGAGCTCAACGTCGCCGCCGGCATCGCCTGCTTCTTCCTCGAGGACGTCACCGCCCTGACCAGTCTGAAGCGCAACCTGATCATGCTGCTGTCCGGCCTGATGGTGCCGTTGCACTTCCTCCCCGATGCCATCGCCGCGGCGGTGTCGTGGCTGCCCTTCGCGCTGATCAGCTATTGGCCGGTGCTGGCCTACGTCGGCGGACTGGGCGACCACGGCCATCCCGGCTTCGCCCAGGTCGCCCTGCTCGGCCTGGGCTGGCTGCTCGCCATCCACCTGGGCAACCGCTGGCTGTGGGCCCGGGCGCGGAACCGGCTGGAAGTGCAGGGCGGCTGAGCAGTATCCGGGCATGGCCGACCTGCTCGACAACCTCAAGCAGCTGGTCGAGCTCGACCGCACCTTCGGCATAGAATTCCAGGGGAAGCCAGCGCTGGGCGCACAGCCGCCAGCGCCCAGCGCCCAGCGACCAGCGGCCAAGGACCAGCGACCAGCGGCCAGCAGCCAGCGCCCAGCAACCAGCGACCAGCAGCCAGCAGCCAGCACCCCGCGAACCGCGCCGGCCCCGCCGGCGCTCTCCGGCCTCCCCGCCGCCGACCTCGAAGCCATCGCTGTCGCCATCGCGCAATGCCGCGCCTGCGGCCTGTGCGAACGGCGCACCAGGACCGTGCCCGGCGAGGGTCCGGCGACCCCCGACATCGTCTTCGTCGGCGAGGGCCCCGGTGCCGATGAGGACGCCTCCGGCCGGCCCTTCGTCGGCGCCGCCGGCCAGCTGCTCGAGAAGATGATCGGCGCGATGGGCTTCCAGCGCAGCGAGGTCTTCATCTGCAACGTGGTCAAGTGCCGGCCGCCGGGCAACCGCGCCCCCGAGCCCGAGGAGATGTCGGCGTGCATGCCCTTCCTCGAGGCGCAGCTGACCGCGCTGCGGCCCAAGGTCATCTGCCTGCTCGGAGCCACCCCGCTCAAGGCCCTGCTCGGCCTCAGCGGCATCACCCGCCTGCACGGCCAGCGCCAGGAATGGCGCGGCATCCCGGTGATCCCGACCTTCCATCCCGCCTACCTGCTGCGCAACGCCGAGGCCAAGAAACCGGCCTGGGAGGACCTCAAGGCCGTCCTCGCCGTGCTCGGACGCGAACCGCCGAAGCGCTGAAATGGGTTTGCCCTCTCCACTCAAGGCTCCAGCCTCCAGGACCACCATGAGCACCCGCCGCGAGACCGACGACGAACTCCCGACCATGGATCTCATCGCCGAGGCCCGGCGACCCATCCTCATCGAGCGCCACCGCAGCGCGATCGAGGAGATGGAGAGCGGCATCGGCGACGCGTTCATCAGCGGCGAGAGCGACAATCCGCGGCTCAAGGCGGTGATCGCCGAGCTCGACACCCCGGTGGCGATGAAGCGCCTGCAGGGCGCGATCACGGCGCTGGCCGAGGACTTCCACTACCGCTCGCACAGCGTGCGCCAGGCCGTCATCGAGGTGCTGTGCCTGCTGCGCGAGAACGCCCAGGTCGAGATCGCCTCGCTGCAGCTGCACGCCATCGGCGTCTATCGCGAACTGCGCCGCCTGCTCATCGCACGCCAGGGCGAGGCCCCCGGCATCGCCGACCTGCGCGAGCTGCCCTGCTCGGCGGTGGGCAAGCTGACCGCCAGCGAGCGGCCCGGCTTCGGTTCGCCGCGGCTGGCCGATGTCGCGGTATGGACGCCGGCCTTCGGCGAGCGCTGCCTGCGCACGATCAAGCGTCTGCGCCGCCCCGACGGCGCCGACGGCCACTGGGATGACGCCAATGGTCCGCCGACCCTGGCCCGCGAGCTGGAAGAGCCGATCGCCGGCCTGCCCGAGGGCGAGCGCGCCACCGCCCGCCTCGCCCTGGTGCGCGACCGCATCCGTTCGCAGTTCTTCAAGGACATCTTCCTCGGCTACATGGCCGTCGACGAGTTCGATCCCGCCGAGGGCGAGTCCTACCCCACCGTGCTGCACTGGCTGGAGGCGATCGAGAAGACGCCGCACCTCTTCCCCTTCATGCAGGGCCAGACCAGCGGGCAGAAGCTCTTCCGCCTCGCCCAGCTGATGCAGAAGCTGATCCAGATGCACGAGATGTACGCCCGCGTGGCGCAGGCCTCCGACCATCCGACCTACCGCGACGCCTTCGCCGGCCTGGGCACGCGCGAGCGGCTCAAGGTCATGGCCAAGGACCGCTATCCGCCGCTGGTCCTCTCGCCCGAACTGACCATCGCCGTGCTGCTCTGCTCCTTCACCGCCCTGGTCGGCTGGGTGCAGGAGAAGGTCGGGGCGAGCGACTTCGTGCTGCCGCCGGATTCGCGCCGCTAGCACGACGGCGTCATCCAAGCAGGTGGTTCCAGGCTACGCCTGCTGCGGACCACGTGGCATGACACCGAGGGCGGCGATGCCGGGGAAGACCGGGACGCCGGCGCGCCAGCGCTCGGCGACGTCCTCGCTGGCCAGGGCGGCGAGCACCGCGCCGTGCAGTTCGTAGAGCCGGTCGTCGCGGCCGGCGATGCGCGCAGCATCGGTCAGGCCGTGCAGCACGGCGTTGGCGGCGAGGTGGCTGACGCGGTCGATCGGCGGCGGCGGGGCGGCGGGGTCGATGTAGTGCTCCTCGCAGGCGGCGCGGCTCAGGGAGTGCCAGCCGCGGCACACCGTCGGCCGATCGGCATGGATGGCGCACGCCCCGTCCTGGCCGAGGAAGGCGCAGGGCACGCGGTCGCGCAGCCAGGCCGCCATCCAACCACCGCCGGCAGCGCGGGCAGCGCGCTGCGCCAGGGCCTGCCCGAGCAGGTCGAGACCGGTGGCATCGAGACGGCGGCGCAACTCCGCTGCTATGGCGATGGCCTCGGGCACGGCGATGAAGATCGGCTGGTGGCAGCACCAGCGACAACCCTTGGCACAGGCGAAGGACGCCGCGGCTGGACTGGCGGCGGCGAGGGCGGAGGTGCGGCCCCAGGCCTCGCGCACTGCCGCCGCCGGCTCCACGTCGCTGGCCAGCACGGCGGTGCTGGCCGCCGCCTGGGCGGCACGCGTGCGACGGTAGACCTCGTCGAGGGCGGCTGCGACCGGATCGGCGTGCATGGCGGCAGCATCGCCACCGCTGTCCGGTTTCCAGGACAGGTGACCCCCTTCCCGCCCGTCCCCGGATCATATCCTGGCCGCATATGTTCCGCATCCCCACACTCATCCTGGCTGCAGCCCTGCTGCTGGCCGGCGAGGCGGCGGCCCCGGCCATCCCCGAGGCCTATGCCGCCTACACCGCCCAGGCCCGTGAACTGGCGCCGGTCGGCACCGCCCGCCCGGCCGCCGTCGCGGCCCTGCACGCCTTCGTCCGCGACAGCATCCTCGAGACCCCAACCGGCTGGGGGTGAGGCAGCCGCACGGAAGTCCCGCTCAGCCGTGTGCTGAGCGGGCGCAGCGGCGACCGCCAGGCCCGCGCCGAGGCCCTGATGCTGATGCTCCTCGCCATCGGCGAGCAGCCGCACCGCCTGGTCCACGGCACCGAGCGCAAGGAATGGCACTGCGCGGCGCTCAAGCTCGATGACGGGCTGGCCGCCGACGCCGAGCTGGCCAAGCGCGCGGTCAAGGTCGGCAAGAGCCGCTGGCTGCTGCTCATCCCCAATGCCGGCCTGCAGCCAGGCGACATCCCCGCCGAGCTGCGCGACGCCGCCGCCGGCACCTGGACCGACTCGATCGCCATCGACCAGTTCACTCCGCCGCCACCGCCCAAGAAATAGCCATGCTCCATCGCACCCTGCTCCTCCTCGGCCTCGTCACCCTCGGCGCGGCCGGGGAGGCCGCCACCGTCCTGCGTGGCCGTCTCGATCCACTGCCGGAAGCCGGCCTGACCGTCGCGGTGGCCAAGCACGGGGCCGAGGACCAGGACGGCGCCGACGGCCGCCTCGCCTCGGCCGCGGTCGGCGCCGACGGCGCCTTCAGCGTGGCGGTGGACAAGAGCTGCGATCAATACGCCGTCACCGTGCTGCGCGGCAGCCAGGTGCTGTGGGGCCGTTCGCATGTCAAACCGGGCAGCGACCTCGGCGCCATCGCCCTGCCCAAGCCGGGCGGCGGCATCGAAGGCACGGTCAACGGCCCGGATGGCAAGCCGCTGGCCGGAGCCAAGCTGCGCCTCTGGCGCAAGCACGACAACAGCTGCGAGCACTGGACGCTCGGCCAGCGCCTCACCGCCGACGCCGAAGGTGGCTTCGCCCTGCCCGGTCTGAGCCAGGGCGTGTGGGGCGTCTCGCTCGACATGACCGACTGGGCGCCGACCCGCCGCGACGTCACCGTCGGCGCCGGCAGCGCCATCGTCGAGCTCATGGCCAAACCGGCGGCGGTGGTCGCCGGCACGGTCAAGGACGCGAGCGGCAAGCCGGTGGCTGACGCCACCGTCGGTGACGGTGACGAGCACACGACGAAGACCGCGGCGGACGGCACCTACCGCCTCGGCGGACTCGGCGAGGGCGAGATCCGCCTGCGCGCCAACGCCCCAGGTCTGGCCCTGACCGACAACGCCGCGGTCGAGGTCAAGCTGGCGGTCGGCAAGACCGTCACCGCCGACTTCACCCTGCAGGCCGCCGGTTCGCTGAAGATCACCGTCACGATGGCGGATCCCGCCGCCACCCTGCCCGGCGAGGTCCAGGTCGAACTCAACCACAGCGGTCGTGGCGGCCATGACGAGCAGACGGTGCCGCTGAAGGATGGGATCGCCGTGGTCGCCGACCTCGGCCCGGGCGGCTACCAGCTGCAGGTCAAGGCCAAGGGCACGGGCATGGCACGCGTGCCGGTGACCATCACCTCGGGCCAGGAGCTGGCTATCGCGGCGGTGCTGCCGCGGGTCTACGCCTACGCCGCCACCCTGACCGTACCCGAGGGCGTCGACCGCGCGAAGATCGAGGTCAGCGGTTGGGTCGAGGCCGAGCATCGTGGCGACATGAGCTTCTCCAGCCACGCCGAGGCCGAGGTCGATGCCGAGGGCCGCTTCCGTTTCCCCGCCCTCGAAGCCGGCAACCTGAGCCTCTCGCTCAAAGCGCCCGGCTGCATCCCGCAGAACCATCGCATCGCCGTCGGCCCCGGCGGTGAGAGCGAAGGCAGCTTCGCCCTGGCCCGTGGCGCCACCCTGCGCGTGCGCGTCAAAGGGCCCGATGGCAAGCCGATCGCCGGCGCCAATGTCAGCATCGACAACAACGACGGCTCGGACTGGAACGCCGAGACCGGCGAGGACGGCCTGGCCACGCTCGATGGTCTGATCGACGGCAAGCTCGACCTGACCGTCGAGCACGACGAATGGCGCCAGCACAAGGCCAAGGTCACCGTGCCGGCGGCCGAGGAGGTGGCGGTGGCGCTGGAGGCCGGTCTGAGCATCAGCGGCAACGTCCTCGACGCCGACGGCAAGCCGATCGCCGAGGCCTACGTCAGCGCCTACATGCCGCGCGGCGACGGCAACCACCGCTCGACGCAGAGCGGGGCGGACGGGGCCTTCCGCCTCGCCGGACTCAAACCCGGGGTGTGGCAGCTGTCGGCGCATGCCGACGGCGGCACCGTTGCCCAGCTCAAGGCGGTCGCGGCCGGCGCCAAGGGCGTCAAGCTGCAGGCCAAGGCGCTGGCCGACCTCGTCATCCACCTGCTCAAGCCGGACGGCACGCCCGCCGCCGGCGTCGCGCTCACCCTCGATCCCGAGGACGGCCAGAACCAGCAGCTGACGACCGACAAGGAAGGCAAGGCCACCGCCCGCCTGCGCCGCGGCTGGACCTGGCGCCTCTCCGGCAAACCCGAGGGCTTCGTCGCCATCGCGTGCAACGGCACCGTCCCGCTCGACGGGGCGGTGCCGGTCCTCGAGCTGCGCCTCGACACCGGCCGCACGCTCACCGGCAGCCTGCTCGGCCATGACCGCAAGCCGGTGCCCGGCCTGAGCGTCGCCCTGTCGCGCCAGGTCGGCCGCCGCGGCCACGATGGCCGGACGGAGACCGCCCAGCCCGACGCCGCCGGCGCCTTCACTCTCGCCGGGCTCGCTCCCGGGCCGTGCGTGCTGGTGGTGACCAGCGCCGGCAACCACGGTCAGCTCATGCAGCAGGATGTGCTCATCCCGGCCGACGGCGAACCCGCCAGGCTGGAGCTGGTGCTGCCGCCCTGCGGCGCCATCGCCGGCAAGGCGCCGGCCGGCCTCGGCAAGGTCAGCGGCAATGTCATGGTCTACGCTCCGGCGGCGCGCGTGCAGCTGTGGAGCGAACTCGCTCCCGACGGCAGTTTCCGCCTCGCCCCGGTGCCGGCCGGCTCCTACACCGTCATGCTGCATCTCGCCAGCGGGAGGGGCGACGAGGAGAGCGCGCCGCTCAATGCCACCTGCACGGTCACCGCCGGAGCTGACGCCATCGTCGCCTTCGCCGCCGCCCAGCCCGCCGCCGACCGCCAGGCGGTGCGCGGCACCCTGGTGCTGCCCGAGGGCGTCACCGGCAAGGCGCGGCTGCAGCTCATGCCCGACCCGGACCGGGCGGTGACCGCCTCGTCCGTCGCCGCCTTTGGAAACGGTGCCAACGCCATGGCCGGCGATGACGGCGCCTTCACCTTCCCCGCCGTGGCCAAGGGTCGCTACCTCCTGCATGTGCAGCTGCACGGCGACGAGGGCTGGCAGCCGCTGGCCGGCTGGCGCACCGAGATCACGGTCGGCGAACAACCGCTCGAGCTCAATCTGGTGGTGCGTGGCGTCACCGTGCCGGTGAAGGTGCTCGACCCGCAGGGTCAGCCGGTCGAGGGCGCCAACCTCACCGCCGTACCCGCCGAGGGGGGCGCGCTGCGCCGTTGGATCGGTTCGGCGCAGGGCATCACCGCCGCCGACGGCACCGGCACGGCACGGTGGCTGGAGGGTCCGACCGTGTGCGACCTGATGGTCTTCCACCAGGAGTTCGGCCGCTTCATCCGCTCAGGCGTGGCGGCGCGCGCCGGCATGGCTCCGGTCGAGCTGCGCTTCGCCGAGCGCGTCGCCCTGACCGGCAAGGTCGCCGCCCCAGCCGGCGCCGTCGTCCGCGTGGTGGCACGCTCGCCCGAGGGCTTCCTGCGCGAGGACGTCACCGCCGACGAGAACGGCGCCTATGCCTTCGCCGAGGACGAGCGCCTGCACCCAGGCACCTGGGATGTCTGGGCGGTGGCACCCGGCTGCGCCATCGCCCATCGCCGGCTCGAGCTGACCGCCGCCGCCACCGCCGACTTCGCCCTGGTCGCCGGTGGCCGCATCGCCGTGCGCGTGCAGGCGGCGGCGGGAAAGAGCGCCCTCGGCCTCGAACCGACCGTGGTCGGCGCCGACGGTGCGCCGCTGCTCCGTCCGCGCCTGCCCTGGGAGAAGAACCAGCTGCCCGAGCTGGTCATCGCCCCGCTGGAGGCCGATGGCAGCGGCGAGATCGACGGCCTCGCCCCCGGGCGCTGGACCGTCTCCGTGCCCGGGGCCAAGCCGGTGACCGTCGAGGTCACCGCCGGCGCCACGGCGACGGCCGAACTGCGCCTAGACTAGTCCACCGCCGAAGGCGATGCGCTGCTGCTCCTGGGCCGGCGGCGGCAGGGCGGCGATGAGGTCGCCGATCTCGGCCAGCTGGGCGCGGCGCTTCTCGCGCAGGCCGAGGTAGATGATGGTGATCATCGGGGACTGGTGACCGAGCAATCGTTGCAGTTCGACCAGGCCGGCGCCACGCTCGTGCAGATGCGTGGCGAAGCTGTGGCGCAGCCGATGGATGGTCAGGGGTCGATGCATGCCGATACGCGCCCGCGCTTGACGCAACGCCCAATTCACCACGTCGAGGTTGATCGGGCGGCCATTTACGGTGAAGAGCAGGGCATCGGGCCGGAGGAAGCGGATGTGCGGCCGCAGCAGCGCGATGATGCCATCGGGCAGGATGCTGCGCCGGCGCCGGCAGCTCTTGCCGCTGACCACCGCCACGCTGCGTCCGATCAGATCGAGGTCGCGGATCCGCACCGCGGCCGCCTCCTGGGAACGCAGGCCGGTGGCGTAGATGAACTGGCAGAACAGGCGCTGCAGCGGATCAGGCGTGGCGGCGAAGAGACGCGCCAGCTCTTCGGGATCGGCGATCTCAGCGGGCGGAGAGGGCGGACAGCCGATCTGCGGTACCACGTCGCCATCGAGTTCGCTGGCGCGCAGATGACGCCAAAGGAAGGCCAGGGCGCAACGGTTGTGGTGGAGCGTGCGCTGGCCGACTCCGCGGGCGGCGCAATCCGCCTGCCAGGCTGCCGCCTGCTCGACGGTTGACTCGAGGGCCGGCACGCCGCACCAGTCCTCGAAGGCCGCTAGGCGGTTGCCGTAACTGCCGACCGTACGTTCAGAGAAGCCGAGGAGGGCGCAGCGCTGGCGGACCAGGGCGACGATGGGGCGATTTTTGATGCGATTGGGCATCTCCACAGCGTCGGTTCAGCCATCCCCGCACCACCCTCAGCGCGCCGCCCGGGTCGCCTGCTCGCGGAAGGCGGCGTAGGCCTTGGCGCTCTGGTTGATCACCACCTTGGCCAGGCCAGGCGGGGCGCCGCCGCTGAAATTGACCACCGTATCGGAGCGCTCGGCGTCGGTACGGCTGCGCTCGATCAGGTCGACCCGGCGCATGTTGACCAGGAAGTAGTCGGGCTCGCGGTGGTCCCGGTCGCTGATCGCAACCACGTAGTCGAAGCCGAGGTCGACGAGGGCGCGGACGACCTCGTCGGCCGGATTCAGGCGCTGCTGGAAGCGCACGGTATGCGCCCCGAGCAGCATGGTGGTGAAGGCGTTGTTGTCATCGCGCTCGCCGGGCAGGATGGCGACGACGTTGGCCGCCGTCACCAGCAGTTCCTGGTGTTCGCGCTCGTTGATGATGCGGATGCAGTCGCCAAGCCGGGTGAGCGCGACCTTGTGGGGGTAGGTGATCTCGACCGCGGCAGCGGTGGTGGACAGGGCGAGCAGGATGAGCAGGGCGGGGAGGCGCATGTGCCGGAGCATAGCCCGTCCGCGCCGGCCGCACGCGGCGCTGGCACGATGGCGCCTGGCCGGCAGCATGGCCGCCGTGTTCATCAAACCCATCACCATCCGCCTCGTCGTCTACGGCCAGAAGGCCAACGTCGCGGCCATCCGCACCCGTGCCGCCGCCATGCTCAAGGAGGAGCACGGCAAGGCCGATCCCGCCGCCTTCGTCGAGCTCTCCGCCGAGGCGGCGCACGACGAGATCGCCAAGGTCCGTCGCGACGCCGAGGTGCCGCTGCGCAAGCCGACCCCGGCGCAGGCCGGCCTCGCCATCACCCTGGCCGAGGTCAATGAGCGCATGGCGAGCGAATGGCTCAACGAGCTGCCGGCGGCCAAGACCTGCGTCGTCCTCGCCACCTGGACCGGCTCGCGCGAGCCGATGGCCTGGCAGATGCTGATTCTCGAAGGCGATCGCAGTACGGACAGCCAGGCTGTTTAGTTCGGGGGCTCCGCCCCCGCGGCCCTGACGGGCCTGCCCCCCGGGCTTTGTCGCAGTTCGATTTCGTCGCCGACGCTCCGAAATCGTGGGCGGATGGCTTCGCCATCGTATCCGCCCACCACTGCTCGGCGCCCGCCAGCGCTGCGCGCTGGGATGCCACGCGGGGATGCCCCGCACCCCCCCCAC
>Ga0172380_10009780_pt1 | contig 10159 bp, 10 predicted proteins | sample Leawe162metaG_FD_119747 | JGI IMG/M metagenome (GOLD analysis project Ga0172380, IMG submission 119747) | Leachate microbial communities from a municipal landfill in Southern Ontario, Canada - Leachate well 162 metaG | ecosystem: Engineered > Solid waste > Landfill > Unclassified | place...
CTCGGGGAAGACGACGCGCTGCGGCTTTTTCAACCCCGCCACTTCTTTAATGTGCCAGGCGATAGCCTCTCCCTCGCGGTCGGGGTCGGTCGCGAGGTATATCTCATCGGCCTTGGTGACGGCGTGCTTAATCTTCTCAATCACGTCGCGCTTATCTGGCGATATAACGTAGCGCGGGATAAACCCGCCCTCGATATCGACGGCGTCTTTGTTGGTCTTAGGCAAGTCGCGCACATGGCCGACAGAGGCAAGGACCGTGTAGTCCTTGCCTAAGTACTTGCCTATGGTGCGCGCCTTGGTAGGCGACTCGACGATAAGTAATTTGTTCATCTGTCTGTTAACACATAACCCACGTACCTATATATGGTCAAGCTTTGTCGCTACTGCCGAAGGCCGACTTTCTTGTACCGAGGCACAAAATACATACTCGCGAGCAGCACGCCAACGAGATTGCTGGTCAGGTCGAGCCAGGTGTCAAGAATGCTGGGAGCAAAGGGGAAGCCCGTGTAAAGCTGCAGGACGAATTCCACGAGCTCGTTTGCGATGCCAAGAGCTAGCACAAGCAGCACACTGAAGAAAAAGAATTGAAACGTGCCGATATGCACACGACTATCTCGCGCAGCAAAAAAGCACACTCCGAAGGCAAGGAAGCCACCACCAAACGTATGCAAAAATCGGTTACCTAGATCTTGATCGGGCATGATGGTGCTGAGCGCAAAGAGCACCAACGCCGCAAGCAGAATTGTGCCTACTGATCGAAACACCTGTCGCCGCCCTAAAGGGTGAGGAACCTGTCCAAAGAAGTACGGAAAAAGCCAGTGCAAGGGTAGATACGCAACCCCCATCGCGATGCCGAGAAAAACCAGGTATATATCGCCGACCATACGTTTCTGTATTACTGATAATTATGCACGACGCCACGCCCCAAACTCCTCTTTAATAAGCCCGCGAAGCTCAAGAGAGACGAGAGCCGTCAGGGTATCGCCCGCCGGCTGAGTGCTCGCTCGTAAGATCTCGTCACGTACGCGCGGCTCATTGAGCATATTCCAGATTAGCGATTCTGTCCCCTCAAGATCGACTGGAGACATGCCAAGTGCGGTCTCCCTCGGTGCAATTTTGAGTGCTTCAAGAATATGAAGCGGCTCGGTGACGAGTGTCGCGCCAAGACGGAGAAACAAATTGCTCCCGAAGGCGTGTGAATCACCTATGCGGTGCGGCACGCAGAGCAGTTCGCGGTTGTACTCGCTTGCGAGTCGCGCCGTAATCAAGGTGCCCGACTTTTGCCCAGCTTCTATTAAGAGCACCGCATCGGCAATGCCTACCATGAGGCGGTTGCGCTGAGGGAAGTAGTATATGCGCGACGGCTCGGTAGGCGGGTACTCTGAGAGGAGGCCGCCTCCCTTCTCTATAATCTCTTTCGCAAAGCCACGGTTACTTCGTGGATAAATAGTGTCGTCACCTAAGCCCGAGCCCGGAAGGGCGAGGGTGTGCAGACCGGCAGCGAGCGCGGCCTTGTGCGCGCAGGTGTCCACGCCGAGGGCGAGCCCACTCACAATAGAGACAGGGTAGCCCGCAAGGCCAGTGATGAGCTTTTCGCACGCCTCTTGTCCGTAGCGGGTTATCGCCCGCGAACCGACTACCGTGAGGAGTTTGTGGCCCGCGGGTGGCATCGACCCACGCACCCACAGCCGCTTCGGTGCCTGCGGTATCTCGAGAAGTTGTGCAGGCCACTCTTCTTTTGGTAATTCACGTGCTTGCATAGGTACAGTATACTGGGGACACATGCTTGATATTAAATTTATTCGGGAGAACACAGAGGTAGTTAAGGACGCGGCCACTAAGAAGAACGTTGAGGTAGATATCGACACTTTGCTCAAGCTCGACGATGAGCGCAAAACTCTACGACAAGACCTCGACGCCAAGAAAGCAGAACAGAATCGCCGTAGCAACGAGATTCAGCGCGCGCAGGGTGATGAGCGCGCGAAAATCCTTGAGGCGATGAAGCAGCTTAAGGAGGGCATGGCCGAGGCAGAGGCCCGCTACGAAGTAGTTATTGCCGATTGGACAAAGCTCCTGCTAACTGTGCCTAATATTCCTTCTGCAGATACGCCGATTGGAAATGATGAATCTGAGAATGTCGTTGTCCGTACGTGGGGCGAACCGCCGCGCTTTGATTTTGAGCCAAAGGCGCATTGGGATCTGGGGAAGGATCTTGGCCTTATCGATACCGAGAAGGCAGGGGAGGTTTCGGGAGCCCGCTTCACGTACCTCAAGGGAGACCTAGCGATGATGCAGTTTGCGCTCATAACACTGGCACTGAAAACGCTCTCATCCCAAGAGGTGCTGGCGACGATTGCTCAGAAAGCAGGGCTTGACGTTGCAACAACCCCCTTCGTGCCGGTTATACCGCCAGTGTTCATGCGCAGTGACGTCATGGGCCGCATGGCACGACTGAAGCCCATAGACGACCGGTTCTTTTTCGAAAAAGACGCCTTGGTACTCGTGGGGAGTGCCGAACACACGCTTGGCCCGCTGCATATGGGTGAAATTATTGAGGAGCAACGCCTCCCGATACGCTACGCTGGCTATTCAACCGCCTTTCGTAGAGAAGCAGGAGCCGCGGGCAAGGACACGCGAGGTATCCTGCGCCAACATCAATTCGACAAAATTGAGATGGAGACATTTGTGCGTCCCGAGGACGGATATCGGGAACAAGAATTTCTTGTTGCCATACAGGAGCACCTCATGCAGTTGTTGAATTTGCCGTATCAGGTTATTGCGGTATGTACAGGCGACATGGGAAATGTTGACCATCGCCAATTTGATATCAACACGTGGATGCCGGGCCAGAACGCGTATCGTGAGACTCAGACGTCAGACTATGTTGGCGGCTATCAAGCGCGTCGTCTTAATACGCGTGTGCGGAACGCTGCGGGAGACCTCACTCATGTGCATATGAATGATGCCACCGCATTTGCTATCGGCCGCACCCTCATCGCAATCATGGAGAACTTCCAGCAAGCCGACGGCACCATCAAGGTACCTGACGTACTTGTCCCGTATGTCGGAAAGAGTGTCATCGGGAGGGCGGTCTAGTGCTCGGCTCGGCGAGCGTAGGCGCAAGCGCCGACGGCTTTTTCTTATGGCGTGTGGTTTTGCGCTTATCATCCTGGGAGTGCTTTTCCTCTATGCCGTGCAGCAGAGAGGCGTGCGTATCTCGCAGGTCGACATCTTTGGCGGTGACGCCGCGCTGAGTGCGATTGCCAAAGAAGCGCTTCAGGGTAGCTACGTGGGCATTGTCCCGCGTGACTCTATCTTTTTTTATCCCGAGGAGGACATTCGTACGCGCATCATGCACGCAGACTCTGACATCGCGACCATCTCAGTATTTCGCAAAGGTCTCACCGGCCTCACTATCAAGGTGACCAATCGTGCACCGATCGCTCGCTGGTGCGGGTCAGTCTACGAGCCTCGCGTCGGTACCAGTACGCCTGCCGTCCCTTGCTACGTCTTCGACGACGCGGGGCGCATCTACGCGACAACCACAGCGCTCGAGTTGGTCAATCGATTTGCTCTCTATACCAAGCTGGAGCCCGGGGTCGACCCTGCAGGAACACTCCTTCCTCAGGCAGAGCAGCTTCCCGCCGCCTTCAACTTCGCACGGCAGCTTGGCACACTCGGCTCACCAGTCGATGCGGTCGTCATACGCGATCAGGAAGTTGACGACCATCTAGAGAGCGGCACGCGCGTTACCTACGTGCTCGGGCAGGAGCAGGAGGCCTATACGGCACTCATGTCTGGCAAGAGCAATATTAATCTCGCCGATGGCTCGCTAGAGTACCTCGACCTGCGGTTTAGCGGAAAAATGTACCTCAAGAGGAAAAGTGATACTCTAAAAAAATGAGCTTTTGGGAGAGTCTTCCTCGGCCATTCTTCGTAATGGCACCTCTGGCCGACGTCACTGACGCGGCTTTTCGTGCACTTGTTGCCAAGCGCGGCAAGCCAGACGTCTTTTGGACCGAGTTTGTCTCGGCTGACGGCCTGTACTACACAAGGGAGCTGAAGAAAATTCCAGATGCTGAAAATCCCTTAACGCGAGATTTATTGATTGGCGAGGGACAGCGGCCCATAGTGGCACAGGTCTTCTCAGCCAAGCCCGAGATGATTGCGTATGCCGCGAGGCTCGTAGAGGAGCTCGGCTTCGACGGGCTAGACATCAACATGGGCTGCCCAGACTCCTCGGTAGAGAAGCAGGGCGCGGGAGCAGGGCTTATCAAGACTCCAGAATTGGCCGTAGAGATCATTAAGGCGGCGCAGGGCGCAACCAAGCTACCTGTCTCGGTGAAGACGCGGGTGGGATACAACACCGAGATACTCGATGAGTGGCTACCCAAGCTACTCAGTGCGGAGCCGGCAGCGATAACACTCCACTTGCGCACGCGCAAAGAGATGTCGCTCGTACCCGCGCGCTGGGAGCTCATGAAGCGGGCAGTAGAGATTCGTAACAGGATTAATCCTTGCATTCCACTTATCGGCAACGGCGACGTAGCCGACCTCGACGATGCCAAGGCGAAAGTCGCAGAGAGTAGATGCGACGGGGCGATGATCGGTCGCGGCATGTTTGGTAACCCATGGGTCTTTGCAGGCCGCAAGGTAAGGAACACGCCGCTCGCAGAAAAGCTCGCCGCTCTGCTCGAGCTAGCGCAGGGCTTTGAGAAGCTGGTGCCCGCCAAGAACTTCTCAATACTTAAGAAGCACGTGAAGGCTTTTGTGACTGGCTTCGACGGCGCAGCCGAGCTCCGCGCGAAGCTTATGGAGTGCAGTTCTGCGGCAGAACTAGAATTAGCCCTAAAGGCAGCAGAGTATTGACAAGCGAGATAAATGCGTGCACAATTTACGCGGACGTCGCGCAACCCGTGAATTGTCTACGCGGGGAAGGGAGTTGCGACTAGGTGAGGAAAATCATGAACGATAACCGTGCTCAATTGTCCACGAGCAAAGTTCTGCCGCTGTGCGCTGCCGTCGGCGCCATGTTGGCGGTCGTAGCGACCATGGCGGACAGAAGTGCTCAACGTGATCCTGCTCCTCAGCCGGCGAACCTGGTCGTCTTCACGCAGGAGGACCTGCATGTTCGGGTCATGAACCCGGACGGCATCGCAGGCCTCGAGTTCGGCCAGTGGTGCGTCGCGAAGAGTGGGGGGCGAATCGCTCGTCTCCCGTGGGTCAAGTGGGCGGGGCCGACCACGGTCGTCGAGTACGTCATTGCGAGGACCGCTGGCATCGGCGAGTGCCCCTCGGGCACGCACTTCGAGATCACGAAGTTCGACTTCGGAACCATGGAGGGAGGCAAAAAGGCCTGGGAGGACAACCGCCAGAGCGTGCGCTCTGGCCTGAAGGTTTCCTTCGAGGCGTACATCAGCGGGCAGTAGCCCATTGTCCCCGCCACCTGGCGAAAGGAGAAGCCCTCCGATCGCAAGGTCGGCGGGTTTCCTATTTCTAGTCATATGAGATGCGGCGGATCGCTAGTCGGCGTTCAAAACGACTGGGTATTGACACCTGGCGCGAAAGGTGTATAATAGATATACACAGTCGCTTGTCGTGACACTTCGTCGCGACACACGCGCCTGAAAGGAGAGGCCCCGTGTTCAAAAGAATCCTTCGTTCCATTTCGAGGTTCTTCAGCCAGGAGGGGCTCGGATGCCCCATGTGTGGTCGGGCCCTGCCGATGCAGGTCCCGGTCGTCCACAAGTGCCGTCGCCTCCGGTAGCACGGGGGCACGCAACGATCGCCGTTCTGAGAGTGCCCCGCCTTGGCGGACGCACTTCTCAGGATGGCGGTTTTTCATTTCTATACCCTCATGGCTATTGGCTGTATAATCGACTAATGGCCCACCAGTCGCTCTACCGCACACACCGCCCCAGTACCTTTGCCGAGGTTGTAGGGCAAGAGCAGGTCACGGGGCCCCTCGAGGAGGCGGTAAGAAGCGGCAAGATAGGGCATGCATATCTATTTTCAGGGAGCCGTGGCTTGGGCAAGACCTCGGTCGCACGCATTTTCGCACATGAGATAGGGTGCAAGACAAACGACCTCTACGAGATCGACGCTGCGAGCAACAACGGCGTAGACGAGATCCGCGCGCTCACCGACGGCGTCTACACACTTCCATTTGAATCACCCTACAAGGTGTACATTCTCGACGAGGTGCACATGCTTTCAAAAGGGGCATGGAATGCTTTTCTCAAAACGCTCGAGGAGCCGCCGGCATACGCGGTTTTCATACTTGCGACCACAGAATTGGAAAAAGTGCCTGAGACCGTACAATCGCGCTGTCAGGTGTTTGAGTTTAAGAAGCCAACACGCGCAGTGCTCGCGAAAATGCTCAGCGCAGTGGCAAAGAAGGAGGGCTTCACCCTTGAGCCCGATGCCGCAGACCTCGTGGCCACGCTCGCCAGTGGTTCATACCGCGACGCACTCTCGGTGCTACAGAAGGTTATAATACCCGGTGTTGATGAGATAAGTCACAAGACAAATCTGAGGCTACATGAAGCGACTGGGAAAAACTTTTTTTCAGTAGACAGGACGATTTCTCGCGAAAAAGTCGAGGGGTTGACGGGAGCGCCGCGCCGGGAGCATGTGCACGCACTCATAGGCGCGCTTGCAGCAGGCGAGCGCAGCCAAGCATTAAGCGCAATCGAGAAGGCGGCCAAGGCCGACGTAGACATGAAGCTCTATCTCGAGCTCGTCCTTGCCGCACTCCGCACCACATTGCTTATTCGCTACGCTCCTGAGCTGCGCAAAGGGTTTGAAGAGGAGCTTGGTACAGACGAGTATGCCGCGCTGCTCAAGTTCGCCGAAGGCTTGCCTGCGCAGGCAGGGAAGGGTGTCACTCACGCCACAATGCTCGCATTCCTCAACGCCGCCGACCGTATCCGCTACGCACCTATCCCCGCACTCCCACTCGAGCTCGCCGTACTCGAACTTTTCCCTGAATGATTCGCAATCTTCTCAACTGGCTGGTCCTAGCCGTCGTACTTGTAGTCGCGGGGACCGCAGTCTTTCAGAAGTACGAGAGTACGCGCCCCTGTGCCGGGCCAGTACACTACGCTATTGGCGCTATCGACCCACAGTTTGAGATCTCGAAGGACACAGTCATCGCGAGCTCCAAGGAGGCGATAGCAATCTGGAATGTGGCAGCTGGCCGCACCGTGCTCACGTACGACCCGGCCGCTGCACTCAAGGTAAACTTTGTATACGACGAACGGGCGGCCAACGCCAAGAAAGGCGCTGACATAGCCGCTAAGCAGGCGGCCGCCGACAGTGAGCGCGCTACGCTCGACGCGCAACAACAGCAGTACACGATTGTACAGACGGACTACAACAGCAAGGTCGCGGCGATCAACGCACGCGGTGGCGCTTCTCGCCGGGAAGCCGCACAGCTCGAGATACAGCGCCAAGCGCTCAGCGCTCTCGGCTCTGCGCTCGACGCGCAGGTACGCCACTACAATGCGCGCCTGGCGACTCTAAACGCTGCCGTTGAGGAGTACAACAAGACCGCAGGGCGCACCTTCGAGGAGGGTCAGTTCGTGCGCGATGAGAGGGGCGAGCGTATCAACATTTTTGAATTCGCGAGCACTCTGCAGCTCAAGCGCGTACTTGCACACGAGTTTGGCCACGCGCTTGGCCTGCCTCACAACGAGGATCCAGATGCGATCATGTATGCCAAAAATGAGAGTGGTAACTTAACCCCCACAGCGGCAGACCTAGAGGCACTCAAAAGCGTCTGCGGGGCTTAACGAATGGTTAAATAATGATACTGTGTTCGTATTGGGGGATCGTCTAACGGTAGGACAGCGGCCTTTGAAGCCGTTAATTTTGGTTCGATTCCAAGTCCCCCAGCAATCAAGGATTTTGTAAGTAGATTTCTTCCGTATTCTTTGTAGTCGCTGCCTCTTTCGCAGGATCGTCTACTTTAGGACCACCAAGGCCAAGAAGTGCATGGTGTATAATCTCAGGATGAATGAAGGGCCTCGCAATCGCCCGTTCGAGGCAGCTCTTGAATTAAAAAACGTACTCTCCGAATCTGGCGACTCTCGCAGAGAAGCACTCGCGGGCTGGAAAGAGGCGTACATCATGCAGAGACACGCATTGGCTAGAGTGCAGGCAGAAGTAATTCGTCGACTCCGTGAGAACCCAGGTACTACAAAGGAGGAGCTCGTCGCCTTTTTTGAAGACGAGTCAGAAAGAGGAGGGTTTTCATCCGAACAAAGAGAAGTCGGCTTAGCTGCCCTCGATATTTTGGAACAGCGACATAACATTATCCGCACCGTCAGGGAGAAATATCCGAACGACTCCGAGCTTTTTACGGCGGTCTTCGACGTATCGCCGATCGGCAAGGTGCGCACAGAAGAAGGCCCGGCGAGCATCAGCTTCATTTGTTCCAACGGGCTCGACCTTGCGCGGGTCCTCAATTTTAATAAAAAGGGATTGATTGCCTTTTACGCGATTGTACGGGACTTCACACTACATGACGATAAGGGGGCCGCGATGTTTGTTACGCCTCGCCTACCAGAGTTAAAGGACATGATCGTAGTTGGCAGGGGGTCCATGGTTGATGAAAGAATGGGTAACATACGCGTCCACGAGGAACAACACATGCTTCGCCACGTATTATTGGCAGCGGCAGAGCGCGTACAGACAGTCTCCCCTGAAGCCGGATTAGAACAGGAACCATGGCAACAATTGCTAAGAGAATGCACCGATAGCATTGAAAGTGCTTTCGAGGACGAACTACTCGCTATGAACAAAGGTGAGGCGCAAAATCCGTCGAGAATGCTGTCACAGGACCATTATTTCAAAGCTTTTATTCAAGAGCAGATCGATGCTCTACGAGAACATTTGGCTGTGTCCGAAGCAAATCAGGAAGAGACGGGTAAAGCGCTTGACCCTGACGACGTTGAAAATGTAATCGACGCGCTTGAGAGCAACGAGTTTAAGGAGTCATTGTGGGAGAGAGTAATGAAAGGGAATTCTGCCTACGCACGTCTTCGCAATATCGGTCGGTTCTCGCACGAGGAGATAACTGCATTTTTAGATTTAGAACCACTTGGCCAGTGGCCAAAACTTGAAAAGCGCTTGTTAGCTGAGAGCTCGAGAGGGCAGAGTTAGACCGCTCGGAAATCTTTGTGACGATTCGCTGCGAACCCTGCGAGACCGACCAGGCCAGCAAAGTCAGAAGAGCCTCGTCTTGCTATACTGGCGTCAATGAATACGGAAATTGAGGCAAAGTTTCTTCATGTTGATTATGAGGCAATCCGCGAGAAGCTTCGAGAGGCGAGCTTCGTCTGTGTTACGCCCATGCGTTTGATGCGCCGAGCGATTATTGACTACGCAGACCGACGGTTGCAAACCGGCACTCCAAACTCCTATATTCGTGTTCGCGATGAGGGCGACAAGGTGACTCTTACGTACAAGCAATTCAATTCACTCTCAATCGATGGCGCACAGGAGGCTGAGGTGGTGACGTCCTCGTTCGACGACACGGTCAAAATATTTACCGGTGTCGGTCTTACGGTCGTGTCTCTCCAGGAGTCAAAGCGCGAGACCTGGAAGAGTGATACCTGTGAGGTAGTGCTCGATGAGTGGCCGTGGCTTGACCCATATATTGAAATCGAGGCGAGTAGCGAGTCCCGCATTAAAGAGGTTGCCGCGAAGCTTGGGCTAGAGTGGGCTGACGCAGTGTTTGGTGACGTGATGGTTGCCTATCGCGCTCAGTACCCGTACCTTACAGCGAGCCAAACGGTGGGGAGTGTGCCTGAGGTACTTTTTGGGGCACCGTTCCCAGATTCTCTGCGACAGGGCGCTCATACGTAGCAAGCTCATGTAGAATGAAAAACATGAAAAATCTCGGGACTATTAATCCAGAAAATGTCTCAGAGGAAGAGGCAAGCACGTACCCCGTACGCGAGTCGGTGCGTGCAGTTGTCCTCGATGCAGACGGTAAAGTGGCGCTCCTACACGTATCGAAGAGAGGTTATTGCAAACTACCCGGCGGTGGCATAGAGGAGGGAGAAGACCACGAGACCGCACTACGCCGCGAGTGCGAGGAGGAGATTGGTTGCGATGTAGAAGTGCTGGGTGAGATTGGAATGCTTGTCGAGTA
>Ga0172380_10009781_pt1 | contig 10159 bp, 19 predicted proteins | sample Leawe162metaG_FD_119747 | JGI IMG/M metagenome (GOLD analysis project Ga0172380, IMG submission 119747) | Leachate microbial communities from a municipal landfill in Southern Ontario, Canada - Leachate well 162 metaG | ecosystem: Engineered > Solid waste > Landfill > Unclassified | place...
CAGGCGGGGGTCAGGCGGGGGTCAGGCGGGGATAGGTTGGCGGCGATCACCTGGACACGATCGCGCCGCCGCCGCAGCTGGTCCAGATTGTCACGGATTGACATTTGCCGGATTTTCACGTTAAAGGGGATTATCAACACCGAATCGAGAGGAACGGAAAATGTCGCACCTGATCACCGATCAAACCCGACTCTTTCAGGCCCACGGGCAAAAGGTCCGGATTCAATTCTTCAATGATCCGGAACCGGCGGAACCCTGGGACGATGACGGCGCCGTGCCCATGGTTGCATATGACGGCGACCGGCGCGCCGGCTTCATCACGGAACCGGCCCGCGGTTACGATCTCTTGAACCCGTGGCGGCTTTTCACCGATCGCCAGATCAAGCGCCACCTGGCGCGCATTGTCGAACTGTGCCCGGCGGAATCCTGGGGCGGGCGGCCGGTTTACGATGACCCCCGCAGCTTTGACAGATTCCTACGGGAAGAATACACGCACTTGAGCTTGCGAGAGGCCCGGCGCGCATGGCTGGACTCCTACTTTGGCGATGGGGAAACCGGCCGCCGCCGCCTGGAAGCCATCGCGGAATTCTGGCGGCTGCTGGGCGTGCCGGTCGCGGTAAAAGAGACTCGCGGCTACTCGCAAGGGGACTGGCAACTGTTGTTGATCGTCGCGCACCCTGACGCGGTAAAGGACTGGGGATTCCGGAATATGGCCGCATATCGGAAGGCGTGCCCGGATGACCTGGACACGGCCGCGAGCAACTATGGCGCGTGGCTTTGGGGCGACGTGATCGGATACCGGGCGCAGTTGATTGACCCGGAAGAATTCGCCGCCGATGACCTGGACCCGGCCACGGTGACGGCGGGCGACCTGAACGCGCTGCACTATTGCAGCGACGTGGAATCTTGCTGGGGCTTTTTTCCGGATGACCGGGACGCCTGGCCCTTCGCAAAAATGTATGCGGACGCGATCGGGGCGGCCGTGGGTGCGGCCGAATACATCGCCAAGGATGCCGCGGAACGCGCCGCCGAAAAATTCGCCGGGGAAATGACAGAGGCGCGGCCGGATCTGGCGCCGCAATACGGGGAGTCGATCCAATGAACGGACTGCCTGAACTGCGCGCCGCCCGCATCGCCGCCGGGCTGACCCTGGCAGACGCCGGCCGGGCGATCGGCAAAAGCGCGAGTCACCTGTCCAAAATCGAACGCGGGGCGGTGACTCTGGTTTTCGTGGATGCGGTCGCCCTGGCGAGGCGCTACGGGGTGCCGGTCGAATCTTTCAGCCCGCGCCCGGATAATGTCACGGCTTGACATTTCACCTAGTTTCAAGTTAAACGGGATTATCAACACCGAATCGAGAGGAACCCCGGAAATGATCGCTTTGCAAATCGACGGCCGCCCGGCCATTGGTACGCCCGTTTACTCGCGCAATCTGTACGGCGACCGGCGCGGCTATGTCGCCGGAGTCACCGATTACGAAGGCGGCAAACGCTACACCATCGGAGCGGGCGGGATGAAAGAGATTCCCGCGTTCGACGTGCGAGTCGTGTTCGATGACGCGACCGATACCAGTATTTCGGCAGAAATGGCGGCCGAATGGATCCAGAAGGCGGCCGATCTGGGGATGACCGGCGAGTCCCCCGATCGCGTGGCCGAAATGCTGACCGCATCCCGCGCCGCGTCCAAGGCCCGCCAAGATGCCGCGGAACAGGAACGCCAGAAGGCCGCCGAAGACCTGGCCGCGTTCCGCAACCAATACCGCGACAAGATCCCCGCCGATGCGGTCGCGATGATCCTTGCGACGTTGGAACAAGACGATTGCGACATTCAATCGGACTATTTCAACACCAAAACGACTCGCACGGTCATCCTGGGCTTTTCGACCCATACGCGCGATCTGTTCCCCGAACTGCGGAAAGCCGCGCGCAATTTCGCGGAAACGGCCGACCTGGCAGACGCGCCGGCGACGGCCGAACACCGGGAAAAATACAGCATGGGCGCCGGTTACTATCTGAAAGGCGGGAACCGCTACGACTCCGGTTGGAAGGTCCACAAACGCGGCTTCTGGTTGCCCGCCGGATCGAATGACCGCGCCGCCGCGCTTCCGTTCGCGGAATGGTCCGTCCCCGAGGCGACCGAAGCCCCGAAACCGGAACCCCGCGCCAAGCGATCGGCGGCCGATGAACCGGCCAAGGTCCAGACGGACGCGGAAACGGTCAACGGGATGACGATTTCCGAACACGTCCACACCAAAAAGGGATTCACTTTCTACCTTGTCCAAGACGGGGAACGGGTGGCGCGGAACGTGTTCGACTCCCGGCTACAACAGGCCAAAGACGGCCGCGGATGGTATTCGCGGGCATGGGCCGGAACCCCTGGCGGGTTTGCGTTCAAGGATCGCGCCGCCGCCGTGAAATTTGCCGAAGGAATCCGCAATGCTTGATCAATCGAACGCCCCCGCCCTACTCGCAAGCCTGCCCGATACCGTGGCAGAATATGATCAGAAGCGCGCCGCGATTGCGGCCGCCCTGGATGAATTCGCAGCGGCGATCACGAATATTGAACGCGCCGCATCCATCGGCGGCGCATACGGCGGCCCGATCTGGGAATCCGGCCGGTCTGGCATGGCGCCGCGTGTTGAGGAAAAGACAGTTGCGGCCGCGCTTCTGAAATCAGCCTGGCAACACGTCATCAACCGACTCAATATCCGCGAAATTGCGACGGCGCAAGACTTGTCGAAACTAGAAACCAGCATGACGAATCTGCCAGAATTCACGGTCGACAATATCCGCGCGACCTTCGGCCCCTATCTGATTGACCCGCGTTCGCATATCCTGCGCGGCGTGGCAGAAGCCTTTGTTGATCTGGATCCGGCTTATAAATCGCATTCGAAAATCAAGATCGGAGTCGCCGGCCTTCCGAAACGCATCATCATGACGGGCGCGGTGGGTGAATGGGGAAGCGGTTGGCGGGCCGACCAGCTGCGCGACGTGTTGAACGCTATGGCCGCGCTGCATGAGACTCCGCGGATGACCTATGGTGAATTCGAGGCGCTAAAAAAGGCCGCCCGCCGCGGCGATGATCCGGAATTTTTGGGGGTGACGATCCGCGGATTCCAGAATGGCAACGCGCATTTGATCTTTGATAAGGACGCCTTGCGCGCGATCAACCTTGCTTTGGCGGAATTCTACGGGCCGAGCCTGGCGGATGATCTGGATCCGGAACAGGACGAAAAACCGCGCCCGTCAACCGCGGTCAGCGCCAAGCTGCAATATTATCCCAGCCCGGTGGCCGTGGTGGAAAAGCTACTATCGGGAATCTATTTCGAAACGGCGACCGGCAAAGACGGTGCGGAGATTCGAGTCCTTGAACCGTCCTGCGGTTGCGGGCGGATCCTGGACGGGGTGCGGGCCAAGGTCGCCGCGCTGAAATGGCGCCGCCCGACCTTGCACGCGATCGGAGTCGAATATGACCCGGCGCGGGCGGATGAGGCACGCGCAAAAGGTCATGCGGTCCAGACGGCGAATTTCCTGCAAATTGCGCCGCAAGCGACCTTTGACATGGTGTTGATGAATCCGCCCTTTGCCGGGCGTCATTACCTGAAGCACATTCGCCACGCGCTGCGCTTTCTTAAGCCCGGCGGCCAGCTGCGCGCCGTCCTACCTGCAACCGCCTGGTATGATCACGGCGAACTAGCCGAGCTTGGCGGATCCTGGGAAGATTTGCCGGTCGCCAGTTTCGCGGAATGCGGGACGAACGTTCCAACCGGCGTTTTTAACGTGACGTTGCGCGGATGATCCGGCGAGTCCTGTTCTGGGCCGGGGAATTCGTTGGCGCGCTTTGCGTGTTCGCGATCCCCTATTGCCTGGCCGTGTTCGGCTGGGCATTCACCGGCGGCTAATGTCACTGCTTGACATATCACCTATTTTCAAGTTATAGGTGATATACAACAGAGAATCGAGAGGAGTCGGAAGTATGACCTATCGCCCCCGCGGAATGCCGCGGCGCTTCCTGGAAGGTGCGCCAGAGATCGTCCGGAAAAAGGTGCTGGATATGGTGGAAGTGAAACCGGCCGCGCCTCTCGATTTCGACATTCTCTTTCGTCCGGAACCGGGCGACTCGCAAATCGTCGGTCTCGACTTCGGCCGCACGGATCTGCGGGGATGCCATTTCTTCCTTGAATGGCATGAGGCCCGCGCGTTCCGCGAACGGAACCGCCGGAAACGTGTTGCCTGGCGCGATCTGCCGGCCGGGACGCAAGAGATGATCGTTTCTTATTTGGAGTCGGAATGATGCCGGAATTTATCTTGGAACCGGGGACCGCGGACGCGCAAAAGCGCCAGGACTCCCTGTCCGATTTCGCCCGCGGCTATCTGGAAGCGGCTTTTTTCTGCGGAATTCAGGACATAGAAGGCGATGACACGGAGTCGGCCGTGTCCGATCTGGCGCCCGAGGCGTTCGACTCCCTGGTCGCCGGGGCGGTGCGTTGGCGGATCGAAAACGCGGCCGACCTGGAACGGGCAACCGCGGGCGGGGCCTATGATCTGGAGCAAGCCGGGCGGGATTTCTGGTTTACCCGCAACCGCCACGGAGTCGGGTTTTGGGACCGCAAGCTAGGGGAAGCCGGGGACGCGCTTACGGAATCGGCACGCGCGGCCGGGGAATGTGACCTTGGCTTTGGTGATGACGGGCTGATCTATTGCTACAATGGCGGCGCGCCTTTGACCCCGGCGGAACTGGAGGCGGCCGAGTCCCTGGACGGCAAGCCGGGGGACGATCTGACGGACGTGGGCGGGCGCTATGGTGCGCCGATGGGCCGGGGGTCCGAACACCTGGAATTAGGCGATACCGTCCACTTGCATCGCGTCACCCTGGACCCCGGCGGCTATGACGCGGGCGGCGCATACTGGGGGCTTGGCGCGCCATTGTGGCGGGCGGTGGCAACGGACGGCGCGCGGGAATTCATCCGGGCGGGAAATCGGGATGCGGCGCGGGCCGATCTGGCGGGCCGGGGGATTCTGGCATGGTGAATCATCCGACCTTCGCACGCGGTCATCTTTTCATGGCCGAAACCCTGAACCGGCCAGAAGTGGAAGCTGTTGCGCCCCTTGTTTTCGCGGCGATCGTGGCCGCTGAAGCCTTGGGGGAAGACTCCCGCCATTTGCGCCGGGCGCTGCGGAAAATGGATTACCCGGAACCAACTATCACCCGGCTTGACGCCTGACAGGATCGGTCGAAACTACCCCCGCCCCCTTTTCCATAGGAGTCGAACGATGCCCAAATTAACCGCCGTTGGATACATCATCCAGGACAAGCAAGCGACCGCGATTTATGGATGCGGCGCAACCGTCGATGAAGCCTGGCAGATGGTGCGAGACGGTGCCGCGCCGTTTTTCGATGCTTACGGCAACGAAAAGGCCGATGAAGATGCCTTTGTGCAGGATTTCAAGGCGTACGGCGCAACCGCCGCACTTTTGGCGCAAGTCAAGGAACAGGGTGGCGCGATCGCGTGGGCCGTGCTTGACGGAGTCGCCGGCACACTGGCTGAATCCGAAACCCTGGAATCGCTCTGGCGCCGGGTAGGTGGTGACGATTGGACCGCCGCCGACGAATCCGCATGGCGGGAAGCCAGCAACGCGGCAATCGCGCGGATTGAGTCCTATATCGCCGGGCACCTGAAACCGGGAGTCGACGCGGCCAAATACGCGGCCGAACTTTTCGCGACGGCCGAGGAAAACGGCAACTTTCGCGGCGACGATGTGACCGGGGAAATTGCCGCCCGCTATTCCAAGACCGGGAATCCGGTCCCGTTCACCGTCTGAAAGGGGATATGATGCAAGATATTCAGGAAACGGCAAACGCCTTGCGGGCCAAGGTTGCCGAAGTCAACGCCTTGTCGCGTGCATTGTCCAGTCGCGGTGTAGCGGTGCAATTCGTAAGTGTTGACCATCTGGTTAACCCTAGCCAAACGGATTGCGTGCTATTCGTGACGTTGAGTCAAAAACTGTGACCGACTCCCTCATCATCGGGACCGGCCGCCGCGGGCCGTCATCCGTCCCCCTGAATCGCCTCAATCGGCATCTGTTGATTGCCGGCGCGACCGGGACAGGCAAAACGACCACGGCGGCCGCGTTCTGCGAACGCCTGACAGATGAGGGAGTCCCCGTCTTGGCCCTGGACGCGAAAGGCGATCTAGAAGGCGCGACCCGTCACCGCGGCCGGGTGCTGGATCCGTTCGGGGAACGCGGCGCGACCCGGCCCCTTGACCTGGAATTGATCGGGCCGGATACCCTGGCACGGGCGCTGGATCTGTCAGACGCGCAAAGCGGGGCTTTGTTCGTCGCGTTTCGGGTGGCAGAGATTGAGGGGTTTTCCCTGTCCAGTCTAGCCGACTTGCGCAAGGTGTTGCATTTCTGCAACAGCAACGCCGCCGCCGTGGCCGATCGCGTGGGCCTGATTTCCCCGACCAGTGCGGCCGCCGTGGGCCGTGCGTTGCTGCGGCTTGAACTGGACGCGGGCGCCGCGTTTGGGGTTAGCCCCTCTTTCCATAGGCTAGACCCGTTCGAAGCGGCACAGCTTGGCGGGCTAACCGTCATATCGGCCGCACGCCTGGCACGCACGCCGGGACTCTACGGTGCGACGGCCGCCTATATCCTGACTCGCCTGTTCGAACGGGCGCCAGAGGTCGGAGACCTGGAACGGCCGGCCCTGGCGGTGTTTCTGGATGAGGCGCATTTGATCTTTGACGGGGCGCCCGTGCCGATCGTCAGGCGACTCGGTCAAGCGGTGCGGCTTATCCGGTCAAAAGGCATCTGTTGCATTTTTGCAACACAATCGCCCGGAGACCTGCCGCCGGAAATCGCGGGCCAGCTGCAAACCCGGATTCAGCACGGACTCCGCGCCATTACGCCGGCGCAACGTGTCGCACTGAAGGCTGCGGCCGACTCGATGCCCGCGGCCGATGATTTCGACACGTTAGGCGAGTTGCAGCGACTCCCGATCGGGGCGGCCGTGGTAAGCGCGGCCGGATCCAATGGCGACCCTACACCCGCGGACGTGGTAAAGATCGCCCCCGGCCGCGCCACGCTTGGCCCATTGGCCGCGGATGAATTGCAACTGGATCCGGTTTTCCCTGACCCGGCGGCCGGTATAGATTTCTCTGACCCGCCGGCGCCGGTTGCAGATATGGAGTCGCCCGCCCAGGTGCAAGCCGTTCGGCCGGCGTTCGGCTTCTGGCGATCGGTTGCGGCCGTGATCCTGGCAGGCTGGATCCTATCGCAGATTTTCCCCGGCCCGCCCGTCTGATTTTCCCCGACCAGGGGCACCCCGTCTGATTTTCTCTGACCCGTCACCCCGCCCAGGGTGGCGGGTTTTGGTTTGCCCAGGTGCGGCCGCAGCTGGCGGGCGACCGGCGACCGGCGGCGATCCTGCCCCGGCGTCTGGTGCGGCATCCGGCGGCGATCCTGCCCGGCGTCTGGTGCGGCATCCGGCGGCGATCCTGCCCGGCATCTGGTGCGGCATCCGGCGGCGATCCTGCCCGGCATCTGGTGCGGCATCCGGCGGCGATCCTGCCCGGGGTCTGGTGCGGCATCCGGCGGCGATCCTGCCCGGCATCTGGTGCGGCATCCGGCGGCGATCCTGCCCGGCATCTGGTGCGGCATCCGGCGGCCGCAATCGCTTTTCACGTTTAACTTGACAAGCAATTCTGATTCGCCATAGTGTCACCTCATGACAACGCGGTAGGATCGCCGCCAGATAGGGAAAACTAGAATGGATATGGTCGCTGAATTCATCCGCTGGGGATTTCAAACCGCACCAGAAGCAACGTTTGCGGGACTCGTCATGATGACGGCCGCCGGATCTTGGCTTGCTGCAAAACTGATCTAAGACTCTCAATTCATGGTGCGGCAATGTCGCGCCATTGGTGGAAAGTCTAAATCAGAATATGGAGTACGAACAATGACACTTAAAACCGCGCCGGAATGCGTTCGGGATATCATCGACGGAATCGCCGCTAAACGCGGTGTCTCGCTCTATCGCAAGGAGTCAGGCAAATGAATATGGTTCATTCTTTCGAACAAATCGGACTCTATCGCGGTTTGGAAACATACCGGATTTATGAAGACGGTAAACCGCAAGGGAAACTGTTTGTGCGTTGCGGATCCGGCAAATATGGCGATGGATCGCGCGCAACTGAAAGGGATATGAAAGCCTTTCGGGAATGGAAAGCGAAAGAGGAGTCGGGACAATGAAAGTTAGACTCCTGATCGGTGCAAATGCTTATGCGTGCATCACGCAAGCTAATGGACGTCAAACCGATATCCGATTGAATCCCGGCAAATCAGCTGTCAAATCGTTGCGGGAATCTGCGGCCGAATATCTGGAACGCGCAAGGCATTTTGAACGCATGGCGACTCTTGCTGGTGATGCGGCCGATGTATTGGAAAAGGGGAATTGATATGATCGCGCCACAAATCACTAAAGCCGAATTCGTGGAATATAGCGCGATCATCAAAGCGGCCGATTCCGCATTCCAGAGACTCGCTCCGAAAGTCTGGGCGCATGGTGGCGCAATTCCTGAAATCGTGACTCTGGATCCGGACTGGAAACAGGTTAATAATGATATCCGGTCAAAGGTCGAACAATACCGGATCCTGACGGAACAGCCTGAAATCATCGTCGCGTATATCGGGGAACGCCAGAATAACGGCATGGGAGTCGAGCGGATTATAGGCGCGACCTATCCTGTTACAACATGGATGAATTTGCAAATTGGAAACGCCACAAAAGGATCTGAATGGCGAGTCAATTCCTTTTTCGGGACTCACATGGCGCAATTCTACGCGCGCATTGCTGGGCGGGAATATACCGGACGCGGATTCGGTGAAGGAATGTCGATTGTCCTTAGGGAAACAGCGGAATCCAAACGCAAGAATCCGCGCAATGGGGAGTCGGTAGAATGATGAGCGATGCACAATTCGCGGATGATATGGACTCGCTGCAATTCGCTGGGCATGGCGTGAAATGGTACGTCCACAAACGCGGCCGGTTTAGCAGGAAAGAGGGATATCATTCCCGCAATATCGCAGAACAAATCGCGCGCCAGAAAGGCGCAATCGTAACGCCAGATTTCACCGAATAAGGAGTCGTTGATCATGATGCTACAATCTGAAACCCTACGACTCCGCGCGGCAAAAGACTATATCCGCAATCCCTACGCATGGCCCGGCGGATATCCGAAGGCGCTAATAACAGCTGATGGTGGATGCCTATGCGTTGATTGCGTCAAAAAAGAATGGCGCCAGATTTGCTGGGAGTCTTTCCAGAATACAAATTACGGATTCCGCGTTGCTGGCGTTGATGTGAATTATGAGAATACGGAACTGTATTGTGACCATTGCGGAAAACATATGGAATCCGCCTATGGGGAGTCTGAATGATGACTCAATCTGAAGCGGATAAACTAGTTAGGCGCTATGGAACGTTGAATCGCCTCATTGCCAAAATGCGCGTTAGCGGTGAATCGATTTCAGATAAATCAGAATTTGAACGTATAGTTGATGCGCGCGAATCTTTACGTTCAAAAATAGTCAACGCTTTGACAGTTGAAACGGAGTCGGCCGCATGATCTGGCAAGTTTCGCGCATTGATAGGACCGGCCGCCGGATCTGGGAAAGCAAGGGAGTCGCCATGCGCAATCGGTTTGAATTCTTGGAATGGATTCGCGCTTGCTGCAAATCGGCCGGATTCGCGGATCGCGCCAGACGTCAAACCGATATCCCGGCGATATGGGATAGCGCGACCGATGGAACGGAATTTTTGGTCCGGAATTACTCGCCACTCGGGGAAATTGATGCTTTGCGATTTGCGCGCGTCAACGCGGATCTAGAACGGATAGCGGCCGGATAGCGGCCGCCTGAAGAATTGACGTGATGACACGGCCGCCCTAAACAGGCGGCCGTTTTGATTCTGCGATCCTACCCGCTGGGCGGCGATCTGGTGCGATGCCGGGCGATGCCGGGCGATGCCGCAACCCGTTCCATCCTACCCGCTGAGCGGCCGCCTGGTGCGATGCCGGGCGATGCCGCAACCCGTTCCATCCTGCCCGATGAGCGGCCGCCTGGTGCGATGCCGGGCGATGCCGCAACCCGTTCCATCC
>Ga0172380_10009782_pt1 | contig 10159 bp, 19 predicted proteins | sample Leawe162metaG_FD_119747 | JGI IMG/M metagenome (GOLD analysis project Ga0172380, IMG submission 119747) | Leachate microbial communities from a municipal landfill in Southern Ontario, Canada - Leachate well 162 metaG | ecosystem: Engineered > Solid waste > Landfill > Unclassified | place...
AACTGCTGGATTAGACTTTAGGATTGTAACAAAAGATATTTCACCGGATTATCATTCTGATGACAGAACATTGATAGTTGAATTTCTACAACCTATTGACTTTGATAAGTTAAAAACTGCAAAGTATTTAGAAATTTCTTCAAGGGAAGATTATTTTAAAGATTGTGACCCTGATTTTGGAACTGAAATGTTTGATGGGGTGGGAATCGATTTTTATTCCTCTTATACTCAAACTTACATACCAACTCATCAAAGATTGGAAGAGTGTTGAATTGGTAATGACTGGTATTAAAAGTGAATTCTATCATTAAAAAATGAACAAATCAAAAATTATTCCATATATTTGCTTTCTAAACAGTTTAAATTAAAAAAATAATTATGGTACAAAAAACATTTAATGAAAGTAATGAAGATAAATTATCTAAATTCCATAAGGAATATGAAAAATTATGTAATCATGAAGGTTTAGGAAACCATGAACTATTGGTTGAAATAGGTCAATTAACATTAGAATATGATTTAACAAAGGATGATGTTTCATATATTTTAAATAATTTTAATTGCAAGTTTGATACTTATGATTTTTTGAAATGTATTTGGGAGGATTGGGATAATAATTTAGATGATGGTGATTTATGGGATGAATTACTAAACAAGATATCTGAATACTCTCTTCCAAGGGATTATCATACAGTTATTAATATATTGAAAGGTAAATATGATATCACTAGAAAAAAATAATTTTACTGTAAAAAAATAAAATATGAAACAAATTGTAGATAAATTAAAATCACTAGAAAGTGACAAATTGAAATTTAGAGAATTTCTAAAAGAGACATTACTTACATATGAACCACTTGAGGATTTGAATGAAATCAAAGAAATTTATCCGGATGATTTCAGAGAGGTTACTGTAGAAATAGCTAAATATAATATAAATTCAACTAAAAATCTAATTAAAGAATTAAAAGAGCAAATTGAAAAAGAACAATAATATGAAAAATAAAAAAACGATTATACATTATAATCGAATAATAGATGTAAGTGGTGAATACGTGTTATATATTCAAGATAACAAAGATACGTTGAGTGACACAAAGTTATGGATGTATGGTTTGGCTAATGAAGCATCTATATAAAAGTGGTAACTGATTCAAAATGATAAAAAAATAATATTAACAATTGCAATAGTTTAAACGCCTAACAACTATTGTACATACACTTTATTAGGCAACATTTATTATGAAAAAAGTAGAAGTATTTAAAGACAGTAATGGAAATCTTTTTGAGGATGAAAGAAATTATGTTTTGAGTGAAGCTAAAATACAAAGAGACAGTATTCTTGAACAATGGGAATGTATTGGTGATATGATAAAAGATAAGCCAGAAAATTATTTTTTATTTATTAAGAGAATCGCTGATAAAATCATTGATAGTAAAAAAACGAAAGAAGATTTACAAAAAGAATTCGATAATGTGAATGAAATTTTCAAAAAGGAAATGCAAATAAAAATTGATAATTATAGTGATATTGGTGAGCAAGTAGATTATGAACCAAGGATATGGGGGAATGATTGTTTTGAGGGTGGAATGGATACATGGTTTGACTAATGATGTACATGGCTTAGGTATATGTGTTGTGTGCCTGACCACAAAATTAAACACAACACATCATTGGTGTAACATATTTGGTGTAACATATTTATCTTGCTTACACCGTTAATTTTAAATATTATGACACAAGAAAAAGCAAACAAAATTTTTGCAACAGGCTTAGGGCAACAATTGGATGTTATTTATGTAACATTTGATGATAAACCATTCATTCGTTATGAAGAAGTGGTACGACACGAAAACGAGTTATTGAATTCTGAGTCCGGAAAATTTGTTGATACATCAATTACCGAATGGTATCCAGAGGATTAATGGTACATAACGACAAAGCATACATGATAAGCGTTTCACACATTCTTGTGTATATAATGTTATAGGGTGTTTAATTTTAAGTCAAATGAGAAAAATAGAAATAGAAATTACCTACAAATATAAAGTAAAAATTCATTGGATTTGGTTGGGAGCAATAAATAAAAAATAATATGGAAAGAGAGTCAATAGAATATGAAATTAGAAAATATAATCCACAACAAATTCATTTTTATGATAATCGGATTATAGATTGGGTTGAAGAAAATCCAATTTTATCAAATGATAAGATGAAAGAGATGAGTGATATTGAACTTGAAGAACTTTATATGAATCTTAAAATTGGATTTTTGGTTTATCGATTTGGTATTGAAAGATATGAAAAGGTCTTTTAATGAATTTATGGAACGAAGATGTTAATTTTATTTGGTAAATTGAAAATAAATACCTACCTTTGTAATATAAAAGAATAAAATCATGGAAGAAAGTAAAAAAATGAATATATCTGATGTTGGTGATAGTCATTATTCATCTAATCCAAAAGACCATAATAAAACTTTTGAAACATGGGATGAACTATTTGAATTTCAAGCAAGAAAAGATGGTGCTAACTATACTATGTTAAAGAATTGGTTGAAAAAGTTTTGTGAAGTTCCTAAATTAAAAGATGAATAATGACTATCGCACGTGCTTGGGTGTAAAAAATGGTTTTAATGTTTTTTACTGATGCATCCTATAATAAATCAACACCTAAGCAATTCTATTAATAGCTTTTTCAATCTTTTGCTTTTGTTTTTAATTAATTATCTTATAATTTAAACTTATAGTTAAGAGATTCTATTATTCTAGATTCTCTACTTATCTCATTATAAATATACTCTATTTTCTTATCGTTTAATGTTTCAAGTATGGATTTTGATAGAAAATTAAATTGAGATGATTCCACATCTTTCCAATTATCTGTTATATAAGTAATCATATCTATGCGAGGAAGTGTACTAATAGACTCCTCGATATTTTCGATTATCTCATTGAAATCATTATTTAAATCCAAAGTCATTTTTATATTTAAGTTACCACTCATCTCACCACCGCTCCATGAGTTTGTTAAATTTAATTTAGCCAATGGTTCGCTATCCAAATCATATCTAATTATAAAGTCACCCTCTTTTTCTTCATCTATATCAATATCTGTTAAATCAACATGATAGTCATACTTTACAGTTATTCTATCGTACATATTTCTAAAAAACTTCCTACCAGGTAATTTTTTGAATTCATTACCATTATTACCAAAATAATAAACATCTTCTTCACTAATATTTAACATTTCGACAAATAACTTAAGCAATCGCATTTTCATACCATCACCGGCAATTTTATATTTTCCCTGTTTCTCTGTATCTGTCTCTTCAATTGATTTGAAACTTTCTGAATATAAATGTTCAATTATTTTTGAATTTAATAAGAACGTTTTTAATTCAACCCATTCCTTCTCAACTTTCTCATAATCACTGAAACAATCCTTACCACCTTTGTATATTTCTGACATCAAATCAGAGAATTTTAATATGTTTTTATTAAATTCCCTCATATATTCACCTAAGTGCTGAAACTCTCGACTACTGTGTTTTATATCATAATAATCGAAGTAGTTTATGGAATTTATTCTACTTGGGTCGATGAATTTCTCAATATGTAATTGGATATTCTTATTAGCATTTTCGTATATTATTCGAATCCACTCTTGTGTTAATTTATTCCAACGAGGCATATACTCTTCGTTATATAACCTGCTTATATTACCACCTATTAAGATATCAGCAAAAGTATTAAAACTCTGTGTCTTTGAAGAAGTTATTTTTTTATTTGTGTATAAAGGGAATTGACGACCGTCACGTAATTCAATAACAATATCCTCTCTGTTATCATTATCTCTATTTGGTCCCAACCAAAAAATATATGAAATCATCTCCGGAGTTAACTCTTCAACTCCAAGTATTTTTTCCTGGATATTCTTTGCTATTTTCTTTGCGGTTAGTAATTTATTCCAATCACTTTCAATATCAAAGTCAGTTGAGTATTCATTGAATTCTTGATTTATCTTAGAAACTTCTTCATCAATTACACATCTATTATCTTTATAAATACCTAATCTAAGTCTATTATTTGCAAAAAGGAAATTCCGTAAATCATTTAAGAATACGGAAGAATTCTCAGTATATCGAGCCTTTAATCCTTTGGCTAAAATATTATCCAAAAATTGGTTATTAATTAACAACATTGATATACACAAAGTTGAAATCAAGTTACCATTTCCCTTTTTACTATCAATGGATTCTTTATATAAGTTATATTTCTTTATATGCTTCATTCTAGTTTATGAATGTTTTACTTATATATTAAATCTTTCATATAGGTTTAAAATAGTTTAGAATCAATTAGGATATTAATATTTTAATATATATATTTGTATAAGTTTTAGATTTATACATAAAAAAGATTTTACATTATGAGTGAAATAATTAAAACAAAATTTGAACAGTTCATAAATGAAGAAGCTAATTCATCATTAAATTTGAAAACAGTTAAGATAACAATACCAAATATCTCGGTATTGAAAATTGTTAGAAATAAACCGTTGTATCAAAGACTGACTAAATTAAAACTTAAATTAGGTGATAATTTTGAAGAGGTAGATGAACATCAACTAGCAGAGCAACTTAGGATGTTTCCGATTGCTGGTGCAAAAATCGAAGAAGTAAAATAATTATATACTAATGAATAAGTTAATTAAAACAAAATTTGAGCAGTTTATAAATGAAGAAGCTAATTCATCATCAATTGGTATGAAACAGTTGCTAGTACAAGCATTAGATAACGCATTTGCTAAATTAGAAATGTTAGTACCTCAGACAAAAAAAACTGAGAAAAGTATTAGCATTATAGATGTAGAACCATTGCAACTTACATCATTTATGAAAAATAATAATATCCCCGACGATGCTTATTTTAGTGGCACGGATAACGGATATGATGGGTTTGATGATATTGTTTTAGCATGGGAGGTAGATATACCAAACACAGAGAACGATAAATTAATATTTAAAGTTAAAAGATTCGAAAGTCTTGCGGGTAAATTTGTTTATGATTTACTTACCAATAATGGATATAAACGTATTGGTTATAATACAGCATTATTAAAACAATTTAATGATACTACGCTATATGATATGTATATGAAAAAAGACTTCGATAGACTTGTATCTTATTACTCATTATCATTTAAAGATAATAATTAAACAATATATGGAATTTAAATTTAAATCCAGTGTTTTACTAACAATAGAAAACACAGATGGTAAAGGGCCATCAAAACATGTCTCAACTGATTTTAATCTTGAGGTTATTAGTGATAATCTAGATAAGAGTGTGTATCTAAATGATGAAACTTTTTTAACAAAGGCTGGTTCTGAAGTAGTATCAAATGTTCTTATACAAGGACTAATTGGTAATCTACATCTATCACATCAAAAAGGATTTCGGGATAGTGCTGAGCATCTAAGATGGATTATTTCTGAGTTAGAAAAAGGCTTTGTGAGTCTTGTTGATATTGAGACAACTAATACTGATATTTAAAATATGAAAAGTCTTAGGAAGCAAGCAAGAATTGCACCAAAATTTGTTTTAGTTACAAGTCAATATGGCTTTGATATTTACATCGCTGATGAAGATAAAGTTGCTTCGCCAATTACAAATACAGTAGAGGAAGCACTTGAATTTTCTGTTGGGTTTGATAATGAACAAATGAAATTGAAATATTATAAAGCATTAACCGGTTATGATTTACTAAAAATAAGGTATTTATGAAAAAGGATAAATTGAAATTAATTATTTACTTAATATTAGCACTTACTAATGTATTTGGTGCAGTTAAATGGTATAGTATATATCTAGCTGATATGATGGATTCAAGTAATTTAAGTGAACTATTATTTATGGGGGTATGTGCTTTGACTGCTATTATGTTTATATTTAAGTCCATAAGCCTCAGTGTAAAATTAGACAATTAGATAAAAAATTCTAAACTTTTTAATTAAGGTTAAATATAAGTAACCTATGAAAGAAGAAATTAATGTATTGTCCCTATTCGATGGGATGAGTTGTGGACAGATTGCTCTAGGGAGAGCTGGTATTAAGGTTGATAAATATTTCGCATCAGAAATCGACCAACGAGCAATCAGTGTTACGATGGATAATTATCCTAATACAATACAACTTGGTAGTGTAATCGATGTAAACGCTGAAAGATTGTCTAATATCAAATTACTAATAGGTGGTAGTCCTTGTCAATCATTCTCCCTAGCTGGAACTAAGAAAGGAATGGTTACTACTGAAAATATTGAAGTATTAACACTTGAACATTATTTACAATTAAAAAATGATGGTTACTCTTTTAGTGGTCAATCTTATTTATTTTGGGAATACGTTAGATTATTAAAAGAAACAAACCCAACATACTTTTTATTGGAAAATGTAATGATGTCTCCAAAATGGAAACAAATAATTACAAATACATTAGGTGTCGAACCAAGAGTAATAAACTCATCAATTTTTTCAATACAGTCAAGAAATAGACTATATTGGACTAACATACCATTTGATATAAATATTGACGATAAAGGTCAATTTTTTAAAGATAACTATTCTAAAGAATATGATGATTCATTAGTTCTTAAAGGTAGAGGTTTAAATAAAATAGAACGCCCAAGAAGCAGGGTGTATTCGATTGATAGTGAAAAATTACCAACATTATTGAAAGAACAAGAAAGTAAAGCTACCGATTCAATTGTAATAAAACACGGAGAAGTTTATAGATACCCAACGAGAGATGAAGCAGAAATAATGCAAACAGTACCAGTTGGGTATACAAAAGTTGCAAAGTATAACGATGCTATGGGAATGCTTGGAAATGGTTGGACTGTGGATGTGATAACTCATATCTTATCATCAATTGATTAGTAATTCACATCTTGTATATTTAATATATATCTAGATGAAATACTTAAAGGGATATATAAAATTCACCGAGTCAATTATGCTAGATATCGAATACAATTTATTCGAATCATTAGCAATATTCCAAGATAATTTATTACAATCCATAAATGCTGAATTAGTCTCATTCAAAGATATTTTCGATTACGACCTAATAGATAAAAATATCGATTTAGAATTATTATCTGATAACTCTAAATTTATAACAGCACTTCAGAATAAGGGGATGAAAGTAGCAACGGTTGAGAATACCGATGATTATGAGACTTTTGTAAAGAAGAGTATGAAATTCATGCCTATTCGTCAAGTAGATGCTAATGACTTAATGAACCCAAAGTATATTATCATCCAAAACCGGATTGATAATGAAGATAAATGGGATGAGTTAAGATTATATAAAGTTCGTGATAATATTCGAAAATTTTATGATACCCTTAGTTCTAAAACAATCGAACTAAAGTATAAAGGAAAGAATTATATATACACTACTTCAAATTCAGGTAATGAATGGGACCTCAAGAATCCAAACGAAGCCAATGATAAATTCAAGACCTATTTAAGAAAGGAAGACTTGAAAAAGTTAATAAACGATACTCCTGATGTAAAAATTACAATAATCTAAGTAATGGCAAATAATTTAGAGAAGAAAATATACATACACCAAAATCTCAATAAACAGGAGTTGAGACAAGCTGTCATTGAGAATAAAACATATAAGACTAAACCAACTCCGGAATTAAATAAAGATATTGGATTATTATATTATGATACTATATTAAAACGAATTCTTGTATGGGATGGTACGCAGTGGAAGATGACTCAGTTTCTAGATGATAGAGACTTAGACTACGGTGGGGATACATTTATAGAAGATATTTGGACTCAGACAAATTTAATTCCAGTAAGTTCACCAGGCACATCACCGGTCTTAGAATGGAAAAGTGGCTTAACGATGTCACATATTCCAAATACATATAGTTTTAAACCAGATGACTATATAATAGATAATGTTGTACCTGCTTATAAATATGGCTCTATTTATGAGCCGGTATTATATTATAACAATGGGATTACAGCATCTAGTTCAATAGATTGGAAATTAGAAAGAGGTGTAGTTACTTTATATAGTGGGTTCACATCTTCAATTAATGAAGATAATCCACCACTTCTATCTTACTGGAAATATATAGGTAATAAAGGTGACTTAGGGTCGGGAACTGCGAGTAGCGATACTACAATAATTAAAATAGATGATACCGTTGCTTCTTGGATACCACCATATAATACAATACCGTTTTCCTACCCCATTGTAGAATCAGATATAATATCCATTACAGTAAATGGAGTGACTATTTACGATTATATATATAACTCTGGTCTAAGTACAATAACATTGGATGAGGATGAACTTGGTTATACAATTGATAACTTGGATGTTATTCAAATAGAAATTAATATTTAAACATGAATAAGAATTTTATAAGAACATGGGAAAGCTTTACTACTAAAAGTAAAGAAGATACTATACGAGAGATTATTTTAAATATGAGTGACTGGGAAGAATTTGTAAATGCTGTAAAGTTACAATATGGTCCAATTATCCCACTTTATCATGCGACCACTCGTGAGATTTCAAAAATTATAGATAACGAAGGATTTAAACTGGTACCAGGTAAGAACCGAGTATCTTGGGCAAACGAAGATATTTTATATTTTCAATTAGGTAAATCAACATATGTGGCTGATAATCGACCAGTTTTATATAGATTCGATGCTCCGGTAGAATTTTTAAATAATTGCGAGGTTGATATGGATAATGTTGATGGTTTCACATCAGACCCAGGCATAAATGATAAAGTATTTAAATATATACCAGAAGATGAGTTTGAAGAATTAACAGCAGATGTGAGAGAAGCTATAAGGTATTATATATGGAATGATTTTAAATTAGAGGGATTTGAATTAATAGTATATGATAGATTTACTGATGATTTAGAAAATCTATTCAAAGTTGGCACTGTTACAAAAGTAATATCATAAAATTTAATAATTAGATATGAACAAAAATTTCATAAAAACCTGGGAAAACTTTACTACTAAGAGCAAAGAGGATACTATAAGAGAGATTATTTTAAATAGTAGGGAGTGGGATGACTTTACGAAAGCAGTAAAACTACAATATGGTTCAATTATCCCCCTTTACCATGCGACCACTCATGAAATTTCAGAAATTATAGACAGAGAGGGATTTAAGTTAGTGGTTGGGAATAATCGGATATCTTGGGCAAAAGAAGACATTTTATATTTTCAATTAGGTAAATCGGACTATGTATCTGATATTCGACCAGTTTTATATAGATATGATGTTCCGTTGGAATTTTTAAATAACTGCGACATTGATATGGATAATGTTTCACTTGATATAGATGAAATATTAAAGTATGTAAATGTAGATGGTGTAGATGAATGGGAAGAAATACCATCCGATGTAAGAGAGTTTATAGAATATTTCATATGGAATGATTTTAAACTAGAAGGCTTTGAGTTAATCGCAACGGATAGATTTACAGATGATTTAGAAAATTTATTTAAGGTTGGTAAGGTGACAAAAGTAAAATCCTAGATATGAAAATAGACAACAGTAAAGTGATAAAAACAGAACCACGTATGTTATGTGAATCATGTTATATATCGAATTGTAATAATGATTGTACTATAATCAAAAGATTTCAAAGATGGTTAAAGCATATCTTTAATTAATAACTTCGATATATCAATAAATGACTTTACTCTAATAGTTTATCAATTTGCCTTCTTCGTTTATATTCTTTGATAGCAATCGCTTTATTTTCATTTACTTCTATATCCTCCCAATTAATAGTTATGAAAATGCGTTCTCCTCCTAGATAAGCGAGGCTTTGTACATAAACCTTCATATCTTTGAAACTAACCGAAAGTATCTTAAATTCACCACCACTTTTTAAAGTTATAATTTCGTCTTCTATGAACATTATTTTAAGCTTTTTTTAAAATTATACAACATTAATATCACTTGCCATATTTCTTAGTTTGATCTTATTATTTTTCTCCCCATTCATGTCAATTTTAGAAACTAGAACACCTAAATCTGATTGATTCATAGTTTCATTATTATCGGTTTGTTTTTTGACTTTGGAAA
>Ga0172380_10009783_pt1 | contig 10158 bp, 10 predicted proteins | sample Leawe162metaG_FD_119747 | JGI IMG/M metagenome (GOLD analysis project Ga0172380, IMG submission 119747) | Leachate microbial communities from a municipal landfill in Southern Ontario, Canada - Leachate well 162 metaG | ecosystem: Engineered > Solid waste > Landfill > Unclassified | place...
TCACCACTTTTGTTGGTACTCTGCCATTTTAGCTTTTACATATTCGTCTGCTTTTTCTCTACTGATAGATCATTTATCACACAGAATGTCCAATTTATTGAGCCTCAGCATATCATCCAAATACGTTATCCAATCTTGCATCGTAAGATCCCTTTCGTAGGCATATTGCAATTCAGCAAATGCAAAAAATTGTTCACAAAGTAAATACAACTTCCTCAACTCAGACTCCAGCAAGTAATTTTTACCAACACTTGCTTCAGACAAAGTGATGTTGCGTTTTTCGTAGTAGGTCATGCCCAGCGCAGGCTTATCGCTATCAGCCCTCTCCACTAGTATTTCTGGCGAAGTCATCCCCACGATCGCATAGTGAAATTTATTTTGAATAGTCTGAAAGAACTCTATCGCTTGAGCAGTGGACTTATCATAATCAATTGCAGTAGTAAAAAGATCTCTTATTTTTTCGTAAATATTTCTCTCATCAAATCTGATAGCCCTGACTCTTTCTATAAGTTGGTCGTAATCTCTTGCGCCACCAAATGTCTTTCAGCCCTTCAGTCTCTCGTCATCCAGCACATACCCATGACTCATATAGTCGTTAATGATTTGATTTGCTCGCGTGCGGAAACTCACCGCTTGCGGACTATTGACCTTAAATCACACTGCGATGATGACCTGTAAATTATAGTACTTTTTTGGCTTCTTGAAGCTATTTTCAGGATTATACATAGTATTTTCGGTATTTCCGAATTTACTTGCAGATTGGCTTGTGGAAGCCTCTTGGAGTTCTCAATCTGAGTATATCTTTCTTATATGTTCAGAGAGTGTACTATTTGCTTTCCCGTATAGTTTACCCATCTGATCTTGGGTCATCCAAATCGTATCTTGCCAAAAAATGATATCTGATATCGTAGTTTGAGTAGATGGGTCAATATAGGAGATAGTTGATGTTTGCATGGTTTTCTCAAAGGCTTACTAAACTCCACCCATACTATTTATCTCCCCCGCGAAAACTACTGAAATACCCACGAAAAAATCCATCACCCACACGAGGAAGATGATGGATAATCAGAAAAAGATGCGGTGTTAGGGGTTGATTATGATACTTCTCAGAATCCTTTCATAATCTCCTCGCAATTATTATTGATTTCCCTTTGTCGCCAAGCTGTCTCATTGGCTCACTTCACATGTGTTTTGCAATAAACCAACAAAACGTGGCAAGTTTGACTACCAAGCTCATGATACACTATTATCCTATTACCTGATGTTTTTGCTGATTCTTTGCTTCAGGCTATCTTGAATTCACATTTGAGTATCTTTCAGAAGTCGTTTTGATGTATCATCTCGACCTTAGTTGTCAGCATGTAATTATCTAAACGATAGAGCATATCTTCGATATATCACCAAGTCTGAATCCATTGAGATTTATATGTTTTTGCAAAATCCTTCACAAAATGAGTATGTGCGTAGGGATGAATTGCGACTGAGATGATTCTATTAGTAGATGTTGTCATCATCTTCTTGAGTAATAAGACCATAAGGAATGATTTCTTTGTCATAACAAATCATCCAAGGCATTTGTTTGTGTGTAAAATCAACAATTTCTTTTGTGTTTGCTTTTTTTCGCTTGTTAGCAATTTTTTCTATCCACATCATCTCATCATCCGAAAGACGATCATGAGCTATCGCTCAGATATTAGAGACCATAAATGCTTGACCTTTTTGTTCTACTGCGATTGATTGTTCTTCTTGCATTTCTTCAATTGTGGTAAAATACAAATCTGGAACTGGCCCTTGTTGTATTTTTCTATATTCCAATCCAGTCAAAGAAACGAGGTTATTATAAAACCAAGCAAAATCCAATAGATAACAAAGTTTTGCAAGCTTTGTCTTAGTGATTTTGCCATCAGGATCTGCCCCAAAAGCAATGAAGTTTTTAATTATTTGTTTATATTTTCCCCAATCAAACTGCACAGCAGACTCGGTCTTACTATCAGGGTAAAATTCATCTATCGAAACGCCAAAAAATTCAGCCAACTTAGCTGCTTGTCACAGGCTTATATCAGACTCTCCTTTTTCCATGCGCGCAAAGGTCTGGCGAGTCACGCCAAGTAAGTCAGCAAGCTCCTGTTGATTGGATCCTTTATTTTTACGTAAAGTAGTAATTGCGGTCATGATAACTTGACATTATAAATGTTACTTTAATATAACAATATAATCCGATATAGCAAGTATATGTTAACAAAATATAACATTTCAACTTGCTAAATCTCAAACAACTCTTTCTATACCTGCTTTCAATCCTAAAATACCCACGAAAAAATCCATCACCCACACGGGAAGATGATGAAATGGGTTTTTCCCGGCGCGGGGAAAAGTGCTCTGATATTAGCTTTCATGATACTTTGCATGCATTTTTGCTCTATTGAGGGCATCCAAAGATCTTTCTCGTTTGCTGTAGTGCTAGGGTCTGAAGCTGGATCATGGAGTACGTCGACAATATAGTTTATTTATGCTTACACGGGTTTTTAAGAAAGAAAATCAATAAATTTCGGTACAAACAATAATGAGTTTCTACCTACTTTTACATTTTTAACAACTCAGCTTTTTTCTAGTTGAGAAACGTATCTTGTTATTGTTTGCCTAGAAACATCCAACTTTCTTCACAATTGCGATACCGTAATAAAAGGAAAAGAAAAAAACAATCTAGTAATTTTGTGATAATCCAAACTAGTACGTCTCGCCAATTCATGCTCAGTGTGCTCCATGAGTTCTTTGATCTTTACGATTTTATTTTGAGAAATCATAGCTTGTTCCGCAATAGCATTAAGAATATATAAAATAAAATCCGTATAATCATTACTTTGATTTGTCTGATTGAGCAGCTTGTAGTATACCGATCTAGTTTTGTTTATATACTCACTCAGAAATAAAACAGGATAATCAAGTTTTTTAGTGAACATTAAATAGAGCATCATTAATATTCTCCCCGTTCTTCCATTGCCATCTGAAAAAGGATGAATAGATTCAAATTGATAGTGGATAACTGCAATTTTAATCAAGGGATCTATCTCATCATTAGCATGAACAAATTTTTCCAAATTGGAAAGTAAGTCTAGAATAACTTGCTCTCATTCTGGCGGAGTATATACCACCTCAGTTCATTTTGCAATAACTATTCCTGGTATTTTGCGGACACCTTTTTTATTTGGTTCCAGAACGCCTTGTATATTCACGAGCAGATTCGTCGGGATTCCTCAGTATTTATTGATTTCATCGATTCCAAACAATAGCGCTCTACGATAATGCAAAACCTCTTTTTCTGGTCATTTGATATATTCACTGTCCAATGCCTCAGCTTGTAGCACTTTCACTGTGGTAGTATTTATGTTTTCTATGGCATTACTTTCTACGGATTCCTTCACCAGCAATGGCGACATAAGCAATTCCGCGTTTGGCAGTAGAAGTGCCAATCCATTTAACTTTGCCAGGGCGTTATTTGCTCTTATGGTTGCCTTTAGAATTTCTTTCTGATCATATTCAAAACCACCCGGCAAAAGCACTAAATCATTATTCGGTATTTTTGGATCAAACATAGTATAGTTCGCATAATAAATAATCCAATATTACTCAATTTTGCATCATAATCAAGAGATATGACTCATATTTATACAAGAATGTTACATATACTAATGACATGACTCAACACTGAGTCACATAATACAACATGACTCATTTCTAGTTATATATGTTGCATATCCAAAAACTATGTAAGATTACGCTTGCCTAGCTTATCCTGCCACACGATGCAGCCCGTTCTAACTATCACAGTCACGAAAACTACTGAAATACCCACGAAAAAATCCATCAGCCACACGAGGAAGATGATGGATAATCAGAAAAATATACGATGTTAGGGGTTGATGATGGTTTGGAGTTTTTCTCAATCATGATAAACATCAATAATGCACCTCTCTTTTGTTTTTCAGAATATTAAGTGAAATCAATACTCATATCAGTAGTTCTGGGTTAATACCCTTAAGTTATTTATATCCTTTTTCATTCATTCTTTTGTTTTATTATCTCGTTTTTTGCACTCAAAACATATTAAATCACTGACTGAGCTATCTTGTCAACTTTCTGGTAACAATCTTTTGTGTACTATGATATCCACGAATCTTCACGTGATTTCTCAAGTCTCAAGATCAGCGATCGGTTTTCATTTTCCACCAATCCAATTTCACTTCTCATCCTGAAAGCATGAGGAATTATAATCGCAGTCCACAAAGTATCAGCTTCCTTCAAAAACTTTTTGCAGATGATAAGCGAATCTAAAAACAATTGCTCTTTCACATAGCTCTTTTTCGAACAAAACAGACTCTTTCTTATAGAGTTCTTCAAGTATATTATCTATGATTAAATAGTAGCTTTGAAGTTTGATCATAAAAAATTCTCCAAATAAACTAGGACCTTAAAAACTTTGGATTAGAGACATTTATATTGTTCATATCAGACAACTCATACTTATCATTTTTTCACACTATAAAGACAAATAACTGAGGTAAGTAACTTTTTAGATCCTCTCTATTATATAAATCATTAATAGCGCCAAACAGCAAATGGCTTTGGTCCTCATCAATAGGTTCGAAAATAGAATCATAGAATGCAAAATCCGGTATCCTTCATCAATTTTGAGTCGAAAATATATTTACAAGTAACGATGACAAAATTCTCAATAAAACGATGTGAGCATCATTTACTCAAGACTTGATTTTAAGAATTTGGTCATTTGTGTCAAAATCAACACCATATCCACTAAGTAAAGTAACTTTATGTAATTCAGACATTAAAAACGTGTAAAACTGATTTATTTTAATATTAATGCGTCCCATTGACTGATTCACTAGACTCTCTAAAGTCGGTAATTGTTTAATACATTCATTATATTTATTAGCCTTTTCTATGATATTTGTGTTTGTAGAGTGTAAAAGTTTTTCTTTTTCTATTTTTGTTAAACTTTCCATTTCTTGTTTAGTAAATTGTTTTTGTTGAATAAGATCTTTTTCTAATATACGTAATACATTTACTTGATTTAACAAAAATTTATGATCCTCCGAGTCCTTTCAAACTACCTGAACAGCAAGTAAAGCCAACTCATTAAGCTTATCAATCGCAACGCAAATATCTCATATCTTTTGCTTAATGTTGCTATATTTGGCGTAGAGCTCAGTTTCATTGTTATTGTGAAATAAAGTACTCACATTTTTATATTTATTCACACTTGTTTCATTGCATTGTATAAATCTTTTCATGCCAATGTACTTTGATGTTTGTTGAAATTCTTCTTGTGATAAGTTAACTCATAAAAAATATGCAAATAGTGGTTTTTTCGAAGATCCATCATATGAGGCATTTATTAATCATATTTTATACTGAGATCCTTTTGACCTCTTATAAACATCATGATCACTAAAAAAGTTATATCTAAACATAGAACTTAAAGTATTTTTTGTTGATGGCCTACTCGCACCCTTGAAATAAGATTGCGAAAATAGATTTTCAGTTATATTGATATCTCTCTTTAATCACTCTTTATATTTTTCTAGGTCGACTCTGTATCAATTACTTTCAATACTCAGGGCTTTGTGTATTTTAGTAAACCTGTATATCTGATTGTTAATAGATGCCTCTACTACTATTTCTATATCCGCAAGTGTCTCGTCTATGTGATCTTTATTTTCTCAAGCAAGCATATAATTAATCGTAGTAAAAATAAGACTCTTGCCTGCTCAATTTGGCATAAAAAAAACATTAATCATTTTCCCTTGCTTAAAATCCCACTCGAAACTCTTATTTTCAAAAGTTCATCACGTTGAAGTACATCTAATGGAAAGCAGGTTTATCTTTGCCATTTTTTAGTAAAGAAATATTCTAAAAAACAAGTATAGTTCGAATATGAGTTCTTTAATTTGAACCCTTCGGTAAAAGTTTCCATAAAATCTTCTATTTTGGTTATATCAATATCTTTATTTATTAAATCATCATAAATTTGCTGGAATATGGTATTCCTTATGCTTTGGAATATCATGTGCGATTGCTGTATATCTACACTATTTAACATCTATTCTTTTGTCAATAAATAAAACTTTATTAGTTAAAAAGTGAAATTCTGCATCTCATCTTGCTCAATACTCAATGAACAAGCCTTCTTTATTTTGGTCACCCTCGATTAAGTACTGTATATGGACTCTTCCTTCGTCTATTTTTTCGATTTCATTTTTAGCATATTCTAAAATATTTCAAAAGTTTTTGTTATTATCTTTTGAGTGATTCTCGACAGTTTTAAACTTTTTATCAGCAATTAGACGCTCTATTTCCTCTAGTTTCAGAAATGATTGGGTTCATACATACATAAATTTATTAATCATATATCATTCATGTAGTTCGCACGCTCTACTTTTGTCCTCATTTTTCACATCTCAAATTAATCAACCTACTGGATCATGAATAATATGTCAACTTCATTCAATTTCTGCGCTTGAGCCGTAGTTGGATCAATTCGATTTATCTCTGGTATGCATTTCTACCCAGACTCTTTCTTCGTGATAGTACTTTTGTCTTATAAGCACGTACTTATCTTTTTTTAGTTCTTCAGAAAAACTCTCTCAAGTGAAATATTCAATGTCTATTCATGCTTTAAATAAATCAAAGGCCTCCTGAAATTCTATTTTGGAATCATTATTAATTCATCCCAAAGCAAATATATAAAGTACATCTAATCTTTTTAAGTCCTTTTTTTGTATCTGACATGTCAAGTTTTTGCTTTTAATAAAGTCTTTAAATTTTCACTGGGAAATTTTATCTCATTGCTTATCTCTAAAAAAGGAATTTATGAGTTCCTGTTTTGGATTAGTGGCAAACTTCGCTTGAAATGAATACCGCTTTTTGTTGTTTATATTCTGCAAAGGTTCCGCTTCGATTCATGGATATGAATTACTAATAATAAACGCTCAAGCAAACTCATATTTGCTTTCAAGGTACTCTTTACATAGATTCTCGAATGCATTGGTTTCTCAAGGAAAGATACTCGTAGAGATGTCCTTGAGGTCTAACGGCAAATTATATGATACAGTCATTTAATTCAATCAAACAAAACTAAATCTCAAATAACTCCTTTACGACCCCTTCCAAGCCCGTAACAACTTTTCACGCCTTAAATATCGCAACCTATGCTAGCAAACCAGCAATGACTGTTTGGTAGTCAGACATTTTATGAACTATCTCTCACTCAGAAGACTGTATATTTCCAAACATTGGCATTATGTTATTCTACTTTGTAAATATTCTCTTAAGTCCTTATCCACCACATAAACATAAGTTCACAAAATTCCACGAGTCAGCAAAGTTTTATAGATGTTGATAATATACCTCTTTAATTCATATTCATCATCTACTCATAGTTTTCCCTTGGTATCATGGTACTTGTTTTTTCTAATTACAAATTCTCCCGTTGTCTTGTCATACGATAACTCCTCTCAAAATATTACTCCTACATAGTTAAGATCATATCACTGGATAGTATGAATACATCAGATTTCTTGCAATGCATTCGCTGAATTTACCCAATTAATATTAGTAGAATTTCGAAACATCTTGATTCACTCAATTTCTATATCATATTCATTTGGATTGCCTTTTGACTTTCGAGGCCAAGCATATCACGCAACTATTCTAGATAATCAAAATTGCTTATCTTTCTCAAAAATTGCATTCCTAAATGTTCTGAAATCTTCAAATAATCTGAAGTCATAGTTCTTTATGTCGTCAAAATTAGCTTCTCATCATTCAAATAGATTATTAATGAACGTGAGGTATTCATTTCATCACTGCACTCTCATTTGGCTTTTTAATTCATAATGCTGCACATTCCATATTCTTGCAAAGTCATTTGAATTCACATCTGCTGGTCTGACAGACTGATTTTTATCGTATAATAAAATCTGAGTATGCGAAAGACCGAGTACTCGATCTAATTGAGTCGCATCCACTGGCAAACCTAGTTTTTTATTTACATCATCAAATGCCTTGTAGTTAGTTATACTTTTCCTCTTTTGTAATCTATGCGTCTCATCAACGATAACAATATCGTAAGGTATTTTATTGTTTTCGCTATAATTTTTCGCAAGTTCATTGGGACCAATTACCATAGACGGCTTCAGTCATTCAATATTACTGAAAACCTTTTTAAAAGTATCTCTTAGTCATGCCATGGGCACAACAAGGGCAATATTCAGATCTTTTGTTTCCTTTTTGCTTTTGAGAAATTTAATCATATAGCTTGCAACAATACTTTTTCAAGTTCAAGGCTCTCAATTGATAACAAAAGTTCAAATTCTTCCTGACACTATTTGTTCGTAAATATCAGATACCACCTCATATTGATCTTCGTTGAGGGACTTATAAGGCGAGTACTTAAATAAATCACTATTTCTTATTTCATTTAGATTTTTGTTAACAATATTCATTGCTTGAAGCTCTCTTCGAAGAACTTCAAATTTTGCTAGATACTTTTCACGATCATAATAGTGATGATTCCTAAGTCCATCATTTCTGTTTTGAAGTATTAGTGACCCTTCTCATGCCATATACTGAATCAGTTGAGATTCTATATCAAGGGTTGCGGATTTGTTGTATTCAATATCATAGATAAAGAGCATCTTTTTCAATAAGTTAACTCTCTCTTTATTCTTCAGATGATCTTTCATTCTTCTAAACACATTCGACGATTCTCATACATAGGCATGTCTATCTCACAAGATCAAATAAACAATTGGTCGATTATAATCTCGATCAGAAAAAGAAGCCTTGTTTATATAGGTTTGATTGAACTCATGTTCAGTGATAATATGTGATGATGAGCTAGTCATGGATATAAACTACTAAAGTTTATTATATTTTGTGCTATTTCATTTTGCCTTTTCTATAGGATATTTTTTCGCACTTTTTTCAATTTTATTCTTGACTGCTTTCTCTATATCAATGTGTGCCGCATCGGCGAACAACAACAAAAAGTTCATGATGTCTGCAAATTCTTCTTCAACGTCTTCGTTATTTCTAACTAAATCATGCGAATCTGCTTGGCTTTTTCGTAAAAAGTGCTCCATCAGTTCTCATGATTCAATTGCTATCGCACTCGCTAGATCTTTTGGATTATGAAATTGTTCCCAATCTCTCTCGTTTCTAAAATCAATAATCAATTTTTGAAGTTCTTGGATAGTCATTTTATTTTCTTATCGCACTAAATGAAAGAAGAATCATAAAAATTCACGCTCCTTATATTTTACTTTCGCAAGCAAAAAGCAAGGCTGAATCGTAACTACCTCACCACCACCTTCTCCCTTACATATGCCCCACTCTGCGCGATGTCGAGTATCGCTTTGGCGACGGTCTTCCTGGATACACGTGCAAACAATGTCGGTACAAACTGCGCAAATGGTATCAACGTATAATTTCAGATTATTCCATCTGATAAAACAACTGATTTGATGATGGTCCGTGGGACGGTGCTGGACTGAAGTAAAGCCTCTTCTTGCTCTTTATCATCCGCCACATCACCCAACATCCATTCATAACCCCGATTGGCAGGTCGTGGCAAACGACGCCCCTGATGCGTACCAAACGAACTCATCACGATATACTGTTTGGCTTGTGTCTGTGGCCATGCCTGGATGACCGCCTGCGCTACTTGCGAAAATAAGTGTGTAGGTTTGGTATGCCAAAAAGACACCGAGACGGTATGGATCACCACATCAGCCGTTGCGATTGCTTTTGCTAGGTCCTGTGGATCTGTTGCAGAACCTTTGATAATCTGAATACGATCGTTGTATTCAGCAAGTTTTTCTGGATGTCTGACCAAGACCGTTACCTGATGCCCACGCTCCAGTGCCTGCTGCAACACCTGCATACCCGTCCTACCGCTCGCCCCCACTATCGCTATATGCATGATACTATCCCGAACTATATAAAAACCATAAAACAACTTGATTTTTTGAAGTTTTTCCGTTATACTTGCCCTACAAGAACCAAAAGACCCTGGTAGAGTTCCGTCTCTATTGGGGGCTTTTCTTTAATCCTTGGTAAATTTGTGTTTCACATCCTCGA
>Ga0172380_10009785_pt1 | contig 10158 bp, 6 predicted proteins | sample Leawe162metaG_FD_119747 | JGI IMG/M metagenome (GOLD analysis project Ga0172380, IMG submission 119747) | Leachate microbial communities from a municipal landfill in Southern Ontario, Canada - Leachate well 162 metaG | ecosystem: Engineered > Solid waste > Landfill > Unclassified | place...
AAGAAGGCGCCGGCAAGGTTGGACAGTCCCTGGCCGATGAATTCCTGGTTGCCGTCTATGCGCTGCTCCGAGCGAACAGCGATGGCGCGGGCGATGGACACGGCCTCGGTCAGGGCCAGCATGGTGATGACCAGGGCCGGCACGAGGGCGCGTCCCAGCGTTTCGGCGGAGAAGTCGGGCATGGACAATGGCGGCAGCGTCGCCGGCAGCGCACCGACGGTGGCGATGCCGGTCAACGCCGCGCCTAGCCGGTAATTGAAGGCCTCCGCCACCAGGCCGCCGGCGATCATGGCGGCGATCATGAAGGGAAGCCGTTTGAAGTAGCGCTTGGTGACCACGCCGACGGCGAGCGTGGCCAGGCCAACAGCCAGTACGTAAGGATTGATTTCGCCGAACTGGGCGAACAGCTGGTGCATGGTTTCGTAGAAGGGCGTGCCGCGCGGAATGTGGATGCCAAAGAAAGCGCGCACCTGGCTGGCGGCGATGAGGGCGGCGGCGCCCGCCGTGAAGCCGATCACCACCGAGTGGGAGATGAAATTGACCAGCGCCCCCATGCGCGCCAGGCCCAGCGCCAATTCGAAGACACCGACGAGAAAGGTCACGGTCAGCACCAGGTTGATGTATTGTGCCGAGCCCGGTTCGGCCTGGTCCGAGAGCGCCGCAAAAACGGCGATCGAAATCGCCGTCGTCGGGCCGGAGACCAGATGCCAGCTCGAGCCCCAGAGCGCGCCGACGATCGCGGGCATCATCGCCGCATAGAGACCATACTGCGGCGGCAGGCCGGCGATGGTGGCGAAGGCTACCCCCTGAGGCAGGACGATCAGCGCGCCAGTGAGGCCGGCGATGAGGTCAGCGTTCAGTGTGCGGCGGTTGACCCGCGGCCACCAGCGCAGAAAGGGAAACAGCTTGGGGATGATCCGGGGGCGGCGTGGCATCTGCTCATTCGCGTCCATGGCCTCTATTATGCGTTGGAGTCAGCGGCGCAGCTCGGGTGCGATGATCTAGAATTCGAATGTAGGCAACAATAATATCTTGGTTCCTGCCTCCTCACCATGGCCAAAGACCAGATGCTTCTCGTCTCAACTGACGCGCACTCGAGCACTGACGACACGCTGAGCGAACTGCAGCCGCTGATCACCGCCGTGCAGCGCAACTGCGATATCGCCGATGCACGCCACGCGCAGAGCATGACGCTGTGCACCTATCTGCTCGAGATGCGCGAGTACTTCCGATGGGAGCAGGGGATCGCGCCGCCGCAAGCGCCACCGCGCGCCGCGCTCGGCCGCTGGATCGCCGCGCGCGAGGCCCTCTGGAACGAACTCGAGGACGAAGACTTCGCGCGGCTGCCGGTTGCCGGCAACTGGTTCGATCCCTTCGCCAGCGGCAAAATCAATCGCCAGTTGATCGAACAGGGAATGGTCTATGGCGCCGGCATCGGACGCTTCCAGCGGCCGCAGTTCTTCCTCGGCGCGTTGCTGCAGCGCGAGCTGCGCGACGGCGTCGGCATCCTGGTCGCCGGCCGTGAATACGCGCGCGACTTGAGTGCCGCCCCCGCCGCCCTGCGCCAGGGCACCGTCTATCTGCGCCAGGACGTGGTGAGCCGCATGCTATGGGAAAAGGTCGAGGCCTGGGACGGCCAGCCGAAGGACGGCGCTTTGCGCCGCGCCTTGGCGCCGCATGGCTTCGACGCCGATCAGGGCGCTGCCATCGCGCGCATGACCGAGACGGAGAGCGAGGCGCTGATCCTGCATGAATTGGGCGAGCACCAGGCCGGTGTTCTGCTCGGCGCAGAATGGGAGGAGATGCTCGCCGCGTTTTCCGACCGCCGCGCCGAGATCCTCTGCCGCGCCGTGCGCGACCTGCTCGCCGATTGCCGCTCCACGCTGCCCACCCTGCTGGCAAGACGGGCCTACGGCTCGCTGCATTTCTGGTTCGCCAATTTCGACGGCATGCGCCGCGCCTTGCTTCCCAGCCTTTCCGACGCCTACAGGCTGTGGTGCGACGGTGGCGATGACGCAGCGCTGGCCAAGCAGCTCGCGCGCGGCGCGGCCCATTGGCAAGAAGTCGCGCAGCGACTGCTGGCGCTCTACCAAGAAGACAATCGGGCCGGCGAGGCAACGATCGCCGCATTGGCCGACGCGAAGGCACTAGCACTATGAGCCGCGACGCGCAGGGTGAACACGCCGAACACTCCCGCGTGAGCCCGGAGGCCATCGCCGCGCTCTCCCGCATCCTGCCGGCGCAATCGCTGCTGCTGACGGAAGAGGAGCGCAGGCCTTACGAGTGCGACGGCCTCACCGCCTATCATCAACTGCCGGAGCTGGTGCTCCTGCCCGAGAACGAGGCGCAGGTGATCGCGACGCTCAAGCTCTGCCACCGGCTCAAGCTGCCGGTGGTGGCGCGCGGTGCCGGCACGGGACTGTCGGGCGGCGCGACGCCGGTGGCGGCAGGGGTGGTGTTGTCGCTCGCCAAGTTCATGACCATCCTCGAAGTCGATCCGCGGCTGCGCACAGCGCGGGTGCAGCCCGGCGTACGCAACCTGGCGATCTCCGAAGCGGCGGCGCCCTACGGCCTCTATTACGCCCCCGATCCTTCGAGCCAGATCGCGTGCACCATAGGCGGCAACATCGCCGAGAACGCCGGTGGCGTGCACTGCCTCAAGTACGGCCTCACCGTGCACAACGTCATGCGCCTGCGCATCGCGACCATGGCCGGCGAGGTGCTGGAAATCGGTGGCACAGGCCTCGACGCGGCCGGCTACGATCTGCTGGCGCTGCTCATCGGCTCCGAGGGCATGCTCGCCGTGGTGCTCGAAGCCACGGTGAAGCTGACGCCGAAGCCGCAGCTGGCGCAGGTGGTGATGGCCTCCTTCGCCGACGTGACGCAAGCGGGCAATGCGGTGGCCAACATCATCGGCGAGGGCATCATCCCCGCCGGTCTGGAGATGATGGACAGGCAAGCGACGGCTGCGGTCGAGGCTTTCGTGCACGCCGGCTACGACCTTTCTGCCTCCGCGATACTGCTCGCCGAGTCCGACGGCACACCGGAGGAAGTCGGCGCGGAGATCGCCGCCATGCGCGCCGTGCTAGAAAACTCGGGCGCCACCGAGGTTCGGGTCTCGCGCGACGAGGCCGAGCGGCTCAAGTTCTGGGCCGGTCGCAAGTCGGCCTTCCCCGCCGTCGGCCGCCTCACGCCCGATTACATGTGCATGGACGGCACCATCCCGCGCAAGCACATCGCCGCCATGTTGAGCCGCATCCAGGGTTTCGCCCGCGAGTTCGGCTTGCGCTGCGCCAACGTCTTCCACGCCGGCGACGGCAACCTGCATCCTCTGATCATGTTCGACGCCAGCGTCGAGGGCGAGCTCGAGCGCGCCACGGCCTTCGGCACGCGCATCCTCGAACTCTCGGTGGAGATGGGCGGCACCATCACCGGCGAACACGGGGTCGGCATCGAGAAGGTGCAACAGATGTGCGCGCAGTTCACGCCTGAGGAACTTGCGCTGTTCCGCGCAGTCAAGGCGGTCTTCGACGAATTCGGCCTGCTCAATCCGGGCAAGGTGATACCGACACCGCGACGCTGCTCCGAGTATCGTCTGACCGGGGGCGCCTCATGAACGGCTGCGCAAGCGACTGGTGCTCGCGCATCCGCGAGGCGCAAGCGACCGCCACCCCGCTCACCATCGTCGGCGGCGGCAGCAAGGAGTTCTACGGCCGCCCGTCGACAGGCACGCCGCTGGCGACCGGCGCCCACAGCGGCATCGTCGCCTACGAGCCGTCCGAACTATCGCTCACCGCGCGCGCCGGCACACCCTTGGCCGAACTCGAGGCGACGCTGGCGCAACAGGGGCAGATGCTGGCCTTCGAGCCGCCGCATTTCGCCGGCGGCGCGACGCTGGGCGGCGCCATCGCCGCCGGCCTCTCCGGGCCGAGGCGGGCAGCCGCAGGTGCGGCGCGCGATTTCGTGCTCGGCGCGAAGATCATCGACGGCCGCGGCGATGTCGTGAACTTCGGCGGCCAGGTGATGAAGAACGTCGCCGGCTATGACGTGTCGCGCCTGCTGGTCGGCTCCCTGGGCACGCTGGGCCTGCTGCTCGAAGTCTCGCTCAAGGTGCTGCCCCTGCCGGCGGCCACGAGCAGCTTGCGCTTCGCGGCGAGCGAGGCCCGCGCACTGGACCTGATGAACGGCTACGGCGGTCGGCCGCTGCCGATCACCGCCAGCGCCTGGGAAGCGCGCGCAGACGGCGGCACGCTGACCCTGCGTCTAGCCGGCAGCGGGGCTGCCGTGGCCGCGGCGCAACGGGCGCTCGGCGGCGAAGTCATGGGCACTGAAGCAGCGTCCACCTACTGGCGCGAGCTGCGCGATCATAGTGCGACATTCTTTGCGGCGGACACGCCCCTGTGGCGACTGTCCCTGGCCTCCACGACGCCGCGCTTGGCGTTACCCGGGGCCACCCTGATCGAGTGGGGCGGCAGCCTGCGCTGGTTGAGATCCACAGCCTCCGCCGCGACCATCCGCGACGCCATGGCGGTCGGCGGCAGCGGCGCCCACGCCACACTCTTCCGCGGTCCCGAGCGGGCGCGCGCCGAGGGCGCGTTCCAGCCGCTGCCGCCGCTGCTCCTGGACCTGCACCGCCGACTCAAACAGCGCTTCGATCCGGCCGGCATTCTCAACCCCGGGCGGATGTATCCGGAGTTCTGAGTTGCAGACCCATCTCGCCGCTCACATCCGTGACACCACCGCCGGCCGCGAGGCCGAAGCGATACTGCGCGCCTGCGTGCACTGCGGTTTCTGCACCGCCACCTGCCCGACCTACCAACTGCTCGGCGACGAACTCGACGGTCCGCGCGGCCGCATCTACCTGATCAGGGAAGCGCTGCAGGGAGCCCCGGTGACGGCCAAGACGCAACTGCACCTCGACCGTTGCCTGAGCTGCCGCTCCTGCGAGACGACCTGTCCCTCGGGCGTGCAATACGGCCGCCTGCTCGACATCGGCCGCGCCGTGGTCGACACGCGGGTGCGCCGCGGCCTCTTCGCGCGGCTCGCGCGGGCCGCACTGAGGACTCTGCTGATGACACCCTGGCTATTCGCGCCGGCCTATCGCCTCGGGCAGTGGCTGCGCCCTGCCCTGCCGCGACCCTTGCGCACTCTGGTGTTGCCCTATCGCGCCCCAGGGAGAATGCGAGTCGCCGGCGCCAAGCGGCGGATGATTGTTCTGGATGGCTGCGTGCAGCCGGCCATGGCGCCGAACATCAACGCCGCCAGCGCGCGCCTGCTCGGCGCCCTCGGCATCGACCTGCAAGCCGCGCCGGATGCCGGCTGCTGCGGCGCCATCCCCATGCACCTCGATGACGTCGAGGGCGCCCGCGCCGCAGCGCGGCGCAACATCGACGCCTGGTGTCCATTGCTCGAGGCGGGCGCCGAGGCCATCGTCATCACCGCCTCGGGTTGCGGCACCCAGGTGAGAGACTACGCCCACCTGCTGCAGGAAGATCCGGACTACGCGACCCGCGCAGCGCGGGTCACGCTGCTCACCCGCGACATCAGCGAAATCATCGCCGACGAGAAGCATGGGCTGCTGGCCCTGCTCGCCGAGGCGCCGGCTGCTCCCGGGCCCAGGCTGGCTGTCCATGCGCCCTGTTCGCTCACGCACGGTCTGAAAATACGCGGGGTCACCGAGGAGCTGCTGTGGGCTGCAGGCTTCGAGTTGACGCCGGTCGCCGACGGCCACCTGTGCTGCGGCTCGGCCGGCAGCTATTCGCTGTTGCAGCCGCAGATCGCCAGGCGCCTGCGCGCCAACAAGCTGGCGGCCTTGGCAGCGGGCCAACCGGCGGGCATCGCCACCGCCAACATCGGCTGTCTCGCCCATCTCCAAGGGGGCACCAGCACGCCGGTGCGCCACTGGGTAGAATACCTCGACGATAGACTGCGGCACTGAACGATGAACCCCAAAGAAGACGATGCAGCCCTCAAGGCGCTGGTGGCACGCGGCGTCCGAATCCCGCCGCAACCGCGCGTGTTGCTCGAACTGGAGAAGCTGCTGGGCAGGAGCAAGTTCGACGTGCGCGCGCTGGGCAAGGTGATCTCCCAGGACCCGGGCATCGTCGCCATGCTCTTCAAGGCGGTTCGCTCGCCGGTCTACGGCGGCGGCAAGGACCTCGACAGCGTGGACAAGGTGCTGATGGTGATCGGACTGCGCCAGACGCTGACCTTGGTCCAGGCCATGGCCATCGCCAATGCAGTGAGCGACACAGCGCGTCCGATCTACGAGAACTTCTGGACCCGTTCCTTCGATATCGCCAGGTTCGCCTCGCTGATCGCCGTCGACCGGGTCTCGGTCTGCAACATCTTTCCCGAGCAGGCGTTTCTCGTCGGCACGTTCCACGAGTGCGGCGTTCCCATCCTGATGCAACGCTTTCCTGATTACTGCGCCACGCTAGACGTCGAGCAGGCCTGCCAGAGCGCCAATCTGGACGAGGAGAACGCCCGACTCAACGTCGATCACTGCGTCATCGGTTACCTCGTAGCGCGGCACTGGAAACTGCCCGATTTCATCTGCGAGGCCATCCGCGACCATCACGAGATGCTCATCGAGGAAACCGGCGCGGTCAGCTCGGTACTCGCCATCCTGCAACTGGCACGGCACTTCTATCACCTCCTGAACGACCTCGACCATCCCTCCTGGTCCCGGCTGCGCGATCCCGTCATGACCGAGCTGGGCCTGGCCTTCGAGAACGATAGCGACTACTTCGAAGTGATCGCCGAGCGCTTCCACACCGGTAGGTAGGGCATGGACCTCGACGCCAGTGCCAAGAGCTACGAAGAGCTGCGCGCCGCCTTTCGCTGGCAGGTGCCGGCTCGCTACAACATGGCCTGGGCGTGCTGCGGACGCTGGGCCGAGGATAGAGCCCGCTTCGCGCTCTACTACGAGGACGAGGCGGGCCTGCGCCAGGCCTGGACCTTCTGGGACCTGCAGCAGGAAGCCAATCGCCTGAGTAACGCCCTGGCCGCACTCGGCACCATGCGCGGCGAGCGCGTCGCGATTATTCTGCCGCAGCGGCCGGAGACCGGCATCGCGCACCTCGCTTGCTACCAGATGGGCGCCATCGCCCTACCCCTGTCGCACCTGTTCGGTCCCGAAGCGCTGCAATACCGGCTCGAACACGCCGAGGCGAGCGTCGCCATCGTCGACCGCGCAACCCTCGCCGCGATCTGGCCGATACGCGACAGCCTGACCCATCTGCGCCACATCATCGGCATCGACGGCGCTCTCGAAATCGGCGTGCACGCCTGGCCGCGCCTGCTCGAATACGCCTCTTGCAGCTATACGCCGCTCGACACGCTCGCCGACGATCCGGCCATGATCATCTACACCAGCGGCACCACGGGCAACCCCAAAGGGGCGCTGCTGGCGCAACGCACCCTGCTCGGCAATCTCGCCGGCTTCGTCTGCTCGCACGACTTCTTCCCCAAGCGCGGCGACATGTTCTGGTCGCCCGCCGACTGGGCCTGGACCGGTGGACTGTTCGACGCCCTGCTGCCGACCTGGCACTTCGGCCAACCCATCCTCGCTTATCGCGGCCGCTTCGACCCGGAGAGAGCCTACTGGCTGATCGAGAGATACGGCATCGCCAACGCCTTCCTCTTTCCGACGGCGCTGAAGCTGATGATGAAGGCGGTAGCCAAGCCGAGAGACCGGTACAAGCTCAAGCTGCGCAGCATCATGAGCGGCGGCGAGGCCGTCGGCGCCACGGTGCAGGACTGGGCGCGCGAGGAGCTCGGCGTTTCCATCAACGAGATCTTCGGGCAGACCGAGATCAACTATGTCGTCGGCGGTTGCAGCAGCGTCTGGCGCGCCAAACCGGGGGCGATGGGGCGCCCCTATCCCGGCCACGAGGTGGCCCTGCTCGATGAGGCTGGGCTGCCGGTAGCGGCGGGTGACAGCGGCGAGATCTGCGTCAAGCGCTCCTGCAACGGCGAGGCCGATCCGGTCTTCATGCTCGAGTACTGGAAGAACCCGGAGGCCACAAGCGACAAGTACTTCGGCACGGGCGACGAGGCCTGGGGTCGCACCGGCGATCTGGCCCGCGCCGACGCGGATGGCTACCTCTGGTACCAGGGGCGCGCCGACGACATGATCAAAAGCGCCGGTTACCGGATCGGGCCCTCCGAAATAGAGAACTGCCTGCTCAAGCATCCCAGCGTCGCCAACGCCGCGGTGATCGGGGTGGCCGATCCCATGCGCGGCACCATCGTCAAGGCTGTCATCGTGCTCACCGCGGGACATGCAGCGTCGACCCAACTCGCCGACGAATTGCGGCAACTGGTGAGATCCACGCTGGCGCCCTACGAGACGCCCAAGGAGGTCGAATTCATCGATGCCCTGCCGATGACCACGACGGGCAAGGTGCAACGACGCCTGCTGCGTCTGAGGGAACTGCAGCGCACTGGCGAATCAGGCACGGCGATTTCGTAATGCGAGATTTGATTTCTCTATGTAAAATACGCGATGGGCGAGTTGACGCAAGTCAATTCGAGTGACCGACATCCAAGTACTATGGCGCCGCACCAATTCTTACCGGTGGTCTGCACCGTTCAACCAGCAAACTTCGGGAGTGTAGAAGCATGTCTCTGATGATAGGAGTGCCAAGAGAGGTCTTTCCGGGCGAAAAGCGGGTTGCGACAGTTCCCGAGGTCGTCGAAAAACTCATCAAGCTCGGCTTCAAGGTTGCGGTGCAGTCCGGTGCCGGCGATGCGGCCAATTTCAGCGACGAGACCTACCGCGCCGCCGGCGCCGAGATCATAGCCACCGCCGCGCAGCTTTGGGCAGCCGCCGACATCATCTTCAAGGTGCGCGGACCGGCGAGCGAGGAAGTCGCCCTGATCAAGGAAGGCCAGACGCTGGTCTCATTCATCTGGCCGGCGCAGAACCCGGAACTGCTGAAGCAACTGGCGGCGAAAAAAGCCACCGTGCTGGCGATGGACAGCGTGCCGCGCATCTCGCGCGCGCAAAAGCTCGACGCACTCTCGTCCATGGCCAACATCGGCGGTTATCGCGCCGTCATCGAGGCAGCCCACCACTTCGGTCGCTTCTTCACCGGCCAAATCACCGCCGCCGGCAAAGTGCCGCCGGCCAAGGTGTTCATCATCGGCGCCGGCGTCGCCGGCCTGGCCGCCATCGGTACGGCAGCCGGACTGGGCGCCATCGTCCGCGCCAACGACACCCGCCCCGAGGTGGGCGACCAGGTGAAGTCCATGGGCGGCGAATTCGTCCCCGTCGACTACCAGGAAGAGGGCACCGGTGTCGGCGGCTACGCCAAGGTGATGAGCGAAGGCTTCCAGAGAGCCCAGCTCGAGACCTTCGCCAAGCAGGCCAAGGAGGTGGACATCATCATCACCACGGCGCTGATTCCCGGTCGGCCGGCGCCCAAGCTGATCACCGCCGAAATGGTGGCTTCGATGAAGCCGGGCAGCGTCATCGTCGACATGGCCGCCGAGCAGGGCGGCAACTGCGAACTCACCGAACCCGGATCGGTGGTGGTCAAGCACGGCGTCACCATCATCGGCTACGCCGACCTGCCCAGCCGCCTGGCCCGGCAGTCCTCCACGCTCTACGCCACCAACCTGTTCCGCCTCGCCGAAGAATTGTGCAAGACCAAGGACGGGGTCATCAACGTCAACATGGAAGACGAGGTGTTGCGCGGCACGACGGTGGTCAAGGAAGGAAACATCACCTGGCCGCCGCCCGCGCCCAAGCTCTCGGCGGCACCGCCTGCGGCAGCCAAGCCCGCGGCCCCGATGCCGAAGGCGCACGGCCACGCCAAAGGTGGTGCCCCCGCTTCGGGCACGCGCACCGCGGTGATCTTCGGCATCGCCGCGGCGCTCTTCTGGTTCATCGGCGGAGCCGCCCCGACGGCCTTCCTCGCCCACTTCACCGTCTTCGTTCTCGCCTGCTTCGTCGGCTACATGGTGGTCTGGAACGTGACACCGGCCCTGCACACGCCGCTGATGAGCGTCACCAACGCCATCAGCAGCATCATCGCCATCGGCGCCCTGGTGCAGATCGCCCCGCCCCTGGCGGGCGGCTTGCCGCCCGATCAGTGGATACGCTGGCTGGCGGTGGTGGGCATCGTGCTCACCGCGGTCAATATGTTCGGC
>Ga0172380_10009786_pt1 | contig 10156 bp, 14 predicted proteins | sample Leawe162metaG_FD_119747 | JGI IMG/M metagenome (GOLD analysis project Ga0172380, IMG submission 119747) | Leachate microbial communities from a municipal landfill in Southern Ontario, Canada - Leachate well 162 metaG | ecosystem: Engineered > Solid waste > Landfill > Unclassified | place...
GAAGTATCCAAAAATGAATATGACGCTCTCGTGTCTTTCAAATCGGATGCAGAAGCAAAAGTTACTGAACTCGAAAAGTACAAAGCAGATTATGAATCTAAGTCTGCTGAAGTAGAAAAGATAACAGCAGAACTTGAAGCGTTCAAAGCGTCCGCAGAAAAAGACAAAGAAGCGTCGTTGCTTAAAGAAGCGACGGAATACATCGACGGGCAAATAAACAATAAAAAGTTATTGCCTAAATACAAAGACTCTTACATTGGGGATTATGTGTTAAAGCATAAAAACGGTACCGTCGACATGTTCAAAGAAGAAATAGAATCTCGACCTAACGTTATACCTTCAGAGATTGAATCAGATAATATTTCTGAATTCAAACAAGCAGAAGGCGAAGACGAACTTGATAAACAGATTCAAGCATACATGAAAAAGAATTCATGTGATTACAAAACTGCGTACAAGGCTGTACGTGGTAAAGACATGTAAGGAGGTATAAAAATGTCTATAGTAACAGATGTTGCGAAAATTGAGAATATCTCCACTAGCGGATATTTGGCAAACGAAACTTTAGCCACTTCACAATACTGCGTTGTAGTGCCCGCTGGGGCTTCAACTGGTAAAGTAAAAGTAGGATTGCCTTCAGGGCAAGGCGTGTTGCCTTTCGGTGTTGTACAAAATACACCTGCTAGCGGTGAAGTTGCGGAAGTGATGACGCAAGGTATTACGCTTGTAAAAGCAAACAGCACGTTCAACAGTGGCGTTGAACTCACGATTGCGGCCACGACTGGTAAAGTAGAGGCGGCTTCTGCTGCTGATTACGTTATCGGGATTGCGCGCGAGGCTGCAGGTGCGGCTAATCAATTAGTGTCGATGGAAATACGTTTCTATCAAAAGAACGCCTAAGGAGGTAACCAATGGCTACTGATTTACATCTTGTAAAACCTTCAACCTACCTTAGCAATTTTGCTACAGCGTACCGTGTTGAAGATAACGTAGCGGACTTTATTGCGCCGCCGTTCAAAGTTAATAAACAATCTTATAAATATCTTGTATATGGGAAAGACAATTTCCGTATGTACGATAACAAGGTATCACGCCGTGAAAAATCAAAAGAGATAATTACTCAAGCTGATGAAGCGACGTACACCTGCGAAACGTATAAACTCGCGAAGTTTATACATGATGATGATTATTCTGTTATTGATGACAGCATACGACTTGACGAAAAATCTGCGATGGATGTTAAAGACGGAATGATCCTTGCGCGTGAAAAACGCATTTACGACATCGCAGGAAGTGCTTCTGTTGTAACTCAAACTGTAAACGCTGCTGGAGACTGGGATACCGCGGCAAGTGGTACGCCTGTAGCGGATATACTTACTGGTATAAAGACAATCTACGAAAGCACTGGTAAAAAAGCTAACCGAATTGTTATGCCGTTTACTGTTGCCATTGAAGCGATTAAAACCGATGAATGGAAAGACTACTTTAAGTACACGGGTAGTAATTCTATTTGGGACTTACTCGCAGGGCTGCGTAATATCGGTCTAGACGGACGTATCGCAGGTGCGCAAGGTCTTTCTACGTATCAAGGTGCTGCTAGCGATCCGACTAGTGAGATATTGTGGAGTGATAGCGTACTTGTATACTATTGTGAGCCTACACCTACGCTTCAATCTCAATCGTTTATGTACTCACCGTTTATTGAAAAAGATACGGTGCGTAAAATACGTGACGAACGTGAAGAAGGAACGTACATCGAAATGAAAGAAATCATTGATGAACTTCTTGTTAACGCAAGTTGCGCATACTTGATAACGAATACTCTTTAAGTTATAGGCGGGGGTTAATAGCCCCCGCAATTATTAAGGCAATATTATGTATAGCACAGTAGCAGAACTAAGAGCAAATCTACCGACGATATTATCGACGGTATACGACGATACAAAAGTAGGGACACGCATAACGCAAGCAGATATAAATGTCATTGTAGACCTAAGTGGAGTTGTAGATTTTGACGCTGTAGACGCGCTGGCTACTGTACCGAATGTTATCAATTTGCTATCACAGTATAAGACTGCAGAAAAAGTGATATACGCTAATTACGGTCTTAAGATAACAACGTCTGAAATACCGGATATTGAATATTGGCGTGCGCAATATAATACTTTAATAGATAAAGTTATCGCAGGTGAAATAAACATACTTGATGTAGACGGGAATAGTGTCATGGCGGGTATATCTTCTTTTTCTAATTACGCTAAAAATAATATAAGACCTGCATTGGGAAATGATAAATACGGCGAGTTTATAAGCAAGGGCGACTTAGAAAGCGAGCGTCCATATGAAACGTAAAGTTGATTTTAATCAAAGAAACGTACAAAAGATTTTTAAGAAAATAATAAAACCGTTAAAAAACGCTAAGCCATTCTTTGACATGCTCGAAGTTAAGCAGCATCAATTGGCAATGTTGACATTTAAGTTACAAGGTGCTAGAGATGGGAATCAACCGTGGGATAGATTTTCAAAATTAACGTTATACCCACATTGGAAAGCTAAAGTATCAGACTATCCTGAAGACAAAGGATATCGGTATAACCCTGAAAAAGCGAATATCAGACGTGGTACTGGCAATAGTAAAACGCTACGTTACTACCCTGGTAATATGTTGTTGAAAGCAACCGGAGGGTTTCAACGTTCTTTTGGTACACTTAAAAAAACAAACAAAGAATTACAATACGGTACGAATCACATATTAGCGAAAAAAATAATGTCTACAGGCGGGGGCAGACCAGTATTATTTACAAGCGTAAACGATACTGCGCAAACAGAAAGACTGTTTAAAAAATATATCAGGGACGCATTGAAAAAATGAAAAGCCTTATAACAAGTATAATAACAGCGTTACGTAATGCAATAACTGCAGGGGATATAAATGCAACGACTGTATACAAAGGGTTTCAAGAAATGCCCGCTATAATACCATATACAGCATACCCATACATAGCAATAGATGATGGAGGCGAGCGAGTTGAAGATAACAGCGCAGCAGAAACACAAACACGATATTATAGCATAGTAGTTGAGATGGGGATACAGGTTATAAATCAAGAAACAAGCCTTGATGAAATACTAGACTTATCAGACGAAGTAAAAACTACGCTTGAAAAAGAAACAAATAGATTTTTAGACGGGCATGCTTGGGGCATATCAATAACTCCGTACATAGAGCAAGGTGCAGATAAAAACTTCTATCGTGGCAGACGAGTAATAATAGACTACTTTAAACTTGAAGACAACTATGGGGAGTATTAGTAAATGTCAGATATGATATGGCTCGTAAACACTAAAGATACAACTATAGAGATATGCATAACAGAACTGAAGCGATGGTACAAGTTTCAACCATACAAGCCGTTGCAGTTGCCATTAGATATATGGATGCGGTACAAAGACAGGAATAACGCTATCCGAATATGCGATAACCCTGAAATATATTTCAAAGATAAAAACCTTAACCAGTTGATAATACGCGATGCTGGTATAGGAGATTTGCTACTGCTTGAGCCTGTATTAAGGCAATTAAAAAAGAACGGGAATAGGGACATAACAATATTAACAAGATATCCTGAAGTGTATGACAACAACTCGTACATAGATAACGTTATTTTATCAGAAAATAAAGACGATGTAAGTCACGTGAAGTTTGACCAGTTTGACACAATAGAAGATTTACGCAGTTACTCTGAAACTGCACCTACGCGCGATAAAAAACACCGCACTGATATATATAACGAAAAGTTTAATATAGAGATAGAGGATAAAGAGCCTAAAATATATTTTAACGATATTGAGTTAAACACAAAGTATTTCAAAAAGAAAAAAGGATACAAATATATAGGATTGCAACTCGATGCTTCACATACCGCGCGAAGGTACGCACGAGGGAAAGAACTTGCAGAATATATAGTATCACAAGACGAAAAAAACATCGTTGTTATATTCGGTAGTTACGACTATGTGAAGGACATAAAAGGGAATAGCCGTATAATCGACTTACAGGGAAAAACGCAATTGCGCGAATGCATAAATATAATGCGCTATATGGATTGTTTAGTGGCAGTAGATAGCGGATTAATGCATGTTGCGTTATCTTTACATGTACCCACTGTTTGCCTATTTGGTATAATAACCCCCGATTTTAGAATACGTTATTATAAAGGAGCGAAAGAAATCATATACCACGATTTACCATGTAAGGGATGCGGTGATTTCCACATGGTAGAATGTAAAACAGTAGAAACGAAAAAAGGGTCGATACCTCCATGTATGAATATAGAGCCTATTGAGATATATGAAAAAATGAATGCATTGAAAGGCGGAATAACTCAAGTATTAACAACAGAAAAGCCGGAATATAAAGTCAACATAATAAAAACAGATAAAAAAATAACGATGCCAATAATCGTATTGAATGAAGAAAAAAACTTACCGCGATTTATCGAACTTGTTATGTCTAATACGATGATAGGTAAAGTTATAGCAATAGATGGTGGCAGCACTGATAATACAGTTAAGTTGCTTAAGGACGCTGGTGCGTTTGTGTACACGCATACATATGATAAATCATACCACGATATGCAGGCTTTACAACGCAATATCTCGTGCTCTTTCGTAGAAGATGGTACGCCAATATTGATAATGGACATTGACGAGTGCTTTAGTAAAGAACTATCTGATTATTTACCTGTGCTTGCGGAATCGAGTATAGCATACGGTATGATATCTCGACGCACATATAAATACTATGCGGATATAGAGGACAATACAAAGCGCATAAAAGATTACCCTGATTATCAGCCTCGATTCTATATATGGGATAAGAAATACAAGTTTGTAAAGTCTCCACACCATATAACACTTAACACACCGCAACCTACGTACATACAAAAAGACATTATACACTTTGAGTGCGAGGGCAAAGATAGAGGCGCACTAGAGAAGGATTGGGCTATTATGTGGGATAAAACAAAGGAGGTATATAAATAATGTGGATAGAAAAACTGTATGGGATGTACTCTAAATGCAGCGCAGAACATTGGAGCGCGTTATCAGTAGCAGGAAATGAACAAATATTTATTGAGTCGTTAAGCACTAAAAGCGTAAAGACGGTACTTGAGATAGGGACGCATTACGGTGTAACAGCAGCGTTCTTTGCAGAACTCGGATACAATGTTATCACTATCGATATTGAGCGTAGCGACATGGCGGTAGATTTATGGAAACGATTAAATTTATCAGATAAGATAACGTATCACATAGTTGATAACAATAACGAAAAAGTAAAAGTTATAGATAAATCAAACTTTGACTTCGTATTCATCGATGGAGATCACAGAAGCGGTCAAGTCAAAATAGACTTTGACGCAGTAAGAAAATGCGGTAATGTTCTATTCCATGATTATGTTCACGGATACGCTGGGTTCGAGGGGACGGCTGAAGTCGTTGATTCGTTACCTATAAAACAAATAAAAGTAATGGGGGATTTTGCATTATGGCAAATTTAAAGTATTGGAATGACAGATACGACGCTCTTAAGAAGACAGGTCAAGTTGGACACATGAAATGGGCACACAATGAAAGTGAAGAAGAAGCGAGTATAAAGAATAAAATAAAATGTGCGATATCAGAAAGGATTAAAAAGAACAAGGTTGTAATCTCATTTGGATGCGGTCTTAATAACAACTTACAAATGATAAAAGACATAACTGGATTTTCATCTTGTACAGGGTATGATATAGTACAAGCAGTACTTGACGAAAGCGCAAATCGCTATAAATCAAAAGACGTACATTTCAAATTGTATGATGGTGATATTGCAGGATACGATTATGGATTTATGTTGTACACGTTACAGCACATAACCGACGACATAGAAGCAGTCGAGACGTTGAAAGTACTATACTCATCACTCGATGAAGTTGGTGCGTTGTATGTATTTGATAACATATCAAATAATAAAGATTTAGATTATTTGAAATTTAGGTCAGATGGCGACCACAAAAAGTTATTTGATTCGGCTGGATTCACTCACGAAAAACTTTTGACTATTGTGGTAACTGGACAAGAGGTTGCGTTGTATGAGTTGAAAAAAAAGAAGGCGGTAAAGCGTGAAGGTAAGCGTCATACTAACGGCATATAATAGGCCTGATTACTTAAGGCAGGCGATAGATAGTTACATGATACAGGATTATGTTGATAAGGAATTAATAATTGTCAACGATGGTAGCACTAATGATATATACTCTGTAGTAAAGCCGTATTTAGTACTATACAATGTGTATTACATCGAAAAGAGAAACGTCAACGTGGCGCATGCGCGAAACGTTGGAATGAAGTTTGCTACTGGTGATTATGTTACATGCCTTGATGATGACGACATGTTATATGACGCGCATTCATTGTCTATACGTGCTGAAGAATTAAATGGCGCAGATGTAGTATATACGAATGCTGAAGATGTAAGTGCAAACGGGGAGCACATGAAAGACGTCATATGCGAGCCTGTTACAAAACAAGGGATACTATCTAGAGACACAATATACATGGGAACTATGATGTGGGAGGCTGGCGCAATAAAAGTGGTTGGTGGATTTCCTGAAGATATAAAGTTTGGTGAAGACTGGGAATTCAAAATAGATTGCGTGCACAGGTTAAACGTAAAACCTGTAAATAAAAAAACACTAAAATATCGACGGCATAGCGGGAATAAAAGTTTTATTGATAGAACCGCGAATCAAGTAGAATGGGACACGATGATAAATAGATGTAAAAAAAGATACGGGGTAAATTGATGGTAACAGCATTACTATTGAATTATAAAAGGCCTGGAAACATAGGAAAAATAATCGACGGGATAAAATCGCAAACAATCCCCACTAATATTATTATATGGGATAATAGTAATTCTATTTCATATACGCAATGCTCTATAGCAGATGTAGTTATAAAGTCAAGCAAGAATTTTTATTGCCAGCCTCGGTGGCTTATGGCGGGACTTGTAAAGACAGAGTACACGTTTAGTCAAGACGATGACTTTCTGATAACAGATAAATACTTATTTGAGCGGTTGATTGAATTGAGCAAACAATATCCTGAACGTATTATTGGGACTAAAGGTAAAAACTTTAGTGAAATAAAAACAGACGCGGCATACACCGAAAATGTAGGATGGGTGAACGAAGGCATATGCGACTTCGTAAACACGGGGCTTTTATTTTACCGTACTTCACTTATAAACAAAATACCGGTGAACCCGTTTGTTAATGAATATGAACAAGTTACAGAGAACGAATACAAATACGCTGATGATATGTTCGCTAGTTTATTTTCTGATTGTTACGCATATGATTATCTTAACAACGGTGTGGTAAATATTGAGAATGACGAGTATGGATTATCTAAGCAAACAGACCATATGAACGTTCGTAATCAATTGTGTAGGAGGTATTGGACATGAATAAAGCTTTTTGCACCGTACTTACAGAACATAAATTAATAGCAAAACTAGACTATAGACCTGCGATACAAACAATGTTATATAGCATGAAAAAGAACGGGAACGTTGACGATATCCCAATGATTATTTTTAATGATGGGTTATCCGATGACACTAAAAAACGTCTATTAAAACTGAAGCAAAACATAGAGTTTCGGACAGTGAATAAAACAATATATGAATCTACAAAAGACAAGCACAACGCAAGATACTACAGTTTCGAGACTTTCCTATTATCAGAGTACGACCGCGTAGTTTTTTTAGATAGCGACCTTTTTATTTATAAAGATATTAACGGTTTATTTGATATAAACGCACCAATATCTATGGCGAAAGAAGATCGGCGCGATTGTTATAATGCCGGTGTTATAATACTTGACAAAAGTATGTTAAACTACGAAGTTTACAGCGCGTTATTATCACATGAAGCGCCTGCTAATATTTTTGGAAACGACCAAAAGATATATAACTCATACTTTCAAAATATAAATAAATTAGAAAAAAAGTATAATACTTTAGTTACCGAACTTGACAATATAGAAAATGTGTATATATTACATTATATACATAAACCGTATATATTAGAAGGTAGAAATAACCTTGATAAACATATATGCGATTTGTGGCTTGATATGTATTTTGAGAGTGAGAAGTTATTGTGATTATAAACAGAGATGTTAAACACGAAGGAGACCGTATGCAATTAGAGTTTGAGTATATACAAAAATGGCTTATCGGTGATAAAGGTATCGATGTAGGATGCGGTACAAATAGGCTTAGTATGGAGATATTAGCAATAGACCAGCAGCCAGATAGGCGGTATTCACATTGCGACTTAGTACACAATTGCCATGACTTAGAGATTAAAACACCGTTTGCATTTAGCGGTAAAGAATTTACATTTGTTGATAACGAACTTGATTATATATTTTCTTCACATTGTCTCGAAGACTTTGAAGACATACATGCCGTATTCAAAAATTGGTGGAAAAAAATTAAACCCAATGGGTATATGATTTTACTTTTACCTGATATGGAAAATGGACGGTATCCAAAAGTCGGAGAGTTTAACGGTAACCCCTCACACCGTACAGATGTAGGAGAAAAGTATATCAAGGAAATGTTATACACGCTTGATTTACAATTTGAAATAGTGCAGTGTGATACAATACCTCACAATGTATCATGTACTATAGATATTGTAATCAAGAAAATTAAATAGGAGGTAATCCATGGCAAACACATGGGATTTTTTAGGCGACTATAAAAACTCGTTTATGAAGTCGTCTTTGCAAGTCTATACGAATTTGTCAGGAACGTTGCAATATGTCGGTAAAACTTCGAACGAAAAAACGCTATCGCCAAATACTGAACTCGTGGAATGGTATGACAATACTGGTGGCGTCCAAACTCTTTACGCGCTCGATATAGACAAGTTCGACTTTAGCATTGGGTTCTCGTTTATGCAAGTTGCCGATGAAGAAGCACTTGCGCTTGCGTTTAATCTTGATAAAGACGAAACGGATAGCTCTCGAAGTTTCCTTTTCATGGGTAGTAACCCTAATACATTGCCGGAGGCTGAATGGCGTCTAGTAGGTAAAGACGTCGGAGGCCGTGCGTTTACACTTGTGCTTAGACGCGCGATCGTAGTACCTACTGGTGAAATAACACTAGGGGCTACAGGGTCATACGCTGAAATGCCAGTTACGTTACGTGCGTTACAAGATACAACTGTAACTAACACGAAACGCGATATTGGTTATTTCATGATTGATAAACGTCAATACAGTTAATAATAAGCGGGGGCGATTGCCCCCGTTAAGGAATTATAAATGCTATCTGAAGAGATGAAAAAAGCAGACGAAAAAAATCACTCACTACAACTAGAGTACATCAATGCTTTACGCTCTAAAATAGATAGCATATTTTCGTATAAAAATACAGCAGATAAATTATTACAAGAGAAGGTAGACGAATACATCCTGGTAGAAGAATTGCCTATCGCTATAAAGATAGGCGCGCGTACAATATACGTCGGAAACTTTACGATACAGAATCAATATACTTTTTTTAATGAGTACCCTAAAATACTAGCACACGTAGGAATGCAGTCGGTGGACTTTGACATGCTCTGTAACGGAGATAAATTATATAAATATTTGATGATAAATAAAAAGTTGTACAATGGGCTATGTAAGTTAATAGGTAAGACGATATTAAAACAACAACAGTATTACACTGATTCGCTTGGTGGCAAACATAAATTACCGAAAGTATCGGTATCGTATTTTATGCGTAATGTGTCTATTGAGAAATTGATACAGATATACATGCTTATATATTTATATAACTTCGAAGCGGAAAAAAAAAATCTCCAAATCATCATGTCAAAGACGGGCGGAGTGGAGACTTCGCAGACCTATATTTACAAATGGCTTCAAAACTTGGGTGGTCTAAAAGGGAGTTTTTCGAATGCGCAGTTAATCGATGTAAGTTATTGGCAAGACGAATCTACGAAAGCGGAGGCTGTTAATGGCTGATCAAGACATAACAACAGTCATACGCACAATACTTGATGACAAGAATTTTAAGACAGATAAA
>Ga0172380_10009787_pt1 | contig 10155 bp, 3 predicted proteins | sample Leawe162metaG_FD_119747 | JGI IMG/M metagenome (GOLD analysis project Ga0172380, IMG submission 119747) | Leachate microbial communities from a municipal landfill in Southern Ontario, Canada - Leachate well 162 metaG | ecosystem: Engineered > Solid waste > Landfill > Unclassified | place...
CAGACGGAAATCATGGTTACAATTTTGTTGGAAACCCTTTCCCTTCATCAATTGATTGGAATGTTATAGAACCTACAACAACAGGGTTAGGTGATGGTATTTGGATTTGGAACGATGTTACCGATCCGGATGATCCCAATATAAACTGGGTTTCATACAGCACTACTTCTGGTGGATTAAACGGTGGAACCCGTTATATATCGTTAGGTCAAGGTTTCTTTGTACAAGTAGATGCTTTGGCTAGCAGTGGAACTCTGCAGATTGCAGAAAATGCACAGATACACAACAGCGTTGCCTTCATGAAAGATCCTGCCATTTCCCCATCTGATTTAATCAAACTGAAACTTTCCGATGGAAATCGGTATGATGAAAGTATTATCCGTCTGGATGCCGAAGCCACCGAAGGTTACGATGGGCAGCTCGACATGCACAAGATGTTTAGCTGGAGCGAAGAGCAACCACAGCTTTACAGCACAGCCAACAACTTCATGGCCATTAATGTACTTCCAAAAGAAACGGTGATGGTTCCCATGGATGTGCGTGGCCTGGATGGAAATGAAATGACCATCGCTTTGGAAGAGGTGACTGACTTCGCACAGGTTTACCTGAGCGATGAATACACGGGTATCCAAACCAACCTGATGGAAATGCCTTATACTTTTATTTATGATGCCGGCCAAACCGACCGCTTTACCATCTACTTCACGGTGGTGGGTACTACGGAAAACCAACTGGAAAATATCCGGGTGTATAGCTTCGACCAAAAGATCAGGGTTATTATTCCGATGGAAATGAATGCACATGTGGAAGTGGTGAATATGTTGGGCCAGACGGTGCGTGAAACGGATGCCCGCCTGGGAACCCATGACATCAACATGGACCACGGAGGTTACTATCTGGTGAACATCACCGGCGATAACCAGCGCGTCACACGCAAAGTATTCATTAAGTAAGTTAAATCAGGAATTTAAAAAAATATAGCCATGAAAAAGAAGATATTTTCCACGATGATGATAGCAGCCCTGCTGATGTTTCCCTTGTTTATAACAGCCCAGACCAAAGACCCGGGCGATCCACCCGGGGGCCCCGGAGAACCTGGTGGCGACCCCATTGGCGGTGGGGCGCCCATTGGCAGCGGATTGGTGATATTATTAACCATGGGTGCGGCCTACGGCGGCAAAAAATTGTACAGCCTAAGGAAAGAATCCATTGAGGAATAAGCTTTTATGACCTTTTTACAAAGCGGGAATTTGTCCACGGACAGGTTTCCGCTTTTTCTTTTGTAATCCGGAATTCCCAACCTTTCAGGTTGGAAAAAACCTGAAAGGTTGAATAAAATCCTGCAAACTTTACCCACTCCCCAGTGCCGTAGGCACGACCGACATAGTAACCCTGGATTTCAATCCAGGGAAATTGAAATCTCAACTGAAGAACTGCTCTTCACACAACGAAACGTCAACAAATACATATCGATAGCAAGGCACGCGAAACATTCGCGCGCCAGAGAGGGAGTAGGTAAATTTGTAATATATTTGTACCTGATAATAAAAAAATACCCTCATTCGAAAATAAATGATCTGTTTTAATGGTGTTAGTTTTTCACTTGACAGGTGCAAAAAAAGGGTTTCCGGTTGTATAAAATAAAAAGGTGATGAGTAACCATATCATTTTTATTCATGTTCCAAAAACAGGTGGGACAACCTTAAATACAGCAATGCAACAAGCCTATTGGCAAACCAAGCCCGATTTTTATTACCGGCATATTTTGGCCGATACAAAAGAGTCGAATGCCGGCGATATTTTTGATCAGGATAATTTTAAAAAGTACAGTCATTTTGATATTATTATGATGCTTCGGCATCCTGTTGACAGAGCTATTTCTGAGTATTATTTCATGAAGGAAAGAACAGAGTTTATGAAATTGCTTCAGCCCATCCCAACTACCTTTAGTGAATTTATAAATAACCCTCAAACACATAATTATGTGGTGAGTTTTTTAACCGGGAATAAAATTTATTCTAAAAAGCGACCGCAGCCCAAAGATTTGAAACAAATAATAACAGCCATAGAAACTTTACCCATTCATGTGGGGATTTTTGAGGAGTTTGGCAAGTCGTTGGATTTATTCAGTAAAGAAACTGGTGTTGAATGGGAAAGAAAAGTGGAAGTAAAACGGATGACATTCAAACGACCCAGGATGGAAGAGCTGTCAGAGGAGCTTACAAACAGCATTTTAAAGTTTAATTCATTAGATGATGAACTGTATAACTATTGTCTGGAAAAGTTTAATGCCAAAAAAAATGCCCTTTCCGCTGCGAAATTTAAATTCGATGCCAATAAATACAACCATGTATTGCCCTACATGGCCAATTACCCTTTTTTTGAGTTTTGCATGGAAAATAAAGAGTATCTACGAAAAAACATAGGTTATTTTAAGGCATTGACCGATTATCTTATTTATGTTATGAAGATAAATGACGGGCTTAAACTTACCAAAGCCTTTAATGCATCCTATCTTAATAGCATAAAAAACCAATTTCCGGGTTCATCTTTTTATTCATCAATACTGGGAGCATACAATACCGAAAAAGAACCCATCAATCAAACCAATGCCATGGCTAAAGCGGTAGATGTTTTCTTTTTAAAGAACCCAAAAGATAGCGCAAATTACTTTAAACCAATGCTATTTGACGAATTATTGGTTGAAATACCTAAAATGGAAATAAAAGAAATATTTAATCAGTTTTTCCTTAAAAAACCTTACACAGGCGGTAAACCCGGTTAATAAACTAATAGTGACCCTACCGGAATGGCCCGGAAGGTGGGTTTAATTAAAAATCTTCAAATTCATTCTTCCGGTTTCGGGCTCATTTTATCCAGCCGGTTTCATGGCCAGGCAGTTGGGTCTTTTTAAGCAAAAAGACCGCCTTATGTTACAATAGAAAGCCCATTTATTTTGAAGCCAAAAAAAAATAATTAACAAATTTTATGTTTTTTATTTGAATGGATTGAAAATTTATATATTTTTAGTCGCTGATATTGATCTTGTAATTTTTTTAAAGCCCAAATAACTGTAATTTAATTCCTGATTTTATATACTGAAATAATATAAACACTTTATTATCACTTAAATAATTGAAATATGAAACGAAAATTACTTTTAATCATGCTTATCATTTTTGTAAGCATTTTTACTGCAAAAACCCAAACCTGTGCGCACAGCGTTGAGCTGAGAGACTCTTATGGCGATGGTTGGAATGGCGGCACCTTAACCATAACGGTTAATGGAAGTGCTGTTTTGACCAATATTACTATTGCCGATGGTGCCGGTCCTGAAGTGTATTATTTCGATGCCGCCACAGGCGATGATATTGATGCCGATTATACAGCGGGGAGTTGGTCAAGTGAAAATGAATATATTGTTAAAGATGGAGGAGGCAGTGTTCTGGGACAATCGGGTCAGGGTGGTATAACGCCTGTGGATATTTTAAATATGGTAGGTAACTGTCCTGCCTGTCCGCCACCAACCGGACAAACGGAAACGAATATTACCACAACCACGGCCGATTTAGGCTGGACAACCGGTGGAGCCACTACCTGGGATATTGAGTGGGGGCCGGAAAATTTTGTTCAGGGAACAGGAACTACCATCACAGGAACCAATTCCAATCCTTATCCTTTAACCGGACTGACTGCCGCAACCCCATACGACTGGTATGTGAGAGATGATTGTGGCGGTGACGTAAGTGATTGGACAGGCCCGCATACTTTTACCAGTGCTTGCGATGCGATCACAACATTCCCCTATACAGAAAACTTTGATGGAACATGGGTTGGAACACCGGCAGCACCTCAGTGTTGGACTGTTATCAATGCCAATAGTGATTCCTATTTCTGGTCACGAGCAAATACGTATATTACACCTACCCATTCACCCTTGTATGCGGCTCATGGTATGGGAAATACAAACGATTATCTTATTACTCCTCAGCTTGATCTGACTGGATTAAATACCAGAATATTATGGTGGGATAAAGTGGAAAGTGCTACAAGAATAAATTCATATCGGGTTTTAGTTTCCACTACCACTCCGGAAATAGCATCTTTTACTGATGATTTAGGCATCTATAATTGTGCGAATACGGCCTGGACAGAACATCTCCTGGATTTGAGTGCTTATAATGGTCAAACCATTTACGTGGCTTTTTACCAATTTGCATCTGCTGCGACAAACTACGGTTTTGGAATTGATGATGTAACCTTTGAAGAAATACCTGCATGTCCTGCTCCAACAGCACTTGCCACAACCAATATCACTACGACTACAGCTGATTTAGGCTGGACAGAAAATGGTATATCCAACACTTGGAACATTGAATGGAAGGCAGGTTCTGATTTTACTCCCGGCACAGGCGCCTCTGATGGCAGCACTACAGTTTCACCAACACCATCCCATTCACTTTCAAGTCTGACCGATGGGACTACCTATTACTGGTATGTACAAGCAGACTGTGGTGGAGATGTAAGTTCCTGGACAGGCCCTGTTGCGTTTAATACCCTTCCTGCCAATGATCTCTGTGCAAATGCAGAAGTAGTTACCTGTGGATCATCCGTTGACGGCACAACACTTGGTGCTACTTTTGATAATGTTGGTACTTGCGGAACTATAAATACAGCCCCCGGTGTATGGTACAAGCTTGAAGTTGATGGCTCTTTTAAAGATTTTACGGTCTCTACCTGCGATGCAGCTGACTTCGACACAAAAATTTCCGTATTCAGCGGCGATTGTGACAACCTTGTATGTGTAGGTGGAAATGATGACGGCCTCGGTTGTTCAGGATATACTAGTGAACTAACTGTTACAACTGACCTATTTCAGCCTAAAACCTATTATATACTGGTGCATGGATTTAGTACTAACCAGGGAAATTTTAACCTTAGCGTAACTTGTACTGAACCATATCCGGTGCCCCTCTCCAACTGGGCCATCTACCTGGGTATTTTCTTAATTGGAACATTTATGGTATTCCATTTCGTTAGAAGAAGACTGGCTTAACCGCTTACTACCATTTTTCAGGGAAAGAGCTGCCTGCCTCGCAAGAGGTGGGCAGTAAACCCTGTTAATATACTAATAGTGTCCCGTCGGGTATGACCGGGAAGTTGGGTTCTGTTTTCAAAAAGAGATAAAAAACTGATTATCGAACAAGACCTGCCCGACAAAGTCGCGGAATGATGATCCATTTATTTTGAATCTTAAAAAATAATTAGCAGATTTTATGCTTTTTATATGAATGAATTGAATTTTTTTTTATTTTTAATCGCTCATATTGAATTTATAATTTTTAAAACCCGGATCACTGTAATTTAATTCCTGATTTTAACTATTGTAATAATATAAACACTTTATTATCACTTAACTAATTGAAATATGAAACGAAAATTACTTTTAATCATGCTTATCATTTTTGTAAGCATTTTTACTGCAAAAACCCAAACCTGTGCGCACAGCGTTGAGCTGAGAGACTCATATGGCGATGGTTGGAATGGCGGCACCTTAACAATAACGGTTAATGGAAGTGCTGTTTTGACCAATATTACTATAGCCGATGGTGCCGGTCCTGAAGTTCATTATTTCGATGCCGCCACAGGCGATGATATTGATGCCGATTATACAGCGGGTAGTTGGTCAAGTGAAAATGAATATATTGTTAAAGATGGAGGAGGCAGTATTCTGGGACAATCGGGTCAGGGTGGTCTGACACCTGTGGATATTTTAAATATGGTAGGTAACTGTCCTGCCTGTCCTCCGCCAACCGGACAAACGGAAACGAATATTACCACAACCACGGCCGATTTAGGCTGGACAACCGGAGGAGCCACTACCTGGGATATTGAGTGGGGACCAATAGATTTTGTTCAGGGAACAGGAACCACCATCACAGGAACCAATACCAATCCTTATCCTCTAGCCGGACTCACCGCCGGAAACCTGTACGACTGGTATGTAAGAGATGATTGTGGCGGTGACGTAAGCGATTGGACAGGGCCGCATACTTTTGCTGCGGCTTGTGATGCGATCACAAGTTTCCCATATACAGAAAACTTTGATGGCACATGGGTTGGATCACCGGCAGCACCTCAGTGTTGGACTGTTATCAATGCCAATAGTGATGCCTATTTATGGTCGCAAGGGAATATATATATTACTCCCACTCATTCTGGTACTTATGCGGCTCATGGTATGGGAAATACCGATGATTATCTTATTACTCCTCAGCTTGATATGACCGGAGTAAATACCAGAATAATATGGTGGGATAAAGTGGAAAGTGCTACCAAAATAAATTCATATCGGGTTTTAGTTTCCACTACCACTCCGGAAATAGCATCTTTTACTGATGATTTAGGAACCTATAATTGTGCGAATACTGCCTGGACGGAACATCTCCTGGATTTGAGCGCTTATAATGGTCAAACGATTTACGTGGCTTTTTACCAATTTGCATCTGCTGCGACAAACTATGGTTTTGGAATTGACGATGTAACCATTGAAGAAATCCAGGCTTTGCCTCCGGATCCTGCAACCGACCCTTTTCCTTTTGATGGCCTTACCACCTTTAACAACCCGTTGTTAAGTTGGACTGCAGCACTAACAGGAGAACCAGCTACCGGATATAAAGTATATCTCGATGCAACCAACCCGCCCTCTACTGAAGTGTATGATGGTACTAATCTGGAATTCCAGACTACCGGGTTATCAGCCGGTACACCTTACTTTTGGCGGGTGGTACCTTACAATGCTACAGGTGACGCTACCGGAACGAGTGTTTGGTCGTTTACCACTGTGGCTGATGGTTATTTGGCTGAAAGTTTCGAAAACGTTTCCTTTCCTCCAGTGGGATGGGCAAACCTCGGGTTATGGTCAAGAAGTACCTCTCAAAATATAGTTGGAGTTGCGTCCGCTTACAAATATACCACCCTTACTCAAAATTTGCTAAGGACACCTGTGGTGACCATTACAGGGACCAGCACACTTGATTTTTTTGCTGCTACTACGGCCACAAATATCAACCAACGTATTCAGGTGCAGTATTCTGCTGATGGCTCTGTCTGGACAAATATTGGAGCTGAGATCAGTCTGCCTTCCATGGTATGGGATTACTATCAAATTGATTTAAGCAGTTTGGCTGGAAATAATTATTATCTGGCCTTTGCGACCTATTCAGCGGTATCTGCATCATATGGTAATGTTTACCTCGATCATGTAATTGGGCCTATGATAACTCCATTGCTTCCAGATGCTGTAACCCTCACCGCACCAGCTGATGCAGCTACTAATCAAATCAGTACCCCAATCTTAAGTTGGACTGCCGCGATAACAGGTGGTATACCCACGGGATACAAAATTTATCTGGATGAAACGGCTGACCCGACAACGCTTTATGCAGATGTAGCTTCATCTCCTTATACAGTTGCCCCTGCGTTGAATTATAGCACCACATACTATTGGAAAGTGGTGGCCTACAATGGCACTGGTGATGGTGCTGCAAGTGTAATCAGGTCGTTCACTACCATGGCTGATCCTACATTAACGCCTCCGTTTACCGAAGCTTTTGGAACCTATCCACCCACCAACTGGACAGAGAAAACTGGTCTTTTAGCTGCACCATCTACCCTTACAGGAACCACAAGTGGCTGGATAGCGGATGGTTTTGCCAATGTAGGCTCAACAGGTTCTTCCAAATTAAATATTTATGGTACCACGCGTAAAGAATGGATGATAACGCCTCCCGTCAATTTAGGAGATGGTTCAATTGATTATAGATTAACATTTGACCTGGCGTTAACGATTTATAATGGTACGGGAGCTCCAAATACTACCGGTGTAGACGATAAATTCGCGGTAATCATTTCTACAGATAATGGAGTTACCTGGACCTCTGTCAATACCCTTATGTTATGGGATAATGCAGGTTCCGCTAATATTTATAACAATATCTCCATTACAGGAGAAAATATTGTAATTGACCTTTCTTCCTATACAGGTATTATCAAGCTGGGTTTTTATGGTGAATCAACCGTTAGTAATGCTGACAATGATTTGTTTGTTGATAATGTAACGGTGGAAGAGATACCAACCACACCAATATTTAGTGTTACTCCCGCCACGAAAGATTTTGGAACAATTTATGTTGGAGAAACTTCTTCCGCACAAACCTTTACCATTTCAAATACAGGCTTAGGCACATTACAAATTACTTCAGTTGTTCTTAGCGGCACGAATACCGATCAGTTTGTTTTGACCGATTTAAACAGTTATCCTGCGGACCTGACAAGTGGACAGAGTATTTTGGTTAATGTAGAATTTGCCCCCACAAGTGAGGGAGCTAAATCCGCAAACCTTACCATTACTGATAATCAGTCAAAAGCAATACATGATGTACCTCTTTCCGGAACAGGGTTTATTCCTCCTCAAGGTTCAATTTGTAGTAATCCTTTACCTCTTACCTTACCTGCCGTTGATGTAAGCGGCAATACTGTTACGTATTTCGATGACTACTCAAGTGCCGACATCAATCCAAGTTCATTATACCTGAATGGTGATGATGTGGTGTATCAGTTTACTGTTAACTCAGGAACCTTGACCGGAACCATTACAACTACCGGGACCTATATTGGTGCATTTGTTCTGGCAGATTGTCCCAATGCATCAACTCCACCCACTCCTACAATACAAAAAACTTCTTCAGGTAGTTCGTTAGCTTTTCTGAATGATATTGCTGCCGGAACATATTATCTGATCATTTCGTCATACCCTGCCCCCCAGAGCATTGACTATAACATCAATCTAAGCTTGACGGAACATCCTGTCAGTGCTACCTGGACCGGTGACATAAACAACGATTGGTCTAATACGGGTAACTGGAGCGGAAACACAGTGCCTGGTTTTACTACCAATGTTACCATCCCGGTTGGATTGACCAATTATCCTACATTAAGCGCAACTGCGAAATGCGACAACCTCACCATCGAAAGCTCGGCTATTGGTGATGGCTCTCTGATGGGACAAAGCTTCTTAACGGTTAACGGCACCACCACGATCGAACGTTACACCACTGCCGGCACTTGGCACGGTATCTCAGGCCCGCTGGACAATGACGATTTTAACAGTTTGTATTTTGGTGGCAACCCTGAAGTGTGGGGGTTGAATTATATTGAGTCTACTAATTTATATGATTATGAATCAGATTTGGCAACCGACCTGGGCGATGCCAAAGGATGGATGGTCTGGGTAGGAGGAGCTACACCACAGACCTTTAATTTTACTGGTGATCTGAGGTCATCACTAACTCCGGTTAGTTTAACCAACACAGGCCCCGATGCGCTACATGGGTATAACTTTGTTGGCAATCCTTATCCTTCAGCCATCGACTGGGATGCGGCCTCGGGCTGGACAAAAACCAATGTGGATGCAGGTATCTGGTTTTGGAACGGTACCAATTGGTCTACTTATGTCACAGGTTCCGGTGGAACTAACGGAGGTCTTCAGTATGTCTCCCTTGCTCAGGGCTTCTTTGTGCAGGTGAATGCTGCACAAGGCTCCGGAACACTTGGAATGACCAATGCAGTACAGGTGCATAATAATGCGCCCTTCATGAAAGCCCCGGCCTCATCGCCTACCGATTTGATTAAGTTGAGACTTACCGATGGTGAGCTTTCCGACGAAAGCATTATCCGCCTGGATGCCGAAGCCACCGAAGGCTACGACGGACAATTTGATATGCACAAGATGTTTAGCTGGAACGAAGACCATCCTCAACTCTACAGCACAGCCAACAACTTCATGACCGTCAATGTACTTCCAAAAGAAACGGTGATGGTGCCCATGGATGTACGTGGCCTGGATGGAAATGAAATGACCATCGCTTTGGAAGAGGTGACTGACTTCGCACAGGTTTACCTGAGTGACGAATACACGGGTATCCAAACCAACCTGATGGAAATGCCTTATACCTTTATCTATGATGCCAGCCAAACCGACCGCTTTACCATCTACTTCACGGTGGTGGGTACTACGGAAAACCAACTGGAAAATATCCGGGTGTATAGCTTCGACCAAAAGATCAGGGTTATTATTCCGATGGAATTGAATGC